>CEUN01051648.1_pt1 | contig 37008 bp, 45 predicted proteins | sample 361501 | NCBI WGS metagenome assembly CEUN01 (sample SAMEA2622801, study PRJEB7988) | marine metagenome | biome: marine biome (ENVO:00000447); feature: marine epipelagic mixed layer (ENVO:xxxxxxxxx); material: "saline water (ENVO:00002010), including plankton (ENVO:xxxxxxxx)" | depth 120 m | reverse complement strand
CGATCATTGCGACGGCGGTTTACGCTGGGCACCGTTTTGCCCGTACACTCACCATGGATCTCAGCGTCGACGCACCGTTCCGGCGTGAGGACGTGACGATGGCCGCGGAGTGAGCTCATGAACGCCGATAGTCTTCCGCTTGCAGGGCACACCGTGGTCGAACTCGGCTCGTCGGTCGCAGCTCCCTATGCAACCTGGATTCTGGGCATGCTGGGTGCCGATGTGATCAAGATCGAAAACCCCGATGCCGGTGATGACGCTCGCCGCTGGGGCCGCATGTTTCCGGATGGCAGCGCCTCCCATTTCGTCGCGCTCAACGGCAACAAGAAATCGGTGACCATCAATCTGAAGGACGAAAGGGAAAGGGCCTGGCTGGAAGACACTTGTGCCGGAGCTGATGCGGTGATCCAGAACATGCGTCCGGGCAAGGTGGCCCAGCACGGTCTCGACGGTGTTTCGCTGGTCGCCCGCAGTCCGGCACTGGTTTACTGCAACCTCGGTGCCTTTGGCGCTGTCGGTCCGAACAAGGACAAGCCAGGCTACGACCCTCTCATGCAGGCAAGCGCCGGCATCATGGCTTTGACCGGCGAACCCGACCGTCCGCCGGTCCGTGTCGGTGTGTCGATCATCGACATGGGTACGGGTCTGTGGTGTGCCATCGGCATTCTGTCGGCGCTCTATCAGAGAAAGGAAACAGGCCGGGGCTGCATCATCGATGCCTCGCTTTACGAAACCGCCGTCGCCTGGACTGCGAATCAGTCGATGATGGTCCAGGCTGACGGGAACAATCCGCCCAAGGAAGGATCGGGTGCGCGTGGCATGGCGCCCTATCAGGCCTACCGTTGTGCAGATGGCTGGCTTGTGGTCAGCGCGCCCAACGACCGGCTGTTCGAACGCCTTTCCAAGGCGCTGGGCCACCCGGAGTGGCCCTACGACGAACACTTCGCCAGCAACCAGAAACGCTATGCCAATCTCGTTAATCTCAATGGTCTGCTTGTGCCAATCTTTGAGGCGAAATCGCGCGATCACTGGATGGCGCTTCTGGACGAAGCCGGGGTGCCTTCAGCTCCGGTGCGCGAGATCGATGAGATGCTGGTTGATCCCCAGACCCAGGCACTCGGTATCCTTCAGGAAATGGCCGGTGGCGGTATCAACCTGATGGGCCTGCCGCTCAGCTTTGACGGGAAGCGTCCACCACAGCGCAGCGGGCCGCCCGCACTGGGCCAGCACAACGACCTGAAGGTGACATCGTGAGAACCGACTTCGAAACCCTCCTGGTCGAACAGATCGACGACCACGTCCTGTTGGTCATGCTGAACCGTCGCGAGGTACGCAACACGACCAACACGAAGATGGGCGAAGAACGGCTGGAGCTTTTCAGCGGGCTCTATGTCGATCAGGAGGACATTCGCTGCGTCGTACTGACCGGCTCGGGCGACAAGGCGTTCAGTGCCGGCGGCGATCTTAAGGAACGCTAGGGCATGACCGATGTCCAGTGGCGTCGCCAACACGCCATCTTCGAGCAGGGTGCGATGGCGCTGCGTCAGTGCCCGGTTCCGGTGATCGCGGCGGTCAACGGCGCGGCCTTCGGCGGAGGCTGTGAGACAATTCTCTCCCGTGATTTTGTCTACGCCATACCTGCAGCGCGACTGGCGTTGACTGAGGTCCGCATCGGCATCCTCCCAGGCACTACGGGGACTCAACAGTTGCCGCGTGCGGTGGGCGAGCGTCGGGCCAAGGAAATCCTGATGACCGGGCGTCCCTTCACGGCTGAGGAAGCCTGCGGCTGTGGCCTCAACAACAAGCTTTGTGAACCCGACAAGCTGATTGATGAGGCGTTGGCGACGGCGCGCGAGATCGCCGAGAACACGCCGCTCGCGGTGCAGCGGATCAAGCGCTCGGCCAGCATCGCCATTCGGCGGTTTCAAACAGAGCGGGATTGGGCGGGAGAGCGGTATCCACGCGTTGGATGAGTTCATGGAAACCAAATGTGTCTGGTTCAACACCGGCGAGACGGTGCCCAACACGTTCGACCTGCGGTGATCGGAAGTGTCAGTCGACCACCCGGCTGACGCAGAGCTTGTCGATGTCGCCATCGTAGCTGGGGCCCGCGCCAAACAGGGCGTCGCCGATGCTCGCAACAACACCATCCTCCGGTTCGACAACGGGATCCAAAAGGCTGCCGTCGACGACAATGGCGGGCAACAGTCTCAGGAAGGTTCCGCTCAACGACTCGGGAACGATGTTGGTATCGATGCTCAGGTTGTCGAGATCAAGGGCACCGTTAATCACCAGAACGACATCCTGAAAGACAATCCTGGAGTCTTCGATCTCACCCTGACCACTGTTGAGGTCGACAGCGATCCTCGTGCACTTGATGGGCGTTTGACTCGCCGAACCGAACAGCGCTGAAAAGAGATCCTCGTTGAGGAAGTCGATCATGTTTGACCTGATCCATCCCTCGCCACGCTCCAGAACCAGGGTGCCGTCGAGAGATGCCAACAGGCCTCTGGCATCGCCACCCTGTCCTTTGATCCGCGTTTCGAGTTCCAGCTCGCCTTCGGCGGCATCGGCAATTCCGGCAAAGCGATAGACGGCATCCGAATCGATCTCGTCGATGTCGAGTGACGCCTGCACATAGGTATCGTCTCCGACCGGTTCGAGCAGGATGGCACCGGAGACCAACCCACCGAAGACCCTTGCCGTCATGTCGTCGATAATCAGGAAGCCTTTCCGGGTCGCAATGTGGGTTGTCACGGTGCTCATTTCGGTGCCGTCCCAGCGGATTGCCTCGGCCTTTAGCTGAATGTCGATTTCGGCATCGGGCACAGTCCACGGCGGAATGCGTGTCGCCAGAATGGCTTCGATGTCGAGCTCGGGTTCCGTCCCGATCTCCTCTTCCTCCGATTTGGAAATGACATCGTCCAGCGACAGGAGATTGGAGACGAAGTCGGCGTCGACCGTTCGGGGGGTATCCACAAGACCGACGATGAGACTTCCCGAAACGTCCGAATTGGCGACACGAGCCTCCGTCAGGTCGAAGGTCACCTTGTCGGGAAAAACCTGAACCGTCCCAGTCGTCGTCAGTGGCAGTGGATACGGCAGTTCAATGTCGAGCTCACCCAGTGCAACTCGAAGGTCATCGGATGTCATGTGCATGGTGACAGGCTGGGCATAAATCTCCAGGGACGCCGTGACCTCTCGCGACACACTGAAGTTCAGATCGAGCAGGTCGCTGCTTGCATACAGCGTCCAGGGCGAGGGCACGCTGATCAGTTCGAGCAGGCTGACGAACTCAAGCTCCAGGCGGATCGGGATGCCCGCCAGAACGATGTGCTCTGTCCCATGGGCGGCCTGGCCGGGATCGACGTCGAGCCGTAGCGATACAAACTCAAGAGCGGTTGCTCCGCTGCCCAGTTGCAGGGAACCTTCGTCGGCTTGGAACGCTACATCGGCCGAATCAGCCATCTCGCGCAAGGTGTGCCCCTCGGTGCGGGCAGACAGAGACATGTGCCCGATGGTGCCGGTCATCAGCCCCTGCATACCGAAGTCATTGCCGATGTTGGCGGGATCGACATTGTCCATGGCCATGTCGAGGGTCATCACCGGCGGCGACTGGCTGCTGTCGAGACTCATCGAAATCTGCGCCGGTGTCCGGAACAGGCTTCCCGTAGCATTGGTGAGGCTCAGGACGTTGTCGGCAATCACGAGGTTGCCCACGAGATTGCTGAGTTTGGTCGACTTTCCCTTCAGGCGACGAATGTCGACGGCGATATCCATTTCGAAGCCGTCGAACTCCCCCATCCTCAGGATGGTCTCGTCCAGATCGCTCTTACCGCCTTGCGGCTTGATCTGGATGTTCTCGGATTCAAGGTCACCGGTGATGCGTACGAGGTCATCAATGAGTGCGATCTCAAGGCGGCCGGAAGCCTGGCTTGGACCGATCTCCAGTTCGACCCAGTCAATGCTGGCGCCGTTTTCGGTCTGCTTGATGTGGAGGTAAGCGTCCGCGGTACCCTGCAGGGGCAGATCGATCGCGAGAAACTCCGCGATGTGCTGAATGTCGCCGGCAGCAACGGTGCTCTCGACAAGCAGGCCCGCCAGGTTGACGGGATCCAGAAGCACGCCCGCAAACTGAAGACCACGCTCTTCGCGGCCGAAATGGGCTTCAATCGGCCAGGGGTCGGTTCCTGCCACCAGATCACGCAGTGATCCACTGGTAAAGGAAAGAGCCGCGAACTCATCATCCAGTGTGCCACTTGCCGAAATCGTGACGCTCCGCCCGGCTCCTGCAAATGCCGTGAAGTCTTGGAGATCCAGCTCGATTGTGCTTCCGTCTTTATAGGTGTTGGTCACCAGAAGGCTCTGCGCGGATAGGTCGAATTCCAGCGATGCCATTAGGTCACGCAAGACATATCCCGTTGCCTGCACGTCGAGCTTGAGATTCGAGGCGGTTCCCTCAAGGGAGAGGTCCGGGCGGACGTCTTTGAGGACTGTTGTCAGCGGAACCGTGTCACCTTCGAGTTGGAAATCGACGACTCCGGTCTCAATTTCGGCGAGAAGATGGGCGCGCAGCGGTTCACCGTCGACCAGAGCCGAGATCGGGGACAGCGTCAGCTCTCCGTCAGCGAGACGGACCGGAAGGTTAATGCCATGCAGTGCGATCGGCCCCAGGCGATGACGTTCCAGGGAGATGTCGAGGTCGAGCGCAATCGTCTCGAGCAAATGGAAAGGCACCGTTGTGTCGAGCAGGTCGGCCAGATCGATCTCGTTGCTGGCGGAACTCTGGCCCTTCGACAGTTCACTCAGGGCAAGCTCGCCTGTCAGAACCTGCGATTTAGAACTCAGGTCGAAGGTCAGGGCACCCGTCGCATCGAGATCTCCCAAGGCGACCACAATGTCGGTCGCGTCGAGAACGTCGTTTGCGAACTGGACTGTGGTCGCAAGCTCGAACGCCTCGTGAAGTCCGGCATCAACGCCGGCCAGAGTGAGCAGGTCTTCGAGGTCGTCGCCTTTTGCCTCAACCCTGGCGTTGAGCGCGGGAGCGACAAAAGCGCCTGTGGCCGAACCGTCGACTGTGATCTCTCCTGCATCGCCGTTGACCTTGAAATCGAAGGCAAACGGCTTGCCCTCGGTCAACGCTTCGGCTGATGCGCCATCCAGAGAGAAAGCGAACTCGGTACCGTCCAAAACAACACGTCCATGCGCCGTGATATCGGTCTCGGGATCGGCCTCAGCCATCAGATTCGGGATCAGGAGCGTAAGTTCGGCTCCTTTGGCATCAATCAGGATGAAGGTGACGTTGTTGAGGGCAAACGAGACGCCACGGGCCAGCATCGTGGCCCAGCCAGGGACTGCTTCGCCGGGCTCGTCCGATTTTGTGCTGGCACGTGTCGCCAGATCCTGAGGTCGTAGTCGTGCATCCGACACGACCACACGCGTCAGGTCGATCTCGCCCCGGAGCAGCGGTGCAAAGCGGACGCCAACATCCAGAACTCCGATGCTGATGGCCGGCTCTGTGGTGGCGTCAGGTGATGCCACCGTGATTCCCGAGGCCTGTAGGGTCGGTCCACCGTTCCAGCCAAGCGCCATGTCACCGGAAATGCTGACGTGTCGGTCGAGTGTTGTGCTCAGCACGCCCGCGAGAGGGTCACGAAGGAGCTGTGCTCCCAGTGTTAGGAGTCCGACAAGTCCGACAACAACCGCAAGAATGGCAAGCAGAGCGATACGCCGGCGACGCCGCGGCCGCCGGCACGTTTCCTCGGGGACAGTTTGGGACTCCATGGAGCGACGAAAGACCATGTGTGAACTGGGCGCAAGCTAACACGCCGTAAACGGTAATGATGAGGCTATATCCACTAAAATTATTGCGCTGAAATTTTAACTCTGCCACGTTCTGCGCGTTCAGAAGCAAGGGCTCGACATGGGGAAAAACGATGACATCGGCGTCGAAAGGGATGGTTTTGTGGCGCTGATCGAGATTCGCCGGCCTCCCCACAATTTCTTCGACATTGAGCTACTGACAGCGATTGCCGATGTCCTTGAAGAGCTGGCCGTCGACGACACCTGTCGCGCTGTGGTTCTGGCATCAGAAGGCAAGGCCTTTTGTGCCGGCGCACGATTGGGCAGCGGCAAGACCTCAAGTGCAGGAGACGTTTATGATCAGGCGCGCCGCATGTTCCGCTTCACCAAGCCGGTCGTCTGTGCGGTGCAGGGCGCGGCAATTGGTGGTGGATTGGGTCTCGCCATGGTCGGTGATTTTCGCGTGGCGGCTCCCGAAGCCCGGTTCAGCGCCAACTTTACCGCTCTGGGATTCCACCCGGGTTTCGGGCTGACGGCGACTCTGCCGCGTGCGATCGGTAAACAGAACGCCGCTTTGATGTTTCTGACGAGCCGCCGCATTAAGGGAGACAAGGCACACGCCATGGGCCTGGCTGACATGCTGGTCCCGTTCGATGAGGTGAGGGCGGGCTCCATGGCTCTTGCGGCAGAGCTGGCAGCTCAGGCGCCACTGGCCGTTGAGGAAACCCGCGCGACCCTGCGCCAGGGACTCTACGAAACCGTCGATGCAGCCCTGAAGCGCGAACTTGAGGTGCAGCTGCGGCTGCGTGTCACCGAGGACTTTGCCGAGGGTGTGGCTGCGATGACCGAGCGGCGACCGCCCGAATTCAAGGGACGGTAGCGGCTATGCGTGAGGAGAGTGCAGCGATCGGCGACATGGCGGCTCGGCTCTTTGCCGATCTGGCCGATCCTCAGGAGATTGTCGCGGGCAAGGAAGGTTGGCTTGAAACGCTGTGGACGGCCATCGAGGACGCGGCACTTGATCGTGCCTGGGTGGCCGAAGAGCAGGGTGGTGCCGGGCTCGATGCAGTGCACTGTGGTGCGATTGCAGCGGCGTCCGGTGGTGCCGCCCTGGCCGCACCCCTGATTGAGACGATGGTGGCGCGACATTGGGCGTCGCGCGCCGGTCTGGATCTGCCAGATGGCCCCGTAGGGCTGGCGCCGTCGCGTTTGGGGGATGTGGCGCGTCTGGCTGATGACGGCACGCTGATCGGGACTCTTCGGGACGTGCCCTGGAGCAAGGGGCCATTGCTGGTCGCAGCAGAACAAGGCGACGGCAGCACGACCCTTTGTGTCGTGACGCCAGAAGATTGCCGGATCAGGGAGCAGCCCAATCTGTCGGATGATCCTCGGGTGGCCGTTGCGCTTGATGGCGTCACGCCACGATCGTCCGCGCCCACCAATGCGTCACGGCTCGACGTTCTGGCCACTGCTGCGGTGCTCAGGGCGGCCCAGGTCGGCGGCGCTCTCCGTTGGGCGACCGATGCCGTGGTTGACTACGCCGGGAAACGGCAGGCATTCGGGCGCACGATCTCGCGCTTCCAGGCCGTGCAACATCTGGCGGCGCGCTTGGCAGGCGAGGTCTGTGCCGTCGAGGTTGCTGCGCGGGTTGCTTTGCAGGCCATTGACCGGGGCGAAGGCATCATGGAAGCGGCCTGTGCGAAGGTGCGGGCCGATGAGGCCGCCGAACAGGGCGCTCAGATCGCACACCAGGTGTTCGGCGCCATCGGGTTCACCCGCGAGCATGTGCTGCATCGCTACACAACGCGGCTGGGCTCCTGGCGTGACGACTATGGCGCAGGACCGGAATGGGCCATCCTTCTGGGGCACGCGGCAGCAGCTAACGGCGGTGCAGGATACTGGAACTCCTTGGCCGGCCCTGACCGGTTGGAGTTGGAGGCCGGGCGATGAAGCTTAGGTTCGACCCCAGGCCCGAAAGCGAGGCAGCCACCGCCTTGCGCGCGGAGGTTCGGGATTTCCTGGCCGTGGAACTGGGCGCTCTGCAGGGAAAAGCCCCGGATCCCAAGGCGAAGCTTGATCGGGAGTTCAGCGAGAAGGTTGGTGCAAAGGGCTGGATCGGCCTGACCTGGCCCACCGAGGTCGGCGGCCATGGGCGCAGCTATGGCGAGCGCTATGCTCTCACCGAGGAGATGATCGCCGCCCAGGCACCGATCCGCTATCACTTCGTTGCGGACCGGCAGAGCGGGCCGGTCCTGATCCGCTATGCGCAGCCCCATGTCCGGGACAAGGTCATCCCCGAGATCATGGCCGGGCGTTTGTGTTTCTGCATCGGCATGAGCGAACCCGACTCCGGTTCCGATCTTTTTGCCGCGCGCGCGAAGGCGGAGAAGGTGGAGTGCGGCTGGCGGCTCAATGGCCGCAAACTCTGGACATCAACCGCCCATTTCGCCGACTACATGATCGGCATTTTCCGAACCTCGCCGCCGGCCGAGGACAATCGGCGCTTCGGTCTCACACAGTTCCTGGTCGACATGCGGAGCTCGGGGATCGAAGTTCGGCCGATCCTCTACCCTTCAGGCGCTCACGAGTTCAACGAGGTCCTGTTTGAGGATGTCTTTGTTACCGATGACCATCTTCTTGGTGAACCCGGCGCCGCCTGGAAACAGGCGACCAGCGAGCTGGCCTTTGAACGCTCCGGGCCTGAACGCTTCATGGATACGTACCCGCTACTGCCCGCGCTGATCGATCTGATGGGCGCGGAACCCGACAACCACAGCGCCGAGGGGCTGGGCCGCATGACAGCCCGTCTCCATACCTACCGGCACATGGCGATGGCCGTTGCAGGCGGTATGGACCGGGGCATGGAGCCTGTGGCCGAGGCGTCGGTGGTCAAGGCAGGGGGCACCGGCTGGGAACGGGATATGGTGGCCGAGATGCGGCGTCTCGCGCGCCTGATCGACAGCGACGATGTGCAGCGTGACAGCTTTGAAGAGATCTACGAACGGATTGCCGCGATTGCACCGAAGCTCACGATCCAGGGTGGCACGATCGAAATTCTTCTGGGAATCGTGGCCCGCGATCTCGGGTTGCGCTGAGCCATGCCCGATCTCGGCAAGCTGCTCAATCCCGCCTCGCTGGTGGTGATCGGGGCCAGCGAAGATACCACGACGATCCGTGGTCACACCTGTGAGATCCTGCTGCACTATCGTTGGGCAGGCCGTGTTTTCTTTGTGAGCCGTTCGTCCGAAGCCGTCTTTGGCCGCCCGACATACAAACAGGTCGATGACCTGCCCGAGATTCCCGACCTGGCGCTGCTGCTGACTCCCGCTGCCGGAACTGTTGACGCGCTGCGCGCCTGTGACGCCTATAATAGCGGCTGGCTGGCGTCCCATTGGGACCTTGGGACCATTCATTTTCACCGCCAGGTCACCGACGCCATTCTGAAACGTGGCCACTTTGTTTGACCTGAAGCCCCCGCTCAGAAATCCAGCACAATCGGCGCCGCCGTCCATATGAAGCGTGCTTCCTCGGTCTCGGATGCGTTATGGATTTCGTGGTGAGGTATGTCCGGGGTCACCGCGACCTGCAAATGGTCGCCGACATCCAGGATGTGTGTTTCACCCCAATGATGGACGCTCAGCCGGCCGGCAAGGATGTAGATGCCGACCTCGTATTTCTTTTTGATGGTGTAGGCCCCCCAACCGCCACCCGGTGCAAAGCGCGTGTGGGCCGACATCAGGTTGCCGCTCAGATTGGGAGACAGCAGATCGTCGACGAACCCTTCGCCGCTGACGGCATCGTTGTAGCGAAGCCGACGCCGGTTGTCGGCGCGCACGATCTGGGCGGCAACACCGTGCTGCGCATCCTTCGCTTCTCGAGGTGAGAACCAGCTAAACGGGACCCCGAGCGTTTTGCCAAGGTCATCGAGTGTGGAGAGGGAAGGTCGGGCCTGCCCGCGCTCGATCTGACTGAGAAATCCCGCCGTCTTGCCGATCTCGGCGGCAAGTCCCTGCAAGGTCATACCCCGAGCTTTGCGCAACTCGCGAAGTTGGGTGCCAAGGTCATGGTCCGTGGTGTCGGTACGCCGTATGACTGTTCGAGGCATGGTTGAACTCGACTCTCAGGGATAGGGAAGTGAGACACCGCACCCGCGTTCGCGGGCGCTGGCGATCAGCGCCTGGGCCAAGGTGATGTCACAGACACCCAGGCCCCGGGTCCAGCAAAGCAGACTTTCATTGTTTGCGGCGCGGGCCGGTACGTCGCCGGACACCATGGAACCGAACCACGCGTCGACATGATCCTTGCTGAAACGACCGTCAGCGATGAAGGGCCCCAGAGGGCCTGACGTCCCTTCGGCCCAACGGTCCATGGTCACCCGGTCCACAGTGTCGAGGATATGGTCGTCAAAAGAACTCCACGGCCCATAGGAGATAACCATTACTCCGGCCTTCAACCGATCTGATGGCAGGAGCGGTCCATGTTTTGACAGGCCGGGCCCGTCGATCACGATGTCGGCGCCGTCGATGCAATCTCGCACCTTCTTGAAGGCTGTGACTGTCGTCTGACTGCTCGATAGCGCGGTGGCTGTGGCGTCGCGTGATGGCTGCGAGGCTGAGGTTGCGCGAACCTCGGAGATGTCGAGAGCGTCGCGCACCATGCGTGCGGCCAGTGGTGCAATGCCACACCCCCCGATACAGGCCAGGACCGAGGCATCGGGCGGCGCTAGTGTGATCGCGGCCAGAGCAGTCATGGCCGCTGTTCGTGTGGTGGTGATGAACGAACCTGCCAGAATGGCCAGCGGCATCCTCATGTTGCCGTCGTAAAGCAACATCACGCCGGTGTCAGGCGCCAAGTCCTGGGCGCGGTTGTTTGGGAAGGATCCGATCGACTTCACGCTTATCAATCCGGCATCGATCAGTGCGCCACGGATCGCGAAGAGGCCGCCTGTTGAATCGGGCAGCTGCATGCCCAGAGTGGGCTGAGCGATGGCGTTTCCGGCCGCGTGCGCCATCACGCCTTCGCGCGCGGCGGCCATGACCGAGGCATCATCCGGACAGCGCGACTCCAAGTCTGCATGGGAGAGATAGAGGAGGTCGGTGGATGAAGCCATGATTTGGCACTTGAGATAATACTAAAATTTTGATCATGATATTCAGATGTTGAGGCAACCGCAAAGACTGGTGCGCCTGTCGTCAGGACAAGGGTGGTCAGAACCACGATGTTGTAGAGGCGATACACGAATGGCTCCGCAGCGTCAGCCTGGAGTGCATGGATTTGTATCATGTTCTACTCGGAGGTATCGTGATCCAACGCATACGCAGCCGTAATCGCTGATGGGGTAAGGAGTCAGGATGGACTACAAATGGCTCTTGCTTGCGCTGGAGGGGCGGCTGAACAGGCAGCCCTACTGGATGACGCTGCTGGCGATGATGGTGATATCCATTGTTGCGGCAATTCTAGACGCCATCATCGGTACATCCGGCACAGGTGGTGCGGGAGCCATCAGCCTGATTGTGGCCGTTGCCATGATCTGGCCCGGAATCGCCCTTGCCGTGAAACGACTTCACGACCGAGGGCGGCCCGGTTGGTTCTACCTGTTCCTGTTCGTGCCGATTCTGAACATCTGAATTCTGATCGAAATTTGTTTCCTCCGCGGTACGCACGGCGACAACGCGTACGGGCCCGATCCGCTCGGCGGTGCGTAAGGCATCCGTTCCTTGGCACTTTGCCTAGGGATGACCGCTCGCATAGGTGACATGCCCGCCTGACCTCCGGTCATCTGCATGGTATATGCGGCTTTCACGATCGGGAGCCCAGGCGTGAGACACTTATCTGTTGCGATGATGGCCATGGTGGCTGTCGTGTCGCTGTTTGGCGATGCCTCGGCCGAAGACATCACGCACTGCTCGGTCGGTGGCGAGGCCTGGCGCGCGGGCGATGTGCAGACCGCCATCGACAACTTCACCATCTGCATTGATCAGGGGGATCTGACTCCGGCGACCTTGTCCACGGCCCTGTCCAGTCGCGGAAACATTCTGGTGGCGATCGGAGCTCCCAACCATGCGCTGGAAGATCTGGAAAGGGCGCTGGAACTCGATCCGACCAATGTGTTCGCACTTTACGGCCGCGGCAGTGCTCGGTTCGATCTGGGAGACCTCGCAGGCGCGTTGAGCGATTACACCATGGCGATCGACTTTCAGCCCGATCTCCTGCCGCTGGTGTTTGCGCGGGCCAACACCTTCTCTGCCCTCGGACGACACACCGAGGCCATCGCTGACTACGATCGTGTCGTGGCAGGCCAACCAGGCGATCCTGTTGTCCTGACCAACCGGGGCTGGTCCTAAACCCTGCTCGGCAACTATCAAGCGGCGTTGGCTGACTTCGACGCAGCGTTGGTGTTTGATCCCAGCCATACACTCGCAATCCTCAATCGGGCCTTGACGTTGTCTCTGATGGGCCAGCCGGAGTTGGGCCTAATCGATGCGGATCGCGCCGTCTCTATGACGCCCGATGGGGCGGCGGCTCAGGCCACTCGGGCCCAGATTCTTGCTGTTCTTGGCCGATCTTCTGAAGCGGTCGCAGGATTCGAAACAGCGATCACCCTGGGCGGGGACGAACTGGTGAATGCTTACCAGCGGCGCCTGATAGCCCTGGGCTACGACGCGGGTCTCGTCGACGGAGACTATGGCGGTCGCACCAAGGTTGCTCTCGAGGCCTGTGTCGCGGATGCCTGCAATCTTCTCCAGGACCCGTGAACGTCAGACTGGTTCGGCGTGGCTCGGGTGGGCTGGCGCTTCTCTGTTTCCTGATCATCGTTGTGGCGTCGTTTCGCCCGATCGACCTCGCGGTCTCGGTCAATCACGGCGACAAGGTCGGCCATCTCCTCGCTTATGCCGCGCTGGCTTTCTTCTGGTCATTGGCCGGTACGCAGGGGCTGCGGCGACTGATCGTCATCTTCATCGTCTGCGCCCTTCTCGGTAGCCTCATCGAGGTGATCCAGCCTTCGTTTGACCGATTTGGCGGCATCGCAGACGCGGTCGCCGATCTTCTCGGCGCAGGGCTCGGTGTGCTCCTCAGCGTCGTTGGTGGAACCGTCATGTCGCGCCAGCAGTCAACCTGATGGCGCGTCTGCAGACCTCGTCATCCACACCTCGCGATACCGTCCAGTTGCTGTTAACGCGGGGATGGCCTAGGCCGGAGTCTGGAAGCATCGGCAATCAGGAGAACCCATGAACCCGTCCCTCGACGACCACGTGGCCGCCTTTTGCCTGGATATCGTGCGCGATGCAGCCGCCGGCTGGGAACACGAACGCCGTTACCCCGTGGAGGCCATGGCGGCTGCGGGTGAGTCTGGTTTGACCGGCCTGATGGTTCCGATCGAGCAGGGTGGTCGGGGCCTGGGGCTGCTGCCCACCTGCGGTGTGGTCGAGGCAATCGCTGCCGAAGACATGGGATTCGCCTTTGCCCTGAAGGTTCATGCCAACTTTACCGGAAGCATCGCGACGGCCGGAACCGATGCGCAGCGTGAGCAATATCTCGACGATCTGCTGTCAGGTCGTCTGATCGGCGCGTTCCTGCTCACCGAGCCTGGCGTCGGCAGCGACGCCACGGCCGTTGCCACATCGGTTCGGCGGGATGGGTCGGATTGGATCATAGACGGTGAAAAGGCATGGATCACCAATGGCGAGGCTGCCGGTTTGCTCAAGGTCTTCGCCCAGACCGATCCGTCCCGGGGTTGGCGCGGCATCGCGGCGTTCCTCGTCGAGACGGACACTGAAGGTGTTGAACGCCTTCCGGGCTACCACATGCTCGGCGGTCATTCGTCCGGAGCTGCGGGGATCCGCTTCAACGGGGTGAGGGTTCCCGAATCTGCACTGATCCATCCGCCCGAAGAGGCGTTCAAGGGCGCGATGAAGGGCATCAACATCGCTCGCGCCGGCGTGGCCGCGATGAGCTGCGGCATGATGCGTTCCTCCCTCGAACATGCCGCAGCATCCGTGCTGAAGCGTGAAGCTTTCGGCGGCACGATCGGCGACCTCCAGGGGGTGCAGTGGATGCTGGCCGATGCGGCGACCGATCTTGAGGCGTCGCGTCTGCTGATGCGGGAGGCTGCGGAGCTCTTCGACCGTGGTGACGACGCCATGATCGCCTGCGCCCATGCCAAGAAGTTCGCCACTCGTGCTGCCACGAAGGCGATCAGCGACTGCATGCAGGTGATGGGTGCCCGCGGTTTCCGCATCGACGACGGTCATCCCGTTGCACGCCATCTTGCCGGGGCTCGCATGGCGCAATGGCTTGACGGTGCGACGGAAATCCAGAACGTCGTGATTGCCCGCGACCTCCTCAAACGGGCCGGCGGTGGCTGAACGGCGGTCCGGCTGGCGCCTGGGCACGGTGGCCGAGGTCGCCGAGGAATGGCTCGTGGCTGATCGGCTTGCCCGCGCAGCATCGCTGGGCGCGGCCTATCAGGATTGCCTCGACAGTGTTGTGGAGGCCGACGGACGCGCCGCCGTGCAGGCGGGCAAGGCCTGGCCCCATGACCAGCGGATCGTGCTGCACCAGGAACTTCTGAAGCCGGGCAGGGAAGAGGATAGGGACTCCACCTTCCTGCACGAATGCGCCCATATACTGGCTGACCGCCACTACGGCAAACCCTGCCGCCACGGTCCTCTGTGGCGCGCCACGATCGTCATGCTGGGTGAACTCCCGACGACCCACCACGAGATTCCCTATCTGTCCCGCAAGGCGCATGCCTCCTACATCTGGACCTGTGTGGCCTGTGGCGAGGAATATCCCTTTGTCAGGAAACCGCGCCGCCGCATCCGCGACTGCTACTGCCGTCACTGCGGACCGGATCGTGGTGTGTTGAAACAGACGGTGCCGGCATAGGCTGTTTTAACCGTCGTTGGCGATGGGCGGCTGGTTGTCGAGTGATGTGACGGAGACTTCCACCGTCATGCCCGCAAAATCACGGGCGCCGCCGTCGAACGTACCGCGAAGCGGAACAGCCTGTTCGTTGTTCGCCGATGGGAAGAATGCGCGAACCCTCGCAGGGTTGCGGCTCGTGGTGCGAAGCGTTTGGTATTGTGCGCTGAGGTCCAGTTTTGAACTTGATGGAACGCGCTCCTGTCACAACCTGCACAGCCAATGTTATGATCTGATACGCCGTGTCTCGGACGGAAGAGTTGCATGGACTCAGTCGAAACCGTTGTTGTTGGTGCTGGCGTTGTGGGCTTGGCGATTGCCCGCGCGTTGGCGTTGTCGGGTCGGGAGGTCCTGATCCTCGAGGCCAAGGACGCTTTCGGCTCCGAAACGTCATCGCGCAACAGTGAGGTCATCCACGCCGGAATCTACTACCCCACGGGTAGTCTGAAGGCGCGCATGTGTGTCGCGGGGAAGTGGGCGCTCTACGACTACTGTCGTAGCCACAAGGTCGCGTTCGAGAACTACGGCAAGCTCATCGTGGCCACCCAGGACGACGAGATGCCGATCCTTGAGGGTTTGAAGGTCAAGGCGTCAGAGAACGGTGTCACCGATTTGGTCTGGCTCGACGCTGCCGAGGTCGCAGCGCGAGAGCCTGAACTCAACGCGGTCGGTGCCCTGCTGTCACCATCCACCGGTGTCGTCGACAGCCATGGCCTTATGCTTTCCTACCTGGGCGATGCCGAAGCAGAAGGTGCCATGCTGGCGCTGTGTGCCCCGGTCGAGGCAGGCGAAGTCCGCAACAGGGGAACGGCGCTTCACGTCGGGGGCGATGCACCGATGACCTTGCTGGCCAAGGAGGTCGTCAATGCCGCCGGACTTGGTGCGCCCTGGCTGGGAAAGGCCATCACAGGGTTGGATCAGGATCGTGTGCCTGAGCGTTTCATGGCCAAGGGCAACTACTACACGCTCGGGCGGCCGTCTCCGTTCTCAAGTCTGATCTATCCCGTTCCGATGAAGGCCGGACTCGGCGTCCACGTGACCCTCGATCTTGGTGGACAGTGCCGCTTCGGTCCGGACGTAGAGTGGGTCGATGATGTCGACTACAGCGTCGATCCTGCCCGTGCCGATGTTTTCTATGATGCTGTGCGCCGCTACTGGCCGGACCTGCGCGACGGTGACCTCCAACCCGGCTACAGCGGTATCAGGCCGAAACTGCAGCGTCCAGGCGGCGCCGCGACGGATTTCATGATCGAAGGGCCGAGCGATCATGGCGTGCCCGGGATGGTGAATCTCTTCGGAATCGAGTCCCCGGGGCTCACGTCATCGCTGGCGATTGCCGGCCATGTCGCAGGACTTCTCGGATCGCGCTAGACCATCAGGCGTGCGGTCTTGCGCGTGGCAGCTGCCAGTTCGGCCGGTCCGATCCAGCCGACCACACTGTCAGCTGTCTGGCTTCCGCCGTCGGTGACCAGAGCGACTGCCGCTTCAACGCGTTCCATCGCGTCCATGACATCAATCAGCACGGCCTGCTTTTCCACGACAACGAAGTTGACGGGGCACGATCCGCCGCAGCCAGGCCGTCGATCCGGCCGTCGGATGTGATCGGGCGATAGCGGGCGTTCGACAGGTCGCCCTCGGCCATCACATCGCTGGCGCGGCGCGCATGATCCATGGCGGTCTGCAGGCCTTCCGGCACCACATGTCCGCGACGCAACTGCTTGATCGTGTAGATGCTGTTGCCCACGGCAACCTTGCGCGTTGTCCATGATGTGGTCGCGGCAATCAGGACCAGCAGGATCGTGTTGTAGTCGCGTGTCATCTCGTAGGCTATCGCGATGGCCGTCAACAGAGCTCCGGTCGTGCCGCTGATCGAGGCCGCCATGCCGGCGATGGCGAAGGCCGCAATGGTGATCCCGAGATCGCCGAACAGCCAGAAGCATAGATGACCGAAGGTCGCACCCAGTGCTGCACCCATGAAGAGCGAGGGCGAGAACACGCCACCCGAGGCACCGGATCCCAGGGTCAGGCAGGTCGCCAGCAGTTTCAGGGCGAACAGCACCAGCAGGAACCAGGGGTTGGCCAAAATGCCTTCCAGGATCTCGGTGATCGTCGCGTAGCCGACACCGGCCACGTCGTAATGCCCGGCGATCTGCTGCACGCCGTAGACCAGCAGACCCAGTCCCAGCATACCGAGCATGTGCTGGACGATGTAGCCGCCGGACAGGGCCTAGAAGCCGTCCTCAGTCTTGTCCAGAAGTTTGATGAATAGACTTGCCGCCAGCCCGATGACGATCCCCAGCCGGACCATCAGTAGAAGCGCCCATGGCGCGCTGGCATGAAGGTGTTCAAGGCGCAGGGCCGGAATATTGAAGACAGGAGCAAGGCCGGCCGTCAGGCGTGTGATCTGGGCCAGATTGGAGCCCATGGCCGTACCGCGATCTGGATGATCGGTCCCTCGCGTCCCGCTGATCCGCCCGATCCGATAGACAGTGCCACGGCCAGGGCCTTCACGACCACGACCTGCGGGCGGATCACACCGTCCCGATAGTGGATGGCGTCCATGACCTCGGGCACGCCATGTCCCTTGGCCTCCGGCGCGAAGGTGTTGACCATCCAGGCCACAACCGCGGCCACGATGATGATGCCTGGCCCCCAGGGACTCGGCGCGATGAAGGCGGTGGGGTCGTAGTCGAACGAGAACTGCTCCAGGAACAGCACGTTTTGGAACAGCGCGATCAGCTTACGAAAGACCCAGGTGCCGAGCCCGGCGATCACGCCGACCACCAGGGCCGCAAGGCTGACAATCACGATGCTGCGCATGTACCGGTCCTTAATCCTGTGCCAAGAGGTGGACAATGCCCGATTGCCGTTCCATGTCTAGGCCGTTGCATAGATGAGGATGCCCCGGATGAGCTCTGTTGCCCTGTCGCTGGACGATGTTGCCGACCTGACCCGCCGTGTTTTGCTGGCCTGTGGCACGTCGGAAGAAAACACAGGTTCTGTCGTGGATTCGGTCGTCGCGGCGGAAGCCGACGGTATCCACAGCCACGGTCTTGCCCGCCTTCCGACATACGCCGAGCACGTTCTGTGCGGCAAGATTGATGGCAGCGCGACCCCGGTGGTGACACGCTCGCGTGCCGGGGCGGTGATGGTTGATGCGGCCTGTGGTTTTGCGCATCCCGCCATCGATGCCGCCCTGCCGGTCGTGATCGATACGGCGAAGGAGGCTGGTGTGGCCGCCATGAGCGTTCGCAATTCCTACAATTGCGGCGTCGTCGGTTATCACGTTGAGCGTATCGCCCAGGCGGGCATGCTGGCCCTGGGCTTCGTGAACGGTCCCTCGGCCATTGCCCCCTGGGGCGGTAAGAAGGGTCTCTTCGGAACCAATCCGATCGCCATCGGCTGTCCGCGGGCTGACGGTCTTCCCCTCGTCATCGACCAGTCCTCCAGCGTGATCGCCAAGAGTGAAGTCATGGTCCATGCGCAGAAGGGCGAACCAATACCCGAAGGATGGGCTTTTGACGCTGACGGCAACCCCACGAACGATGCCGCTGAAGGGCTCAAGGGCACCATGGCGCCGACTGGCGGCCGTAAGGGTGCCAACCTTGCGCTGATAATCGAGCTGATGGCCGCGGGCCTCTCAGGCGCTCATTTCGGTTTTCAGGCATCGAGCTTCGGCGGCAACGAGGGGGGTCCGCCACGCACAGGCCAGTGTTTCATTGCCTTCGACCCCTCGGCCTTTGGGAAGGGATTCGTGGCGCATGCCGGTGACATGTTCGAGGCCATCCTCGATCAGCCCGGCACCCGTCTGCCCGGTGACCGCCGAATCGCCTCGCGCGACAGAACGGCCTCTGATGGTGTCACGATCGCACAAGCGTTGCACGAGAAGCTGGAAGGTTACGCGGCGCGGTAGAACACGGTTACAGGAAGGCAAAGACCGTAATGGCCTGAAGGGGAACCCGGACGGGCTCGTCGCCGAATGTGGCGGCAATGGCCTGGGCTGCTGCTTCAACAACATTATCGACGGGCGCATTGCCGCGCTCCTGCAGATCGAGAATGGTGGGATTGCCACAGATCAATCCTTTTGCGACGTGCCGTGCCGAAGGCCGCTCGCTGACTGTGGAAATGACATGAATGTCCATGGCTTAGAATCCGGCATTGTGAAGCATCTCGCGGATGGGATCGATGGCATGGAAACCGAACGGGACCGCGCGAAATCGTGATGGTTTACCGTCAAAGTACGGCGGTAGGACATCGAGGACGAGCTGGATAATCGGATTTCGTTCAATCGAGTCCCGGACGTTAAAGATGAACTGGCCGCCCGGCTTCAGCACACGCACAGCTTCGCTCAACCCTGCTGGCTTGTCCGGATAGAACATCAGGCCGGACTGGCAGACGACGGCATCGAATGTTTTGTCTGCGAATGGAAGGTTGAGCGCATCAGCCTGCTCGAACGAAACCTGTTCCAGATCACCTCGCCTGCTGCGCGCGACGTCGAGCATCGCCTCGTTCAGGTCTGTCGCGGTGATGGCGGTTGAGCCGGGCAGCGCCTCGCGGAGCCATTGTATCGAGATCCCTGTGCCTCAGGCTATCTCCAGGACCCGATCGTTCTCGGGAACCACAACCCGGATGGCCAGATCGGTTGCATAGAACTCGAACAGCAGTGGTCCTAGGTGTTCCTCGTAGACATCGGGAATTGTGCCTGTGAACTTCGCAGTGTTGTCACTCATGATGCTTCTCGACATGAGGGGGGTGTCAGAACGACGACATCGGTTCCTTCAGGAACTCGCGTTCTTCGGCCGAGGTCTCGCGGCCCAGAATATCGTTGCGGTGCGGAAAGCGGCCGAAGCGTTCGATGATCTCGTGATGGCGGTGTGAGGCCACCAGGCAATTGTCCCGCTCCGGCCCGTGGTAGTGCTCTTCGACGAAGCGGACGTGCCGTACTTGATCGGGAAGATTCTCGGTATGCTCGAACGGCAGGTCGGCGAACAGGCTCTGGACATGGCTGTAGTGCTGTTTGAAGCCGCGGGCGTCGATCAGCTCGGCCAGCGCGCGCGCCTTGGGGTCGGTCGCATACATGCGCGGGGTGCCGCGGAACATGTTCCGTGGAAGCTGGTCGAGCAGGATGACCAGCGCCACAGCACCATCCGGCGTGTCGGCCCAATGCTCGAATTCACCGGCAGCGGCGCGCTCGTGCAGGCTCAGGCAGGTATCGCGGCAGGCCTGGTCGAACCGGTCGGATTTGGTGAACCAGTCCTCGCGCATGGAGCCCCAGTCGGGATCGTCGGGACGGCCGAACCAGAAGGTGAGCACGGTATCGATATCGGACTGCATGGGCCTCAGGGGAAGTCGCAGCGTTCGGCGGTGACCATCGCGAAGTTTCGTGGCCCTTCGGTCACGACAAAGCGGTACTCGTCGGTGCCCAGAACCACCGCGTGGTTGATCGGCAGGTAGCCCTCGACCACTTCGGTTTCGCCGCCGATCGTCACGAAGCTCACGGCCACCGGTTCGGCTGGGTTGTACCAGGCGACAGGGTTGTTGTCGGCGTCGCGGTCCGCTTCGCCTTCACCCATCACTGTCAACCGGCTGTCAGCGAATCCGGCGGAGGTGTCAGTGCCGCCGTGCAGATGCGTTTTCACGATGATGCGCTTGCTCACCAGTTGCGGATCGCAGCGCCGTTCGTTGGCGACCAGTTCGACCACCTCGGCAAGCCGCTGCGGTTCAACGCCCTCGTTGAGGCGGCGTGTCAGCAGCTGCCACAGAATGGCGCTTTCTCCTTGGGGAACCTCTGTTTCGTAGCGCTCCCGCCAGGCTGCTGCCTCGCTCACCGCGGAACCAAGTGCGGCCCGCGCTTCACTCTCCGATTGCGCGGCCACGCGCATGGCGGAATCGAGCTCTGCGAACCTGTCTTCCAGCATCAGGATGCGGTATTCGGTGTTGCGCCGCCCGGCATCGAATGAAAACCATGCGATGGCCGCGACGCTGGCAACGATCAGCAGGACGCGCAGGATCGCCTTGTTGCGGCGCTGCCTCGCCTCCCGTTGGGTATCCCGAAATCTCCAGGCGCCTTGTCTCACGCACCGTACTCCCAGGGCGCGGCCCATATCCACATGGCTCCGCTACCGGCGCTCCCTCCGCATTGACCTAACAGATGCGGGGTGGCCGTGGCAACGCCCACCGGCTTAGTCATGCCTTCCGGAACACCAGAATGTGGTTGTTGGCGGGCATTTCGATATACGAGTCGAAGGCGACGTCAAACACCTGCCCAGCAGCCGCAATATCATTGAGATCACGCACGCCCCAGTTCGGATTCTGCTGACGCATCATGTGGTCGAAGCTGCGGTTGCTGTCGGCGCTGTGAAGTCCGTTGAACATGAACGGTCCATAGATCAACAGCCGTCCGTCGTCGGCGAGCAGCCCGGCTGCGCCCGCCATCAGTCCCTCCATCGTTTCACGGCCCGAGCAGTGCAGCATGTTGGTGCACAGCATGAGGTCGAACGGCCCTTGTACAGCCTTCCACCAGCCATCATCGGTGACATCCAGACTTACCGGCGCCCTGACATTGTCCAGATCATCGGTCCAGGCGCTCTGACTGGCGCGCATCCTGGCATCAGGGTCACTGGGCTGCCATGTGGTGTCGGGCCAGGCTGCGGCAAACAGTGCGCAGTGCTGGCCAGGGCCGCTGGCAATTTCAAGAACCTTGAGGTCCGTTCGGTGGAATCCCTCAAGCGCCTTGAGAATCGCTTCTCCGTTGCGCTGAGCTGCCGGCACGTGGAGTCGTGCGTCGTCCATCAGCGTGCCAGGCTGGTGTTGATGCTGACCAGCAGAGGCTTGGAGACCTCGCCGGTTTCAGGCAATCCCGCGGCAGCCTGGTAGCTGACGATTGCGGATCGGGTCATCGGCCCCACCGCGCCATCGACCGGCCCGGGGTCGTAGCCGAGTTCAAGCAGGCCCATCTGTACGGCCCGTGTGTAGCTCCGCAGCAGATTGGCCCGGGCCAGGAGGCGTTCCGGAGAAGTCGCGCCACCGTCTGTCTCCGCATTGATGCGGTCGAGCAGTTCGTCACTGGCTTCACCGGTGACAGGCAGACCGAACTCCTTCTGGAACGCCTCGATGGCGCGGATCGTGTTACTGCCCATCACGCCGTCGGCCGTTCCCGGCGCAAAGCCCATGGCATTAAGTGACTCCTGGATCGCCAGGACCGTCGCCTCGCTTTCGGCCGAGGCGGGCAGAGCGTTCCACAATGTCATCCCCGCAACAACGAGGATCAGAAGAAGGCGGTGGGTGAGGGGACCGATCATAGTGGAGGCTTTCCGGGTCAGTGGGTGGTTGTGGGCCGAGTGTGCCGCAAGACGGGCTCCGGTGTCTCGCGCGCCAGAAACTCGCCGCGGCCGGGTTCGGCCAGGGCCTTACCGTCATCCCACACCAGTTCGCCGCGCGAAAGAGTCTTCATAGGCCATCCTGTGATCTCACGGCCCTCGTAGGTTGTGAAGTCGACGTTATGGTGCAGACGGTCGTTGGCAATCGTGGTTGTCCGGGTGGGGTCCCACAGCGTGATATCGGCGTCCGAGCCGACCGCGATCGTGCCCTTGCGTGGTGCCAGACTGTGCATCCGGGCCGGATTGGTAGGATGTCATGGCGACAAACTGCTCGGGCGTCAGGCGGTCGGTCGTAACTCCTTCTGGGAACATCAGGGGTAGACGGGTCTCGATGCCGGGAATGCCGTTGGCGATTTGGGTGAAGGGGCGTCCTCGCCATTGGCTTTTTTGCCGTCATGGCCCTCGAACCGCGATGGCGAATGATCAGGCGAGACGAACTGCAACATGTCATCCTCCAGAGCCCGCCACAGAACCTCTGGATTGGCAGCGTCGTGCGTCGGCGGTGAGCACATGAACTTGGCACCTTCGAAGCCCAGACGGTCTATGTCTTCGGCGGTAAGAAAGAGGTATTGCGGGCAGGTCTCGCCATAAACCAGAAGTCCTTGCGATCGCGCCCAGGCGATCTGCTCGACCGCCTCGCGGCCCGAGACGTGAACCAGGAAAGGCGGCGCATCGGCAGTCTCGGCCAACGTGATTGCCCGGTGGGTTGCTTCCCGCTCCACGGCCATCGGCCGGGACTCCGCATGATGATGGGGGCGGGTTTTGTCTTCGGATATGAGCTTGTGACTCAGCCAGTCGATGTAGTGATGTTTCTCGGCATGGACCATGACCAGCGCACACTCTTTATGTGTCACATGAAGAGTGTGAAATATTCATTTATTTTCAATAATATAATCAGTAAATATCATAAATAACTTTCATTATGTGTAGCCGTTGCGGATGAGCGCCGGGAGATCCTGGCCCAGCACCTGGGGCGTGGGATCGATGAGGATCAGATGGATCCCGTAGTCGTTCATCGCCTTGCCTTCGGCGCTGGCCCGATAGGTCGCAACCGTCTCGCGCAAGGGTTCACCCGGAAACTGTGTGGCGAACGACAGGGTCGTGGTGGTGCCGCCGCACAGGACAGACAGGGTGGCGCTTTCAAAATCGTCGGCACACACCGCCCCGCCATAGCTCGGTTGGGTATAGTGGCAGTGGGCATCGACTCCGCCTGGCATCACCAGAAGGCCGTCGGCGTCGATTTCCTGACCAGCGCCGCGGAGGGTTTCGGCCAGGGCGGCGGCACGCCCGTTCCGGATTCCGACATCGCAACGCGCGCTGTCGCTGGCGGTCACCACCGTGCCGCCCCGGATTACACAGTCGAAACTGTCACTCAAATGGTCTCGCCCACCGCGTCGGCCGGCTTGCCGATGATCTCTTCGTAGATCGACGGGTCTGTGGCGCCCTCGCTGGCAATCAGCAGCACATCGGCGTCCGGTCCCAAGCCTACGGCCTCGCGTGCCAGCGGGTCGGCGGCCATGGCCATCAGTCCGGCGAGGCCGGCGCAGCCGGATTCGCCCACCACCATCGGGCCGTCCTCGCCACCGTAGGCAAAGCGGCGCATGGCGCCGGGTGAGAAATGGTCGTCGATCGTGATGAAGGCGTCGGCGCCGGTCTGCAGGATGGCCCAGGCTAGAGGCGAGGCTTCGCCGGCAGACAGGCAAGCCATCACGGTATCGAGCGAGCCCAGCCCATTGGCCATCTGGCCCTGCACGGCACTCTGGTAGATGCAATCGGCCTCATGGGGTTCGACCACTGTGCAAAACGGCCGGTCGGCGCCCCAGTCTTCCCATAGCGGCCCGATGGCCGCACAGGCAAGGCCGCCGACACCGGCCTGGACAAAGAGGTGGCTCGGGCGGTCGTCGCCCAACTGTTCCATTGCTTCGCCCATGATCACGGTATAGCCCTGTTTGACCCAGGCCGGGATCTCCTCGTAGCCCGGCCATGAGGTGTCGGACACCACGATCCAGCCGTTGGCCTTGGCATCTTCGGCGGCCTGCCGGACGGAATCGTCGTAGTTGCCGTCGATCCTGGCAATCTCTGCGCCATACGCCGCGATGGCGGCTTCGCGGCCCTCGCTGACGTGCGAATGAAGATAGATCACGCAACGCGCGCCCGCGAGCTGGGCGCCCCAGGCCACGGCGCGGCCATGGTTGCCGTCGGTCGCGCAGCACACGGTCACGCCGGCGACCTTGTCTTTCACCTTGCCGGCCATGATGTCATCGATGCTTGCGCCGGTCTCACGCTGCAGAATGCGCATCACACCATAGGCGCCGCCGAGAGCCTTGAAGCTCTTCAGGGTGAAGCGCTTGGCCTCATGTTTGATACGAATGCGCGCAACGCCGAGTTCCTTCGCCAGACCCGGAAGGTCGACAAGCGGCGTGGGCGCATAGCCCGGCCAGGCGGCAATTGTGCGGCGCGCCATCTGGCGGCTTTCGGTGTCGATCACCGCCTTTTGCTGGTCGCCATAGGGGGCGTTACGGTCGCAGCGCCAGTTGAGATGCAGACGCAGGTCCGCCGAGATGCTTTGGTGTGTCATGGCGCGAACACTAGTGCGGAAACCGATTCGGTGAAACCATCTGTTTTCAGTTAATTAGAAAACAATATATTACTTTATTATCAAAAAGTTATAATTATTATCTTATGTTTCAAATTATCTTTTTGGCGATTGTTTCCAGACGATCTTGCGGCGTTTTCCGACCGCTTGGCTCGCTGCATTGACACGCCTGTCAATCACGGCACTTGGCGCGCACGGCGGGGCCGCTAAGATGGCGCGCAACGTCAGGGCGCCTTCCGCGCCAGAACCCAGGACATGGAGACCGGGGATGCAGTACCGCCGGCTCGGCAGGACCGAGATCGACGTGAGCCTTTTGTGCATCGGAAGCATGAACTGGGGCAGCAACAACACCGAAGCCGAAGGCCATGCCCAGATGGACAAGGCGGTCGATCACGGCGTGAACTTCATAGACACGGCCGAGATGTATGCCGTGCCGCCCTCCGAAGAGACCTATGGCAACAGCGAACGTGTAATCGGGACCTGGATGAAGGCCCGCGGTAACCGCGACAAGGTCATCATCGCGTCCAAGGTCGCCGGACCTGATGAACGGCTGACCTATGTCCGGGACGGTCACCCGCGGCTCAACACGCATCATATCGACCAGGCCATCGATGCCAGCCTTGAGCGGCTGCAGACCGATTATGTCGATCTCTACCAGCTTCACTGGCCCGACCGTGACACCAACACGTTCGGCCAGCTCGGCTATCAGCACGTTGAAGATGCTGATGAAACACCCCTCGAAGAGACGCTGGCGGCCCTGGGTGACCTCGTGAAGGCCGGAAAGGTGCGGCATATCGGTGTCTCGAACGAGACCCCTTGGGGCACCATGCGCTTGCTGCATCTGGCCGACACCATGGGTTTGCCGCGGATTGTCACGAACCAGAACCCTTATAGCCTACTGAATCGCAGTTTCGAGGCCGGCTGCGCCGAAATTGCGATGCGTGAGCAGGTGGGGCTTCTGGCCTATGCGCCGATGGCTGCCGGTGCTCTCTCAGGCAAGTATCTCGGCGGTGCGCGACCCGAAGGCGCGCGTATGACCAGGTATCCGACCAACCGGCGCTATCTGGGTCCTCCGAATGCCGAGGCGGCGACCCGGGCCTACGCTGACCTCGCTCGAGAGCACGGGCTTGAGCCCGGCCAGATGGCTCTGGCCTTCGTCAACCGGCAGCCGTTCCTGACATCCAACATCTTCGGGGCCAGTTCGATGGAACAGCTCGATGCGGCTCTGAAGAGTGACGAGGTCACCTTGTCTGAGGATGTCCTCTCGGCGCTTGAAGACATTCACAAACGCTACACCTATCCATGCCCATGATGGACTACATCGACTCCTACCACACCCGAACCCGGCTGCCGGAAGCACAGCGCCCACGTCTCCATGACGTCCTCAAGGCCGATGTCTGCATTGTCGGTGGCGGTCTCGCCGGTCTGGCGACGGCCGTCGGCCTGGCTGAACGCGGCGTGACCGATGTGGTTCTGCTGGAGAGCCAGCGGGTGGGTTGGGGTCCCTCCGGGCGCAACGGCGACTTTGTCAGCCCCCATTATACATCCGATACAGAAGGTCTGATCCGCCGTGTTGGCCTTGAGCACACGAGAGAGCTGATCAAGTTCAGCCGTCGGGCGACCGACCTAGTGCGCTCGCGAGACGCCTGGAAGACGTCTAGGGATCGTAAGAAGGCCGGCCGCGCCGCATGAACCATATCGACAGTTACTACGTACGGACGCGGAGCGCCGCGCCCGAGCGCCCGCCGCTCCATGGCGAGCACAATGTTGACGTCTGTGTCATCGGTGCCGGGCTTGCGGGCCTCAACACCACACTCGAACTCGCCGAGCGTGGCCAGAGCGTGTTGCTGCTCGAAGCCAACCGTGTCGGCTTTGGTGCTTCGGGGCGCAATGGCGGATTTATCGGCGCCGGCTACTCACAGGGTTTGGACTGGCTCACAAAGCGGGTCGGGTTGGATCATACCCAGGCTCTGCACGCCCTGAGCCGGAAGGCGGTTGCCACGGTCAGCGACAGGATCGAGCGGCACGGCATCGACTGCGGGCCCAACACCCAGGGTGTTCTAGTCTCGTCCTGGATAGACGACCCCGATGGCATCCGTCGATACATCGACGGTATGGCACGGGATTTCGACGTCCCGCTGGAGTTTGTGCCGCGGGGCCGTGTTCGGGACGAATTTGCCGATTCACCCCGCTACTTCGATGGCTGGCTGAACAACGCGTCGTTCCAGTTCCATCCGCTGAACTACTGTCTGGGCATCGCTGCGGCGGCCGAGACCTCCGGTGCAAAGATTGCCGAGGGCACACCAGTGACCGGGTTGGAGGTCGAGGCGGCCGAAAAACAGATTGTGACGCCACATGCGCTAGTCCGCGCACGTCATGTGGTTCTGGCCTGCGGCGGCTATGACCTGGGCGTCCTGCCCGAGGTCTCCGGGGCGATCCTACCAGTCTCGACCTACGTCATGGCCACCGCTCCGGTCTCGGAGAACGTTCTGGCCGGTACCATCAAGAAGCCGATCTGTCTTGCCGATACCCGTGACGCCGGCGATTATTACAGGGTTCTGCCCGACGGCCGTATCCTCTGGGGCGGTCGCATGACGGTGCGTGCCGGCGACCCGCCACGGCTGGGTTATGAGATGCTGGGTGACCTCACCAAGGTCCATCCGCAACTTGCTGATCATGTTTCTTGCGAGACGGTCTGGCGCGGCACCATGAGTTATGCCCGCCATCGCATGCCCCAGGTCGGCCGGCTTCGCGATGGTGTCTGGTATGCCCAGGCCTTCGGGGGCAGCGGTATGGGTACCACCACCGTGGCCGGGGACGTGCTCGGTAGCGCCATCGCCGAGGGCGACGACCGCTATCGCCTGTTCGAGCCCTTCGGCCTGACATGGGCCGGTGGGCCTGTCGGACGGATTGCGGCGCAGACCACCTATTGGAGCTATCAGGTCAGGGACTGGCTCACCGCGCGGCGTGATCACAAACGCCGGGCAGCAGCCTCAGGTCAGCAGGCCGCGTAGAAGCCGATCGGTGGCGTCATAGGGGTCGTTGCCGGAGCTTTAGCGCGGCCCCGCCAGGTTCAGCACATCAATGTTGTTGTCGTGAAGCCATGCATGCAGGGCTTCCATCGCTCCAGCGTCGTCGGGGTGAAGAACCAGGCAGGGTCTTTCCAGTCGTCGGGAGATCCGTGGTGTCGCGCCTGTCCCGCCCGAAAGGGGGGCTTGGCGACGATCAGCGTGCCGTCGCTGTCACGCACATTCCATTCGGTGCGCTCGATATAGCGCGCCGTCGGTGTTTCCGTCAGGGGATAGCGGGAATCGATCGCGCCATCTTCGGCCTTGCGGCCCTTCTGGCACCAGCCTCCGGTTTTGAGGTCGAGATCAAAGGTAAGATCCAGGGCGGCGCGGTCGGCGCCGGTCTGCCCGCCGGAAACAATCTTCGAGACTGGTGCGAATGCCGCGTTCAGCGCGATCCTAGAGCAGGAAGGCCGCCATCAGGATCAGCAGAACAATCAGGCCGATCGTGGAGAGAGTGGTCAGGCGCATGACACCCTTGTAGGTGTTCAGATGATCATCGTCGGCGCGCTGCCAATCGGAAATCACTTCAGACATAAATCCTCGCTCCCAGGATCAAAGCGTTCCATTGGCGGTTTTATAGGCGAAATGCCGCTGCGAAGGGAAGCCCCTACCTGTCCGGCTCGAACTGTGCTGCCAGCATGTCCGCCATATCTTTTTCGTGGGGCGTCAGCCGGTAGATGATGTCCTCGCGCGCCTGGGTGGCTTCGATGTCCAGCCGCCGTGAAGCAAGAGTCCACCAGAAGTAGGCACGGAACATGTCCTGTTCGACACCCGTGCCGCTGCAGTAGAGCGCGCCCAGCGCCGCCTGGGATTTCACATAACCCATACGTCCGGACTGCTTCCACAGCTAGGCAGCACGCGCATTGTCCTGCGGAACCCCCAGTCTGGAACGGTAGAGGCGGCCGAGATTGTGGATCGCTCGTGACAAGCCCATGTCGGCGGCCTGCTGATAAAATGCGGCAGCCTGCTCCGGATTCCGTTCGACGATCCAGCCACTCTGATAGAACACGCCCAGGAGAATCAGTGCCCGTGCATCGCCGTGGTCGGCGAGAGGCGCGCTCTCGTCGTAAGCGCGTTGCAGGTTGCCGTTGGCAAGTGCCAGTTCCGCGGCCGTGTAGTCGGCATCCGCAGGCGGGGCCAAAGCCACGACGACGAGCAGGGCAGGGATTGGCGCCAAACTGACGATGCGTCCGAGCAACGCGTCCTCCTCTGACCGGTTCAACACAGCGTCAATTGCTCCTATGATGTCGCGCTTTCATTGGTGTTTCATCCGGGATCACGGGTTGGGGTTTCTTTCGATGGTGAACAGTCTGGTCACGCTAGCAGCAGGGTTCGGCCGCGCTTGGGCGATCCTGCTCGTTATGGCTGTTTTCACGACGACCACGCACCAGGCTATGGCCCAGGATGAGGCCAGTCAGACTGCGGATCAAACGCAGGTTCCGTCGTCTCAGGACATCGACGCTCTGATCGCGACGTTGGAGAGCGACGCGGATCGCGCGGCCTTCATTGAGAACCTCAAGACCCTGTCTGAAGCACAACAGGAGATCGAGCGGGGCGACCGGGATCACGTCGTGACGGGGATCGCCGGTTGGTTCGAGGGTGCCGAAGATCGTTTCTCCAATCTGTTCGGCGAGTTGGACGACGGAAGCGAGATCGCGGGTTGGTTTGCGGAACAGGCCCGTGATGGTGATCTCAACCGGCTCTGGGTCGAGGCGGCATGGAAGATTGTCGTGACCCTTGGTTTGGGTGTGTTGGCCATGTGGCTCGTGCATGTCGCCACAAAGCGTCATCTGCACGAGCTGCGGGGACGTGATGCGGTGGCCTGGGTGGAGCGGCCCCTGATCGCGCTCGGGCGGTTCAGTCTGCGCATCGTGCCGGTGATCGCATTTGTGGGCGTGATCTATCTGAGCCTGGTGGCGCTTCACGCCGGTGATCTTGCGCGTACGATCTCGATTGCGCTTGCCAACGCCTTCGCGCTCACGCGGGTGGCCATGGCTCTTGTACGCACGGTTCTGGCACCGCTGTCGCCCGAGCTACGCATTCTTCCCATGAGCGACCGGCAAGCCGCCTACATCTTGATCTGGACCGGACGTTTCCTGGGTCTTGGCGTCTATGGATTCTTTGCGACGGAGCTGCTGGCTGCTCTGGGGCTACCGGAGCCCAGCGTGGCCGTTCTGCTGCGTATTGTCGGGCTGGGCCTGATGCTCATGGCCATCATCGTGATCTTGCAGAGCCGGCAGCCGGTTTCGACCTGGATCCGCGAGAACCCGGAAGGCGGAGGCGCGCGCATGCTGCGTCATCGTCTGGCCGATGTCTGGCACATCGTGGCCATGATCGCTTTCGGTGCTCTTTACGTTGTTTGGGCGCTCGATGTCGAAAACGGGTTCCTCTACCTGCTGCGCGCCTTCGGCTTCACGGCACTGGCCCTGTTCCTGGCGCTGCTCCTTTCTGCCGTCCTGTGCCGTGTGTTGGACCGGATGTTTCACATTGGCGATGATCTCACACGGCGGTTTCCAGGGTTGGAAAAGCGCAGCAACCGATATCTCGCGATCGTCAGCTGGTTGCTGAACATCCTTGTGTGGGTGATTGCCACCTTCGTCATATTCGAAAGCTGGGGCATCGAAGCCATCGAACTTGCGACATCCCATGATGGCCTTGATGTCATGGGCCGACTGTTGGCCGTGGTAGTTGTGGGACTCGTGGCGGTGGTTGTCTGGGAGATGGGCGATGGCATCATCTCGAACTATGTCCGCAGAAGTGAGGAGTCGGCTCTCAGCCCCCGTTTTCTGACTCTGCTGCCGTTGTTGCGCAATGTCCTGCTCATTGTTGTCGGCGCCATTGCCGTGATGACGGCGCTGGCTGAAATGGGCCTCGATATCGGACCGCTTCTGGCCGGTGCAGGTGTCGTGGGTCTGGCCATTGGCTTCGGTGCGCAGACCCTGGTGAAGGATGTCATCACCGGGGCCTTCATCTTGTTCGAGGATCAGTTCTCGGTCGGCGACTGGATCGACGCCGGTGGCAAGATGGGGGGTGTCGAAGGCATCACCATCCGCACCGTGCGACTGCGTGATATCGACGGCTATGTCCACACGGTGCCGTTCGGCGAGATCGCTGCACTGACCAACATGATGCGCGATTTCGGCTACGCCGTGATCGATGTCGGTATCGCCTATCAGGAAAACACCGACAAGGTGATCAAGGTGATTCGCCAGGTCGACGAGGAAGCCCGCAAGGATGGGGACCTCGCCGAACGCCTGTCGGGTGAGCTTGAAGTCATGGGCGTCAATGCCCTGGGTGATTCGTCGGTCACCATCCGCGTCCGGATAAAGACTCTGGCCGGTTATCAGTGGGGCGTGCGCCGTGACTATCTGCGTCTGATCAAACTGCGTTTCGACGAGGTCGGTATCGAAATTCCGTTCCCGCACATGACCCTCTACTTCGGCGAACTGAAGGAAGGCCGCACGCCGCCGGCCATCGTGCGAATCGACGCGCATGACCCGGAGCCCGAAGTGCTCGAACGCATCGCCGAGGACGCGTAAGACATCGCCGTGAAGGCCCCCACCGCGATTCGGGGACCGGATGTACACGGCGCCGGTGGTTCGGATCCGGGCTGAGCCAGGAGTCGGTTGTGGGACAAATGTCGCAATTGACATTTGTCCGAATTACGACATTCTGATGTCGTCAACTGACCGGTGGTAAACGCCCATGGCGACACCTGAAACGTTCACGTTCTTTCTCGTGCCGAACTTCTCGATGATGGCCTTCACGGCGGCTGTCGAGCCGTTGCGTTCGGCCAACCGCATGAGTGGTGCCGAACTCTACACATGGTCCATCGTCTCGCGTGACGGCCAGCCTGTCCAAGCTAGCAACGGTCTTGAGGTTGTGGCTCAACACAGCATCGAGAATATCGAGCGTTGCGACACGCTGCTGATCTGCTCAGGTATCGACGCCCATCGCTTCGACGACCGGCCAACCATGGCCTGGCTGCGCAAGATCGCCCGTCAGGGCGGCGTGGTCGGCAGCCTGTGCACGGGTACTCATCTTCTGGCGCGGGCGGGACTGCTGGGCAGCTACCGCTGCACCATCCACTGGGAAGACCTCGACACCTTTGCCGAGGACCATCCCGAGCTCGAAGTCACCGATGAAATCTTCGAGATCGACCGCAACCGGATCACCTGTTCCGGCGGCACCGCCTCGCTGGATCTCATGCTCCACATGATCACGCTGCAGCACGGCGCCGAGCTTGCCGGCAAAGTCTCCGAACAGTTCATTCACGAACGCATCCGTGAATCCCACGATCACCAGCGCATGGCGTTGCAGTCGCGCGTGGGCGTCAGCGATCCGAAGCTTCTGGCCGCGATCGGAGAGATGGAGGAGAATCTCGAGGAACCGCTGCCGTTGCCCGACATCGCCGATGCCGTGCATCTCTCCACGCGACAGCTCGAGCGCCTGTTCAAGAAGTACCTGGGCCGCACGCCGTCGCACCACTACCGCGAACTGCGTCTCCACCACGCCCGACTGATGCTGATACAGGGGTCGGCCTCGGTCCTGTCGGTCGCACTCGCCGCCGGCTTTGTCTCGGCCTCCCATTTCAGCCGTCGCTACCGTGAGTACTTCGGCCGCACGCCCCGTGAGGAGCGTCGCGGCGCAGGCTGATCGTCAGTCGCCGTCGAACAGGTCCTGCGGATTGCCCATTTCGTAGTAGCCGAGCACGCCGTTGCCGCGGGTCGTGCCGTCATAGACGTTCCAGACCAGAATCTGCTGGGCCCGCTTGGGCAGCGCCTTCACCTGATCGATGCTGAGGTTGAGATAGTGGTTCTCGACCGGCCGCAGCCAGCCGACACAATAGGACACGGACAGGCCGCGGCGGATGCCGGGGACGGTAACTGGTGCCGCCACCATGGATCGTTTCGCCGGTGAAGATCGCCACGGACCCCGCTGGCATTTCGGCAGGAACGATCTCGTCGGGTTCCGGCAGGCGGCCTTTGGTCCAGAGATGGCTGCCGGGCGCGATCTGGGTCGCGCCGTTCTCCGCAGTGTAGTCGGTCAGCGCGATCACGGCGTTGACGCAGAGATAGCCCAGGCTCTGGACCGGTGTCGGCCTGGAGTTGTTGTGGGTGTGGAGCCGCGAGGTGGTTTCGTTCTGGCGGATTTCGATCAGCTCGCCCGCAGATAGGAGATAGTCCGCACAGAGCGGTAGCAGCAGGTGATCCATAACACCCAGCAGGCGCGGGTCGATCAGTGCGTCGATGAACGAGGGCGTCGTGGCCGCGAGCCCCTGCAGGCGCACCTTGTTGTAGCCGAGGAAATCGTCAAAGGTCTCGACGCCCGTATAGGTCCGGTGATGTTCATCGATCAGCGGCTGCACTTCGCTGTTGTAGCGGTGGAGACATTCCTTGCTGAAGAAGTTCTCGGTCACGACCACGCCGTTGTTGTCGATGGTCTCTTTTATTGCTGCCACATCGGCTTCGCCGGGAAGGCGGGTGATCGCGGTCATATAATCTCTTCTTTCGGTTCGACTATAACGTATACTGGACTACTGTCCAATTTTTGCTATGGTCATGAAGACCGAAGGAATATCCCCGTGGTGACACGCACGCTCGACCGGCCGGAGACACAGCCCGAAATCAACGAGTTCCGGCGCACCAAGCTCATGGAAGCGACGATCAAGCTGCTCGCGGCTAAGGGCGTGCCCGGTGCCACCGTTCGCGCCATCACGGCCGAAGCCGGCGTCAGCCACGGTCTCATCGGCCATTACTACGCAACCAAGGACGACCTTCTCGTCGCGGCCCTGCAACACCTCTTCGGCGGTGTGGCCCAGACAGTGGCGGCGTTTGTCGAAGGGGCAGGCCCCGATGCGCGAGACCGCCTGATGGCGCTGCCCCGAGTATTGTTCTCGGAAAATGTCTTCACCGAAACCAACGCCTCGGCCTTTCTGGCCTTCTGGCACGAGATCCGGTTCAACGAGGCTGTCTGGCAGGCAAACCAGACGCTCTATGACGGCTATCGCAGCCGTGTCCATTCACTCTTTGAAGCGGCAGCCGGTCAGGCCGGAATCACCCTCGATTGCTACAGCGCTACCAAGGGTATGATTGCGCTGAGCGACGGCCTCTGGCTGGAGCTCTCAATCGGAGCCGGAGCAGCGAGCACGCAGAGCGCAATCGACCTTTGCCAAGGCTACATCGAACGGCAACTCATCAGCTAGATTTCGCTATTCCGCAGCTTCCTCTGAACGCCCGCGCCCCTCACGACGACGACGCCGGCGACCGCCGCCACCGCCGGAATCCTCATCCTTTTTGGCGAACTTCGGTTCGGGCAGGGTGACCTCCCGGGTCAGGTTCGGATAGCTCGCGGTCTTATGCGGTATCGCCATGGCGTCGATGAAGTGTTCCTGGAACTTCGGCTCCACCGCGGTCTCGATCTTCTCGATCCGGCGCACCTGCTCTTCCAGTTCCTCGCGCATCTTGGCGCTCAGCAGCGCAATCCGCGCGCCGGTGCCCGCGGCATTACCCGCGGAGCCGACCTTCAAGAGATCGCAGTCAGGGATCATGCCCAGGATCATCGCGTACTTCGTGTCGATGTGGCTGCCGAATGCACCGGCCAGGGTCACGCGGTCGACTGTGTCGATCTCCATATGGTCCATCAGCAGGCGCGCGCCGGCGTAAAGCGCGCCCTTGGCGAGCTGAATCTGGCGGATGTCGTTCTGCGTCACGACGATCTGCGGCGAGCCGTCATGCAGCACAAAACCATAGGTCCGGTCCTGCTGGATGATGCGCTGGGTCCGTTCGGCCATCGCGCCATCAATCACGCCGTCGGTCGTCAGCAGGCCCACGAGATACATCTCGGCCAGCACTTCAATAATTCCTGAGCCGCAGATACCCGTCGGTTCAACATCGAAGCCCTCTTCGTCGGACCAGCGGTCGTCGCCGATCACCTTGAAGCGCGGTTCCAGCGTGTCGGGATCGATCTTCACGCGCTCGATCGCACCGGGCGCGGCACGCTGGCCGGAACTAATCTGTGCGCCTTCGAAGGCGGGGCCCGTGGGCGAGGAGGCGGCGAGCAGCCGCTCCTTGTTGCCCAGCATAATCTCGGCGTTGGTCCCGACATCGACGATCAGCGTCATCTCGTCGGCCTTGTAGGGCATCTCGCACAGTACCACGCCGGCGGCATCGGCGCCGACATGCCCCGCAATGCACGGCAGCACATAGATGCGTGAGCCGGTGTTGAGGTGGAGATCGATATCGCTCGCCAGCATGATCGTGGCGTCGTCGGTCGCCAGGGCAAACGGTGCAAAGCCCAGCGGCGTGGGGTCCAGCCCCAGGATCAGGTGGTGCATCACCGGGTTTCCGGCGATGGTGACCTCCATGATGTCGTTGGTGTCGACCCCGGCTTCGGCCGCGGTTTCCTGCGCCAGCTCGTTCAGTGCCTCCCGCACGACCTCGGTCATGGCTTCGGCTCCGCCCTCGTTCATCATGGCGTAGCTGACACGGCTCATCAGGTCTTCGCCGAAGCGAATCTGCGGGTTCATGCGTCCGGCCGAAGCCAGCACCTCACCGGTCAAGAGGTCACACAGATGCATGGCGATGGTGGTCGAGCCCACATCGACCGCCAGGCCGTAGAGTTTGTCGTGAAAGCCCGGTCGGATATCGATCAGTCGCTTGCCCCGGCGGACCAGAACCGTGGCCTTGTAGCCGCCGTCTTCCAGGTTCTTGTGGAGTTTGCGCAGGACATGGGCGTCGACGCCCGCGACGTCGACATCCCAGGTTTCCTTCAACGCCTTCTCCAGACGCCGCAGGTGCGACGCCGGATCATGCATGTCCGGTTCCGGGATCTCGACATACATCGGCCTGACAACCGGATCGACATCGACCGCGCGGGCGTCGGCCCGCTTGCGCACGATCTGCCGGTGGACCTGACTTTCTTCGGGAACATCGACCACGAGGTCACCGCCGATCCGGACCTGACACGACAGGCGACGGCCTTCCTTCAGAAGGCCGCTGTCGCTCTGTCGCTGTTCGGCGTCGGTCAGTGGTGTCAGATGGTCGTTGGACGAATGGATGCCGTGCTTGGCAAAGTCACCGTCTCCAATCCGGACCTGGCAGCGTGTGCAGATGCCACGTCCGCCGCAGACCGAGTCGAGGTCAACGCCCAGTTCACGCGCAGCCTGAAGAAGCTGCGTACCTCTGCGGAAGTTGCCCCGTCGGCCCGACGGGGTGAAGACGACAAGCGGATCAGCTGGCACGACGGCGACGTCCTTCGCGGCGCTTCGCACGGGCTTCGGCGACAGACTCGCCCGAAGCACCGGCGCCCGAGTTGAGTGAGATCCAGTTACGGCAGTTCTTGTCGACGCCCATCATCACGTCAGATGCGCGGATCGCCGTCATGATCTCGGACTCGAGCGGATTTGTGATCGCTGAGGTCATGCCGTTCGAGGCGGCCATCGCCAGGAACGCGGCGTTCAGGGCAGGGCGGGCAGGCAGGCCGAACGAGATGTTCGAAGCGCCGCAGGTCGTGTTCACCTTCAGCTCCTCGCGCAGGCGGCGCAGAATGCTGAAACTGGTGCGGCCGGCTTCACCGATGGCGCCGATCGGCATCACCAGCGGATCGACGATCACATCAGACGGCGGAATGCCGTGATCTTGAGCACGCTCGACGATCTTCGTGGCCACCGCAAAACGTTCATCCGGGTCCTCGGAGATGCCGGTCTCGTCGTTCGAGATGGCAACCACCGCCGCGTTGTACTTGGCGACCAGCGGCAGAACGACTTCGAGGCGCTCTTCCTCACCGGTCACCGAGTTCACCAGCGGCTTGCCAACATAGGCTTCAAGGCCTTTCTCGAGCGCGGCAACGATAGAGCTGTCAATCGACAGCGGCGCATCGGTCAGTGACTGGACCAGCTTGATGCAGTCGTAAAGCATCTGCGGTTCGTCGGCGAGCGGCACGCCCGCGTTAACGTCCAGCATGTGGGCCCCAGCCTGAACTTGGGCGATGGTGTCGGATTCCACGCGGCTGTAGTCGCCTTCCGCCATTTCGGCGGCCAGCTTCTTGCGGCCTGTAGGGTTGATGCGTTCACCGATCACGGTGAACGGGCGCTCGAACCCGATGACGACGGTTTTTGTCGCCGAGCTGATGACGGTCTCGGTCATGCCTGAACTTTGTACCTCTGTTGCATATAATCTGGGATAACGGGGTGCACGGCGTGGGGCGCGCGGCCCTTCAGGGCACCGGACTCCTC
>CEUN01058971.1_pt1 | contig 37413 bp, 36 predicted proteins | sample 361501 | NCBI WGS metagenome assembly CEUN01 (sample SAMEA2622801, study PRJEB7988) | marine metagenome | biome: marine biome (ENVO:00000447); feature: marine epipelagic mixed layer (ENVO:xxxxxxxxx); material: "saline water (ENVO:00002010), including plankton (ENVO:xxxxxxxx)" | depth 120 m | reverse complement strand
TCGGGTCATCCGCAGGACGTTGGGCCCGGACTGATGCAGGGGGTCGGGTTTCTTGGCCATGACGCAGGCGTTTCCGTTGCCACTCGGCGCCTAGAGATTACGCACCACCCGAGAACGAATAAGGGTTTCAGACGCGCACCAGCTGAACTTCCACCACGGGTCTGCGATTGAACTCCGTGCGCAGGGTGCGGCGCACTGCAGTTCTGACCGCGTCGCGAATTGAATCGTCATCCCTTCGACGGGGACGCGAGAGGCCTTCAACCGCCGCTATCGCATCGTCGATCAGATCATCGATGACCTGTTCATCATCACCCTGCTCCAGCAGCCCGTGGGCGCTGACGATAGGGTCGGACACAAGCTCACCGTCATTGTCGATCACGACCGTGACAAAGGCAGCGCCGTTGAACATCAGCTTGCGTCGCTCACGAATCACACTGCCGTCGACCGGAATCGTCCCACGTCCGTTCCAGGCCAGGCGACCGTGCTCCACATGGTCGATGATTTCCGGTTTGCCAGGAGCCAGACGCACCATGGCACCGTTCTCGACGGTGACCGCCTGGGGCACCTGAAGCCCAAGGGCCAGAGCAGCGTGTTCTCGCATGTGACGCAGTTCGCCATGAACCGGCACGGCAATTTTGGGGCGAACCAACTGGTACATGCGCGCCAGCTCATCCCGGTTGGGATGACCGGAGACGTGCACGAACCGCTCCTTCTCGGTGATGACCTCGACGTTGAGTCGCGTCAGCCGATTGATCAGGTCGAAGATCGTCTTCTCGTTACCGGGAATGATCTTCGATGAGAATATCACGGTGTCGCCGGCGCCAAGCTCGATCGCAGGGTGGTTGCCGTCTGTCGCACGTGACAGCGCCGCGTTCGCCTCACCCTGACAGCCGGTCATCATGTATAGGACCTTGTCGTCGGGCAGATCGCGGGCGTCCCGGTCGTTCATGAAACGCACGTTTCTGGGCAGGTAGCCCGTCTCGCGTGCGCAATCGAGAATGCGCCACATGGACCGGCCCACCGCAACACAGGTCCGGCCATTGGCCTCGGCAGCCTCATGGATAGTGAGCAGGCGCGCGAGATTGCTCGCGAACGTCGTCACGACCACGCGACGACTATGCTCTGCGATGAGCTGCGTCAGACTTTCGCGCACATCCGCTTCGGAACCCGAGGTTCCGAGCTGAAACACATTGGTCGAGTCGCACACCATGGCGAGAACGCCGTCATCCCCCATGGCCTGCAGGGCCGCTTCGTCGGCAGGCTCGGAAATCAGCGGGTCGGGATCGAGCTTCCAGTCGCCCGTATGCATGATCGAGCCATGGGGCGTGTGAACCAGCAACGCGTTGGGCTCGGGAATGGAGTGGGTCAAGGTAAAGAGTTCGATCTGGAAGGGTTCGAGGTCGATGGCGCCGCCCAAAGGCACCTCCGTGATCGTCATGCCCTCGACACCCTCAGCGCCCTCGTCCAGCTTTCTGCGCAGGAGTGCAGCGGCAAACGGTGTGGCATAGACCGGACAGCGCAGCAGCGGCCAGAGATAGGGCACCGCACCAAGATGGTCTTCATGGGCGTGCGTGATTACCAGACCGACCAGCCCTTCCCTGCGCCGCTCGATGAAGGACAAGTCCGGCATCACAAGATCAATGCCCGGCAGCTCGTCACCCGCAAAGGTGACGCCCAGATCGCACATCAGCCAGGAGCCATCATACTCATAGAGGTTGAGGTTCATGCCGATCTCGCCAGCACCGCCCAAGGGCAGGAAATGAAGCGCTTTCTGCTTCGCCACGATCAGTCGACCACACCACAGCTGTGACGCCAGACTTCCAGCAGTCCCCGGACCGTGATCTCAGGGTCGATGTCATCAATGGTGTCTGTAGCAGCATCAAACAGAGGCGCCAGGCCGCCTGTCGCGACAACCCTCATCGGCTTGCCGTACTCCTCACGCATGCGGCGCACGACGCCCTCGATCAGGCTGACGTAGCCCCAGTAGACGCCGCTCTGCATGCACGAGACCGTGTTGGTGCCGATCACGGTTTCGGGTTTGTCGACACCGATCCTCGGCAAACGGGCCGATATCCTGTGCATGGCATCGAGTGCCAGATGAATTCCCGGTGCAAAAACACCACCTGCAAAGCCACCGTCTTCATCGATGACATCGAACGTCGTCGCCGTACCGAAGTCGATCACGATCAGAGGGCCGCCGAACCGGCTGAAGGCGCCCACGGCGTTCACCAAGCGGTCCGCCCCGGCTTCACGCGCGTCGTCGATTCGCAGGGGAATACCGAGATCAGCGGACTCACCGACAACCAGGGGCTCACAGTCAAAATGCTTGCGACACAATGTCTTCAGATCGAACAAGGCCTGTGGCACCACGCTGGCGATGATCACATCCTGAATATCTTGGGCCTGCAAACCATCCAGTGTCATCAGCTGATAGAGCCAGACGGCGAACTCATCGGCGGTCCGGTCGGTCTTGGTGGCAATGCGCCACTGACCGACTAGGTCAGATCCCCGGAATATGGCAAAGACCGTATTGGTGTTGCCCTGATCGATAGCAAGAAGAAGGGAGTCACTCATGCCACGTCTTCCAGCACGAGCGAGCCCGAAACGCAACGGTGTGTCACACCGGCCTGATCATCGACCAGCAGATGACCATGGGTGTCGATACCTCGAAGCCGCCCGGTGACCGGCGGTGACATCTGAACGGTTACACGACGGCCGATCCCTGCGGCCCGCGCCGACCAGTCGTTATGCAGAGCCGCAAAGCCTTCGGATTCCCATTGCTGGATTCGGCGATGCAATGCCACACAGAGAGCCTGGAGCCAGATGTCACGGTCGACGTTCGAGGCACCCAGGCACTGAAGGTCACTGATCCGCAACCCCGGCAGATCCGGATGGCTGGTGAGGTTTACGCCAATCCCAACCACAATCGTCTCGACAGACGTTTTCATGATCGAAGATTCGACCAGGATGCCTGCAACCTTGTGATCGTCAATCAGGACATCGTTGGGCCACTTGCAAAACGCTCGCGGAAGCTCAGGAGCCAGATTGCCCATCGCCTCGGCAACGGCGAGGCCGGTCACCAGGGCAATCTGTGCCGCTTGGGCCGGTGCACAGAACGGACGCATCAGGAACGATGTGTAGGAGTTCCCTGGCGGTGAGGCAAAACTTTTGCCCTGCCTGCCGCGCCCGGCGAGCTGCTCACGGGCACGGACAACCGTCCAGTCCTTCGCGTCCTGAGCGGCCAGCTTGAAAACTTCGTTGTTCGTGCTGCCGACCGCGTCGAGGTCGATCAGATGGAAGGGTTCGGGAAGCTGGGGCGTCACTGTGCCAGAGCAGCCTGCTCGCCCAGCCCCATACCCGGAACCAGCGAGGCTGCGGCAGCCAGCGTGCCGTCGATCAACGGGCCGGAGTATACGAAGAACAGAAGGGTCACAGCCGCCGTCACACCAATCACCGGCCAGACCTCACGACCGATCGGCTTGTCCAGTTCATCGACCGGATCGTCGAAGTACATGATCTTCACGATCCGGATGTAATAGAACGCACCGATCACGCTGGTCAGAACGCCGATGACGGCCAGGGTGTAGAGCCCCTCGTTCAGCGCCGCCATGAAGACGTAGAACTTGCCGAAGAACCCGGCGAGCGGCGGAATGCCGGCCATCGAGAACATGAAAATCGCCAGGCAAAGAGCCAGCTGCGGATGGGTGCGGGACAGGCCGGCGAGATTGTTGATACCCTCCATCATGGCACCCTGCTGGCGCATGGCGAGAATGCAGCCCCAGGTACCAACGCCCATGACGAGGTAAATCGCCAGGTAGATCGCAACGCCGTTGATGCCCTCGGCCGTGCCGGCGGCGACACCCACCAGGGCAAAGCCGACATGACCGATAGAGCTGTACGCCATCAGACGCTTGATGTTGTTCTGACCGATGGCACCGATCGCGCCCAGGAACATCGAGGCAACGGCCAGCAAAAAGACGATCTGCTGCCATTCGTCGAACAGACCGGCAAACGGTCCCATCAGGACGCGCATGAGAAGCGCCATCGCGGCGATCTTGGGCGCAACCGAAAAGAAAGCGGCGACCGGTGTCGGTGCACCCTCGTAGACATCGGGGGTCCACATGTGGAACGGCACGGCGGAGACCTTGAAGGCTAGACCCGCAGCAATGAACACCAGCCCGACCACAATACCCATCGAGACGTCCTGACCATCGGCCAGAAGGGTCGCCAGTGTATCGAAGGCGGTCGTGCCCGAGAAGCCGTAGACCATGGACGCGCCGTAGAGCAACATCCCCGAAGCGACCGCCCCGAGGACGAAGTACTTAAGGCCAGCCTCGCTGGAGCGCAGGTTGTCGCGCTGGAAGGCCGCGCAAACATAGAGCGCCAGGCTCTGCATCTCGAGGCCCACATAGAGCGTCATCAGATCGTTTGCCGAGATCATGATGAACATGCCCAGCGTCGCGAACACGACCAGCACGGGATATTCGAACTTGTCCATGCCTTCGCGCTGGATAAAGCCCAGAGACATGATGAGCGTCAGACCTGCGCCGATAAGCACCAGGGTCTTCATGAAGTCCCCGAAGGTGTCGATGATCACCAGCCCGCCGAAGCTGCTATCCGATGCGTCCTGTGTGTTGATCAGGATGCCGGCAACGGCAAAGACGGCAACGGCCAGCCAAACGGCAAGACGTGTGGTGGGGCCTTTGACAAAGACGCCGAGCATGAGCAGCGCCATGCCGGCCACCGCGAACCACAGTTCGGGCAGGATGGCCTGAAGATCGGAGAGAGCGAGTTCGTGCATGCGTCCCCTCCCCTAGTTTCCGACCTGGGCCAGTATGGCCGAGCCCTGGGTCTGATCGACCAGATGCTCGACCGAAACATGCATGACGTTGAGGAAAGGTTCGGGCCAGACGCCCATCACCAGGACCGCGATGATCAGCGGTACGAAATAGAGCAACTCACGGCGGTTGCAGTCTACGATGGTCTTGAGGTCTTCATGGACCAGTTCACCAAACACAACGCGGCGATAGAGCCAGAGCATGTAGGCCGCACCGAGGATGATGCCGGTGGTCGCCAGCAGGGCGACCCAAGTGTTGGCCTGGAACGCGCCGACCAGCACAAGGAACTCGCCCACGAACCCTGACGTGCCCGGAAGTCCGACCGAGGCCAGCATGAACACCATGAAGATGAAGGCATAACGCGGCATCCGGTTCACGAGCCCGCCGTAGCGCGCGATCTCACGGCTGTGGATGCGATCGTAGACGACACCGACACACAGGAACAACGCGGCCGAGACCACACCATGCGAGAGCATCTGATAGATGCCGCCCTCGATACCCTGCTGATTCAACGAGAAGATACCGATCGTCACGAAGCCCATATGGGCAACCGAAGAATAGGCGATCAACTTCTTCATGTCGTTCTGCATCAGCGCGACCAGCGACGTGTAGATGATGGCAATAATCGACAGCGAGAAAACCAGCGGCGCAAAGTACTCTGAGGCTTCCGGCAACATCGGCAGCGAGAACCGAACGAAGCCGTAACCGCCCATTTTCAGCAGCACACCAGCCAGGATCACCGAACCCGCCGTGGGCGCCTCGACGTGAGCGTCGGGCAGCCAGGTGTGCACCGGCCACATCGGCACCTTCACGGCGAAGGACGCGAACATGGCGAGCCAGAGCCAGCGCTGCATGTCCTCATCGAACCCGGCATTCATGAGGTCAGGAATCCTCGTGGTGCCCGCCTCAAAATACATCACCAGCAGCGCCACGAGCAGAAGCACGGAGCCGACCAGGGTGTAGAGGAAGAACTTGAAAGCCGAGTAGATCCGGCGCGGGCCGCCCCAGACACCGATGATCAGGAACATCGGGATCAGCATGGCCTCGAAGAAGAGATAGAACAGGACGAAATCGAGTGAGGAGAACACACCGATCATCAGCGATTCCATGACCAGGAATGCGATCATGTACTCCTTCACGCGCTTCTGGATCGCGGTCCACGAGCACAGGATACAAACCGGTGTCAGGAACGCGGACAGCACGATCAGAAAGAGCGAGATGCCGTCGATGCCGAGGTAGTACTGGATGCCGTAGGCAGGAATCCACGGAACCTGCTCGACGAACTGGAACTCGGCTGTCGAGGGATCGAACATGATCCAGATCGCGACGACTATCACCAGAACGATCAGCGAGCACCAAAGCGCTGCGTTACGCGCGTTCTCTGCGACACGCTCTTCATCCTCGTTGCGGATGAACAGGATGAACGCCGAGCCGATCAGCGGCAGGAAGATGGCGAGGGAAAGAAGGGGCCAGTCAGACATGCAACAAACCCCTAGCCCAGAACCCGGAACAGGAACCAGCTGGCGACCACAACGAGGCCGATCAGCATGGCGAATGCATAGTGATAGACGTAGCCGGACTGCAGGGTCTTGGCACGGCGCGCCAGATTGAGCGTGGCCGCAGCGACACCATCCGGACCCAGGCCGTCGATAACCTCTTCGTCACCGGCTTTCCAGAGCCCAAGACCCAGCCGCTTGGCCGGACGCACGAACATCCAGTCGAACAGCTCATCGAAGTACCACTTGTTCAGCAGGAACTTGTATAGCGGTCTGAATTGGCTCGCGAGCAGACCCGGAATGTGCCGTCGGAACATGTAGCAGACATAAGCTGTCATGATGCCGGTTAGCACGATGATGAGGATCATCGCCTTCACCCAGAACGGGGTGTCGTCATGCGCCTTGTCGATGATGTCGTAGATATCTTCGGTGCCAGCACCGTGGCCGTCATTGTCGGATGCCGTGCCATGATCGTCCGACGAAGCTTCATCGTGCGAAACTGCGTGGGAAGACCGTTCGACCTGTGCCATGGCGATGGAATCGCCGAAGAAGCTCTGGCCACCATGGTAGACCATCTTGCCGCCGAACATGGCGTAGCCGCCGATCACGGCACCAACAGCGAGCACCGTGAGCGGAACCCACATGACCTTGGGCGCTTCATGCGCATGATCGAAGACTTCTTTGGTCATGCGCGGCTTGCCATGGAACGTCATAATGATCAGGCGCCAGGAATAGAGCGCAGTCAGGAACGCGGCACCCACACCAAGCCAGAATGCGTACTGACCTGAGAAGCTGTCTGTCACCCAGGCGCTCTCGATTATCAGATCCTTCGAGTAGTAACCGGCAAAGAGCGGGATGCCGGCCAGCGCCAAGCTGCCGATCCACATGAAGACGTAGGTAATCGGCAGCTTGCGCCACAGCCCTCCCATCCGGCGCATGTCCTGTTCGTCGTGCATGGCATGGATCACCGAGCCCGAGCAGAGGAATAGCAGCGCCTTGAAGAAGGCGTGGGTAAAGAGATGGAAAAGCGCAACCGGATAAGCGCCGACACCGCAGGCAAAGAACATATAGCCCAGCTGACTGCAGGTCGAATAGGCGATCACGCGCTTGATGTCGTTCTGCGTGATACCGATGGTCGCGGCAAAGAACGCCGTCGACGCACCGACGATGGTCACAACGGTCAGCGCGGTCGGCGAATGCTCGAACATCGGGGACAGGCGCACGACCATGAAGACGCCGGCCGTCACCATCGTCGCGGCATGGATCAGCGCGGAGACCGGCGTGGGACCTTCCATCGCGTCAGGCAGCCAAGTGTGGAGCGGAACCTGAGCTGATTTACCCATCGCGCCGACGAACAACAGCAGGCAAAGCACGGTGATCGCATCGAAATCCCAGGACAGGAAGTGGATTTGCTCACCAACTTTGTCGGGAACCGTGTCGAAGACCGCCTGGAACACGATGGTATCGAACATCACGAAGACGCCCATGATACCGAGCGCAAAGCCGAAGTCGCCCACACGGTTCACCAAGAACGCTTTGATCGCAGCGGCATTGGCACTGGGCCGCTTGTACCAGAATCCGATCAGCAGGTAGCTGCAGACACCCACGCCTTCCCAGCCGAAGAACATCTGCAGGAAGTTGTCGGCTGTTACGAGCGTCAGCATCGCGAAGGTGAAGAGCGAGAGGTAGGCAAAGAACCGCGGACGATGCGGGTCATGGTCCATGTAGCCGAGCGAATAGACATGCACGACGGCCGACACGGTGGTCACGACGATCAGCATCACAGCGGTGACCTGATCGATGTAGATCGCCCAATCGACTTCGAAGGAACCTGAATCGATCCAGATGAAGAGTGTGATGTGAATGATCGAGCCGGTGCTGATGACCTGGAAGAAAACGAGCCAGGCCAGGATCGCTGTGGCGATCAGCAAGACACAGGTGATCATCGGCGCGACCTTGTCGCCAAGCTGGCGTCCGAAGAGGCCCGCGGCGATGGCGCCGATCAGCGGCAGGAAAACGATGGCGGCTGCGTGTGCCACGACCAGTCAGCCTTTCATCATGTTGATATCCTCAACCGCGATCGAACCGCGGTTTCGGAAGTAAACGACAAGGATGGCCAGGCCGATCGCAGCCTCTGCGGCTGCGACGGTCAGCACAAGCATCGCGAAGATCTGGCCGACGAGATCGCCCAGTTCCACGGAAAACGCCACGAGATTGACGTTCACGGCCAGCAGCATCAGCTCGACCGACATCAGGATGATGATCACGTTCTTCCGGTTCAGGAAGATGCCGAGGATACCCAGTGTGAACAGGATCGCCGCAACGGTGAGATAGTGGCCCAGTCCGATCTCCATATCAGATGCCCTCCCCTGAACGAACCTTGCGGACTTCGACGACATTCTCCGGACGGCGGGCGATCTGGTCTCCGATGCGCTGACGACGGATATCGCGATGGCGCAGGGTAAGCACGATCGCTCCGATCATCGCGATCAGCAGGATCACGCCCGCGCCCTGGAACAGGAACGCATACTGGGTATAGAGCACGTCACCGATTGCACCGGTGTTGCTGCGCTCGGTGATGTCCGGGATCGGTGCCTGGCCCAACGTTGCAAGCTCCGGCTCGAAGTGCCAACCGCCTGCGACCACCAACAGTTCGATCAGAAGGATCAGCCCGATCAGCGCACCGATCGGCAGGTACTGCAGGAAACCCTGGCGCAACTCTGTGAGATTGATGTCGAGCATCATCACGACGAACAGGAACAACACGGCCACCGCACCGACGTAGACGACGACAAGAATCATCGCCAGGAACTCAGCACCAATCAGCACAAAGAGCGCAGCAGCGTTGAAGAACGCCAGGATCAGGTAAAGCACCGAATGCACGGGATTGCGGGCCGAAATAACCATCACAGCCGATGCCAGGAGCACAGCGGCGAAGAGGTAGAAGGCGAGCGTCTGAAGTATCATGGTTTCTCTGTGTTCCGGCTCACCTGTAAGGAGCATCCGCCGCGAGACGTGCGGCGATTTCCTTCTCCCACCGTTCGCCGTTATCGAGCAGCCTCTGCTTGTCGTACAAGAGCTCAGCACGGGTTTCGGTCGCAAATTCGAAGTTGGGACCCTCGACAATGGCATCCACAGGACAGGCTTCTTCGCAGAAGCCGCAGTAGATGCATTTGGTCATGTCGATGTCGTAGCGCGTCGTGCGGCGGCTGCCGTCTTCACGCGGCTCGGCCTCGATGGTAATCGCCTGCGCGGGACAGATCGCTTCACACAGCTTGCAGGCAATGCAGCGCTCTTCGCCATTGGGATAACGACGCAGGGCGTGCTCGCCACGAAAACGCGGTGAAAGCGGGCCCTTTTCATAGGGATAGTTGACGGTCACGCGGCGCTTGAAGATGTAGCTGAATGTCTTGCCCATGCCCGAGACAAGCTCGGCAAGCAGCAAGGTGCGGGCTGTGCGGTCTAGGAACGCCATCAGCAGCTGTCTTTCCGGATATGCGCGGGCCGGGTCTTCGCGGCAGGTAGCATGGTGCTCCTCATCACGGCAACCAATCGAAAATCTGCAGCGTGCCCGCCACGATAACGACGGCAGCCAGCGACAACGGTAGGAAAACCTTCCAGCCCAGCCGCATCAGCTGATCGTAGCGATAGCGCGGGAACGTCGCGCGGACCCACAGGAAGACAAACAGCAGCGCGAAGGTCTTCAACATGAACCAGATCGGCCCTGGCACCCAGGTAAAGGGCGCGAAGTCCAGAGGAGGCAGCCAACCGCCCAGGAAGAGCGTGGTGCCCAGCGCCGACAGCAGGATCATGTTCGCGTATTCGCCGAGGAAGAAGAGCGCGAAGGTCATCGAAGAGTATTCGACGTTGTAACCGGACACCAACTCGGCCTCAGCCTCCGGCAGATCGAACGGCGCGCGGTTCGTTTCAGCCAGCGCCGAGATGAAGAAGATCACGAACATCGGGAAGAGCGGCAGGAAGTACCAATTCCAGAATCCGCTCCCCTTCTGCGCCAGAACGACGTCGCCAAGGTTCAACGAACCTACACAGATCAGAACCGTGACCAGCACGAAACCAATGGAGACTTCGTAGGACACCATCTGAGCGGCAGAGCGCAGGGCCCCGAGAAAAGCGTACTTCGAGTTTGAAGCCCAGCCGGCCATGATGATGCCGTAGACACCCAGAGACGACACGGCGAAGAGGTAAAGAATGCCAACATTGACGTTGGCCAGCACCCAGATGCCCGAAGAGGATTCACCAAACGGAATCACGGCCCAGCCGACCATCGCCAGAATGAAGGTGATCATTGGCGCGATGACAAACACGACCTTGTTCGCGCTTGTCGGGATGATCGTTTCCTTCAGAAAGAGCTTGGCACCGTCAGCAATCGGCTGCAGGAGGCCGAAAGGCCCCACCACATTTGGCCCCCTTCGGAGCTGCATCGCCGCGATGACCTTCCGCTCGGCATAAGTAAGATAGGCCACCGACAGCAAAACCGGAATCAGGATCGCCAGGATCGACAGCACGATCAGGACCAACGGCAGGACCCAGGTTTCGAGGAACATCATCGATCAGTCCCCCGTGCCCGTAGCCGCAAGCGGCGTGACAAACGCATCCGTACACTGTGCCATTGTCACCGAACACCGGCTGATCGGGCAGGTCTGGTAGAAGTTCGCGACGGCTGATTCGAAGGCATCCGACGCCATGGCACCATCCGCACCAAAGGAAGCCCACGACGCCGGGGCGATCTCGTCGATCTCCCCAAGATGCGGCACCTTCTCCAGCATTGCTTCACGCAACTCATCGAGCGAAACAAACGGCAGCGGCGAGCCCATCATGCCCGACAACGCCCGCAGGATACGCCAGTCCTCTCGTGCCTCGCCCGGAGGGAAAACCGCACGACTCGCGCGCTGCGGTCGGCCTTCCATGTTGACGTAGGTCGCCTCTTTCTCCGTGTAGGCCGCACCGGGAAGGATGATGTCGGCGGCCTGTGCGCCTGCATCGCCGTGGTGCCCTATGTAGATCACGCAGGCATCACCAAAATTGCCGCGGTCAAGGCCATCTGCACCGAGCAGGAACACAGTGTCGATCGTGCCACTGGCTGCAGCGCCGCAGATGCCCGCAGTATCCAGTCCGCCCTCACCCGGCACAAAGCCGAGATCAAGACCACCGACACGTGATGCTGCCGTGTGCAGCACGTTGAAGCCATTCCAGCCTTCGGCGACGGCACCACAGCTCTCCGCGAGAGAACGCGCGGCAGCGAGGACCGCCGCACCATCGGTACGGGCCAAAGCGCCTGCACCCACGATAATCATGGGGCGTTCGGCATTCTTCAGCACCGATGCGAAATCGTCCTTGCCGTTGATGATATGCTGCAGCGAGTCCGGCCCGGCGCCCAGATGGCTGACGGGGAATGTGAGATCAAGCCGCGCGCCAACCGAGGCAATCTTAAGACCGCCGCGCATCCAGCGCTTGCGCAGTCGCACGTTGACAAGAGCGGCCTCGCGCCGCGGATCACAGCCGATCAGCAGGCAGGCATCGGCCTCTTCGATGCCGGCGATAGTGGTGTTGAAGAGGTAAGAGGCGCGGACAGACGCATCCACGGCCATGCCGTCCTCGCGGCAGTCGCGGCTGGGCGAGCCGATCAAATCGAGCAGCAAGCCCATGGCAAACATGGTCTCGCAATCGACCTGATCACCGGCGATCGCTGCGACCTTCGAGCCGTCACGGCCTTCCAGGCGCTCGGCAACGACTTTGATGGCCTCTTCCCAGGCGACGCCCTGCATCTTGCCGTCCTTGCGGACATAGGGGCGGTCCAGGCGACGCTTGGTCAGCCCGTCCACGGCGAAGCGGGTCTTGTCGGAAATCCACTCCTCGTTCACGTCCTCGTGGAGGCGCGGCAAGACACGCATAACCTCACGGCCACGTGCATCAATGCGGATGTTGCTGCCGACGGCATCCATCACGTCGATGGATTCGGTCTTCTTCAGTTCCCAGGGACGTGCAACGAAAGCGTAGGGCTTCGAGGTCAGCGCGCCGACCGGGCAAAGGTCGATGATGTTGCCCGACATCTCGCTGGCAATGCCGTTCTCGATGTAGGTCGTGATCTCGGTGTCTTCACCACGGCCCGTGGCACCCAAGTCGGGCACACCGGCAACCTCTTCCATGAAGCGAACGCAGCGCGTGCAGTGGATGCAGCGCGTCATGAACGTCTTCACCAGCGGACCAAAGTCCTTTTCCTGGACCGAGCGCTTCTGCTCGTCGAAGCGGCTGATCCCCTTGCCGTAGCCCATGGCCTGATCCTGCAGGTCACACTCGCCGCCCTGATCGCAGATCGGGCAATCGAGCGGATGATTGATCAGCAAGAACTCCATCGCACCCTTCTGGGCCTTTCTGGCGACCGGTCCACGCGTGTGGACAACCATGCCATCCATCAGAGGCTGCGCGCAGGACGCCACGGGCTTCGGTGCTTTCTCGACCTCGACAAGACACATGCGGCAATTGCCCGCGATCGAAAGGCGATCTTGGAAGCAGAACCGCGGCACTTCGGCACCGGCCAGTTCACAGGCCTGGAGCAACGTCAGACGCTTGTCGACCTCGAGCTCCTGGCCGTCGATGGTTACCTTAACGGTATCGCTCATCGTCGCCCCCTACTCTGCCGCCATGGCGGACGAGCCACGATAGGCATGGATGCGACGTTCGAGCTCAGGCCGGAAGTGCCTGATCAGCCCCTGGATCGGCCAGGCAGCCGCGTCGCCCAGGGCGCAAATCGTGTGGCCTTCGACCTGGGTCGTGACCTCCTGCAGCATGTCGATCTCCTCGATCGATGCATTGCCTTCGATCATGCGGCCCAGCACGCGCATCATCCAACCCGTACCTTCACGGCACGGCGTGCACTGACCGCAGCTTTCGTGCTTGTAGAACTTCGACAGTCGCCAGATCGCCCGCACGATATCAGTCGATTGATCCATCACGATCACCGCAGCCGTGCCGAGGCCCGACTTCACCTCACGCAGACTGTCGAAATCCATCAGGATCTCGTCGCAGGTCGGTTTGGGCATGCAGGGAACGGATGAACCGCCGGGGATGACCGCCAGCAGGTTGTCCCAGCCACCGCGCACGCCACCTGCGTGTTTGTCGATCAGCTCGCGCAGCGGAATGCCCATCTCCTCTTCGACATTGCAGGGCTCATTCACATGCCCCGAGATGCAGAAAAGCTTGGTGCCCGTGTTCTTCGGGCGGCCGAGTCCGGCAAACCAGGCACCACCGCGGCGAAGAATGGTCGGCGCCACGGCCACAGTCTCGACATTGGTCACCGTGGACGGGCAGCCATAGAGACCTGCCATCGCCGGGAACGGCGGCTTGAGGCGTGGCTGTCCCTTCTTGCCTTCAAGGCTCTCGAGAAGCGCAGTCTCTTCGCCACAAATATAGGCGCCGGCGCCGCGATGCAGGTAGACGTCGAAGTCAAAGCCGGACCCGCAGGCGTTCTTGCCGATCAGGCCGACATCATAGGCTTCGTCGATCGCACGCTGGAGCGCCACCGCTTCGTTGTAGAACTCGCCGCGAATGTAAATGTAGGCAGCCGTCGCACGCATCGCGTGGCCGGCCAGCAGGCAACCTTCGATCAGCTTGTGCGGATCGTGGCGCATGATGTCCCGATCCTTGCACGTGCCGGGCTCACTCTCGTCGGCATTGACCACAAGATAGGCGGGTTGTCCCTCCGGACGCTCCTTGGGCATGAACGACCACTTGAGACCCGACGGGAAACCCGCACCGCCGCGACCGCGCAGTTCCGACGCCTTAATCTCATCAACGATCCAGTCCGGCCCCTTGGCGATCAGGTCCTTGGTGCTGTCCCAGTCGCCACGCTTCTTGGCGGACTCAAGGTCCGGGCTCTCGAAGCCGTAGAGGTTGGTGAAGATGCGATCCTTGTCCTGCAACATCGATCAGGCTCCACCCTGCAAGGTCTTGGCGCCCGACGCGGGCTCGGAGGTATGGCGACCGTTCTGCGACCCGATCGCGGGCTTCTCGCCGCGCTTCAGGGCATCCAGAATGTTCAACATCTTCTCGGCGTCGAGATCCTCGTAGAAGTCGTCGTTGATCTGCACCATCGGCGCGTTCACGCAGGCGCCGAGACACTCGACCTCCATCATCGTGAACTTGCCGTCTTCGGTGGTCTCCTCGAAATCGATCCCGAGGTGGCTCCGGCAGGCCTCCACAATGCTGTCGCTGTCGCGTAGCATACAGGGCGTCGTCGTGCAGACCTGGATCAGAAATTCCCCGACCGGCTCCAGATTGTACATCGTGTAGAAGGTTGCGACCTCGTAGACCCGGATGGCTGGCATATCGAGCATGTCGGAGATGAGGTCCATCGCCGCAATTGACACCCAGGTCTCCTGACGCTGCGCCAGGTCGAGCAACGGCATCACCGCGCTCTGCTGGCGGCCTTCGGGATACTTGGCAATGATCGCCTGCGCCTTCTCCGCATTTTCTGCAGAAAACGCAAAGCTTTCGGGTTGCTGATCCAGCGCAGTGGGGCGTCCCCGTGCCAGGCTCATCGGTCGATCTCCCCAAACACAATATCCATGCTGCCCACGATGGCTGCGGCGTCGGCGAGCATGTGGCCCTTGCACAGGAAGTCAGTGGCCGCCAGATGCAGAAACCCGGGCGCACGAATGCGGCAGCGGTATGGTTTGTTGCTGCCGTCCGAGACGATGAAAACGCCGAACTCACCCTTGGGCGCCTCGACGGCCGCGTAGGCCTCGCCTTCCGGAACGTGGTAGCCCTCGGTGTAAAGCTTGAAATGATGGATCAGCGCTTCCATTGACGTCTTCATGTCACCACGCGACGGCGGTGCGACCTTCGGATCGGTCGTTTTGACGGGCCCCGACGGCATATTGGCGATGCACTGCTTGATGATGCGGATTGACTGACGAACCTCTTCCAGACGCACCATGTAGCGCTCGAAACAATCGCCCGCGGTTCCGACCGGCACATCGAAGTCCATGTCCGCATAAGCGTCGTAGGGCTGCGATTTGCGCAGATCCCAGGGCACTCCGGCAGAACGAAGCATGGGGCCGCTAAAGCCCCAGTTGATCGCGTCTTCCTGCGACACCATGCCGATGTCGACCGTGCGCTGTTTGAAGATGCGGTTTTCGTTGAGCAGGTACTCAATGTCGGCCACCACCTTCGGCAGCGTATCGAAGTACTCGTCGATCTCCTTTTCCATGCCGGCAGGCAGGTCCTTGTGAACCCCGCCGGGACGGAAATAGGCCGCATGCATACGTGCACCCGACACGCCTTCATAGAATTCCATCAGGCGCTCGCGTTCTTCGAAAGCCCACAGCGCCGGGGTCAGTGCGCCGACATCCATGGCGAAGGTCGTGAGGTTCAGCAGATGGTTCAGGACACGCGTGATTTCAGAGAACAGGACCCGGACATACTGCCCGCGCACAGGCACCTCGATACCCAGCAGTTTCTCGACTGCCAGAGCGTAGGAGTGCTCGAGACACATCGGCGAAACATAGTCGAGCCGGTCGAAGTACGGCACAGCCTGCAGATAGGTCTTGTACTCGATCAGTTTTTCGGTGCCGCGATGCAGCAGGCCGATGTGCGGGTCGGCACGCTCTACGATCTCGCCGTCCATCTCCAGCACCAGACGCAGCACGCCGTGAGCTGCCGGATGCTGAGGCCCGAAGTTGATCGTAGTCGTCTTGATTTCGACTTCAGCCATCGTTGCCGGCCTCCGCCGTCTTGTCCTCAGCCTTCTCATCTCCGGGCAGCACGTCGAGCGAACCCTCCCATGGCGAGAGATAGTCGAAGCCGCGGAACGCCTGGGTCAGCTTGACCGGCTCGTAGATCACGCGCTTTTCGCCTTCGTCGTAACGCATCTCGACATGGCCGGTGAGCGGGAAGTCCTTGCGCTGCGGATGACCTTCAAAACCGTAGTCGGTCAGGATGCGGCGCAAATCCGGGTGACCGGCAAAGTAGATGCCGTACATGTCCCAAACCTCGCGTTCGAGCCAGTAGGCCGCGCTGTGGATTTGGAAACAGGATGGAACCGGCATCTCCACACCAAGTGCGAGCTTGACGCGCAGGCGAATGTTATGGCGCAGACTCAGCAGGTTGTAGATCACATCAAAACGGTGTTCGCGCTTCGGATAATCGACGGCCGTAACGTCAATGAGCTGTTTGAAGAGAGAGTCGCTGTCGTCACGCAGCCAGGTCAGCAGCTCCAGCAGTCCGTCGACCGACGCATGAAGCGTGGCCTGTCCGCGATCAAACGTCAGTTCGCCGGCGCAATCAGGAAAACGCGCCTGCGCAATTCCGCCGATCTCTTTGAGAGCTTCGGACATGGTGCCCTTTCCCTAGCTGCTCTAGCGCCGGATGCTGCCGGTACGGCGAATCTTCTTCTGCAACTGCAGAATGCCATAGACCAACGCTTCAGCGGTCGGAGGACAACCGGGAATGTAGATATCCACCGGCACGATGCGATCGCATCCGCGCACCACCGAATAGGAATAGTGGTAATAGCCGCCACCGTTGGCGCACGAGCCCATGGAAATCACCCAACGGGGCTCGGCCATCTGGTCGTAGAGCTTGCGCAGTGCCGGCGCCATCTTGTTGCACAGGGTTCCGGCCACGATCATCACATCAGACTGGCGCGGACTGGCGCGCGGGATGACGCCGAAGCGGTCGAGATCGTAGCGGCTCATGTAGGCATGGATCATCTCCACGCCACAGCATGCGAGGCCGAAGGTCATGGGCCAGAGACTGCCCGTCCGCGCCCAGTTGACCAGCTTGTCGACATTCGACAGGACAAAACCTTTATCATCGATCTCCTGACGAACACGCAGCAACAGCGCGTCCTGGTCAGGGCCCGGAGGGATATCCTGCAACATGGGTTCTACTCCCATTCGAGAGCTCCCTTCCGCCATTCGTAAACAAACCCGATCGTCAATACGCCCAAGAACACCACCATCGACCAGAAGCCGAACAGGCCTATCTCGGAGAGCGAGACCGCCCAGGGAAACAAGAACGCAACTTCAAGATCAAAGATGATGAAGAGGATCGACACCAGGTAGAAGCGCACATCGAACCGGCCACGGGCATCCTCGAACGCATCGAAGCCGCACTCGTAGGCCGAGAGCTTCTCGGGATAGGGCCGTTGCGGACTAACCAACCACGACGCACCGATCATCACGCACGCCATCACGATGGCGAGCCCGAGGAAGATCAGGATGGGCAGATATTCGAGAAGAAGTTCGGTCATACGGTCCCCGATGAGCGATCCCTTATATGGCCCAAGGGAGCGCCTGTGAAGGCCGTTGTGACAGCCGAACGAACAAGCCGGCAAGGCCATGCACAGCAAATCAAGACGGCGGCATTTCGCCACCACCCTCAGGGCTTACATTGCTGGAAAATGGCGGGAGTGACGGGACTCGAACCCGCGACCTCTGGCGTGACAGGCCAGCACTCTAACCAACTGAGCTACACCCCCAGCAAGGGCTGCTCGTCTAAGTCAGCCGAGCCTGACCTGTCAAGCGGATTGGGGCGTTTGAAGCCACTATTTTAGGGTGGTGGGCGGTGACGGGATCGAACCGCCGACCTACTGGGTGTAAACCAGTCGCTCTCCCAGCTGAGCTAACCGCCCTTTGTCCCTTACAGGGCCCCCGCCCTTGAAACGAAAACCGCCGACAGTCAAGTGACTGCCGGCGGCTTCCGAAATCTTTGAAGAGCAGTCTTAGTTGACCGCGTCCTTCAGGGCCTTGCCAGCCTTGAACTTCGGCTGGTTCGACGCCGGGATGTCGATCGACTCACCCGTGCGCGGGTTACGACCCTTGCTCGCGGCGCGATGCGCCACCGAGAAGGTCCCGAACCCGACAAGGCGGACATCGGTCCCATTCGACAGCGAGCCAGAGATGGAATCAAAAACTGAATCCACGGCACGAGTGGCATCAGCCTTGCTCATGCCGGCAGAGTCAGCGACGACAGCAATCAGATCATTCTTGTTCACGTAAACTCCCCCCCACACGATCGGCGGTTGGCGGTTGGCGATTGAAGTTGCTACCTGGATGGGCGTCCCAAGAGCGATTCGACTCTACCGGGACGAAACCAAAAACGTCAACGCGGAAGCCATGAAAAATCGCAGAATTCTGCGATTGTTGTGGATGCATGAAGAAGCCGTGGCGCACCGGTCAGTGCGTCACGACCTCGCCATCCTTCGAATCCGGAACCTTGTCGAGAGTGGCTTCATCTTCGTCGGACCACTCGATGGGTTCGGGAGCGTCCACCAAGGCAGCCTTGATCACCTCGTCAACCGAGGACACCGGGATGATCTCCAGACCGCGTTTCACGTTCTCGGGAATCTCCGGCAGATCCTTTTCGTTGTCCTTGGGGATCAGCACGGTCTTGATGCCACCGCGATGAGCAGCAAGGAGCTTCTCCTTCAGGCCACCGATGGGGAGCACCCTGCCCCGCAGCGTGATCTCGCCGGTCATGGCAACCGAACACTTCACCGGAATGCCGGTCAAAGCCGACATCATCGACGTGAACATGCCAATACCCGCGGACGGACCGTCCTTGGGCGTCGCACCTTCAGGCACGTGAACGTGCATGTCGCGCTTGTCGAAGATCGTCGGCTTCAGGCCCAGTTCCGGTGCACGGGCGCGCAGGTAGCTCTTGGCCGCCTGGATCGACTCCTGCATGACATCGCCGAGCTTGCCGGTGATGGTCATCTTCCCTTTGCCAGGCAGAACCACAGCCTCGATCGACAACAGCTCGCCTCCGACCTCTGTGTAAGCAAGTCCCGTCGTGATGCCGACCATGTCGTCATGTTCGGCTTCACCGTAACGGAACCGGCGCACACCGGCATATTTGTCGAGGTTGCGGGCCGTAACCTTCACGCTTTCGGTTTCACCGGCAACGATCTCCTTGACCGCCTTGCGTTGGAGGTTGGCGATTTCTCGCTCAAGGTTACGGACACCGGCCTCACGCGTGTGATAGCGCACGATGTCGCGCAGCCCGCCTTCGGAAATCGACCACTCACCTTCCTTCAGGCCATGAGCCGCAAACTGCTTCGGCACCAGGTGGTCCATGGCGATGCGCACCTTCTCGTCTTCGGTGTAACCGGAGATGCGGATGAGCTCCATGCGGTCCAGCAGTGGCTGAGGGATGCGGGTGGAGTTCGCCGTGGTCACGAACATCACGTCTGAGAGATCGTAATCGACCTCAAGATAGTGATCGTTGAAATCCGAGTTCTGCTCCGGATCGAGCACCTCCAGAAGCGCGGAACTGGGATCGCCGCGCCAGTCGGCGCCCAGCTTGTCGATCTCGTCGAGCAGGAAAAGCGGATTTGACGATTTCGCCTTTTTCATTCCCTGGACGATCTTGCCCGGCATCGAGCCGATGTATGTCCGGCGATGACCACGGATCTCGGCTTCGTCGCGCACGCCGCCTAGCGACATACGCACGAAGTTCCGGCCAGTCGCCCTGGCGACCGACTTGCCGAGGGACGTCTTGCCGACGCCCGGAGGCCCCACAAGACAGAGGATCGGCCCCTTCAGCTTCTTGCTGCGGGCTTGAACCGCCAGATACTCGACGATCCGCTCCTTGACCTTCTCAAGACCAAAATGATCGGCGTCGAGAATCTCATTGGCGTGATTGATGTCTTTCTTGAGCTTGGTGCGTTTCTTCCACGGGATGCTGGTCATCCAGTCGAGATAGTTGCGCACCACCGTCGCCTCGGCCGACATCGGGCTCATCGTCCGCAGCTTCTTCAGCTCCGCCAACGCCTTTTCACGCGCTTCCTTGGTCAGCTTGGTCTTCTTGATGGCCTCTTCGTATTCGCCGGCCTCGTCGCGGCCGTCCTCACCCTCACCGAGTTCCTTCTGAATCGCCTTCATCTGCTCATTCAGATAGTACTCGCGCTGGGTCTTCTCCATCTGCCGCTTGACCCGGCCACGGATGCGCTTTTCGACCTGCATCACGCCAATCTCGCCCTCGATCAAGGCATAGACACGCTCCAGACGCTCTAGAACGGAATCGACCTCCAGCAGAGCCTGCTTGTCGGAAATCTTGATGGTGAGATGCGAGGCAACGGTGTCGACCAGCTTGCCGTAGTTTTCGATCTGGTTGAGCGATACCAGAACCTCCGGCGGGATCTTCTTGTTGAGCTTCACATATTCTTCGAACTGGCTGACCACAGCACGGGCCAGAGCCTGCAGTTCGCGTTCATCCTCGGACTTGTCGTCCAGGACTTCCGCATAGGACTGGAAGAATTCCTCGTTGGGCAGTTGGTCGACAATGCGGGCCCTCTGGCCACCTTCAACCAGCACCTTCACCGTACCATCGGGCAGCTTCAGCAGCTGCAACACCGTCGACACCGTTCCGATGTCGTAGATTTCGTCCGGACCCGGGTCATCCTGCGAGCCATCCTTCTGGGCAACAAGCAGGATCTGCTTGTCTTCCTTCATGACGTCCTCGAGGGCACGCACGGATTTCTCGCGGCCGACAAACAGCGGCACGATCATATGGGGAAAAACGACGATATCGCGCAGCGGAAGAACCGCATAAAGGGCGCCACGGGCCAAACTCACGGCTTTCGCCTCCAAATTCAGGAGTTAAACGGGTCTCGAACGGCGTTCAGCGCCATTTGAGGGGCCCAAATCTTTATTTAAGGTGGCGATCACGGCGTCAAACATCAAGACCGTTGTGTCCGGAGACAAAATTTACCTGCGAACGGGGTTCAAACCCCTTGAATCGCTAGAAGCGGCCCTCAGGAGGCCGGTGCGACCTCGTCCTCGCGCTCCGCATAGATCATGAGCGGCTGGCTGCCGTGCTCGACGACCTCCGGATTCACCACAACCTCTTCGACACCTTCGAGACTGGGCAATTCGAACATCGTATCGAGCAGGATGGTCTCCAGGATCGAGCGAAGGCCACGGGCACCGGTCTTACGTGCGATCGCCTTGCGCGCGATCGCACGCAGCGCTTCTTCAGTGAAGGTGAGTTTGATCTCCTCCATCTCGAAGAGTTTCTGATACTGCTTCACCAGCGCATTCTTCGGTTCGGCCAGTATTTCGACCAATGCGTCCTCGTCGAGATCGTCAAGAGTGGCCAGCACCGGCAAACGGCCGACAAACTCGGGAATCAACCCGAACTTCAGAAGGTCTTCCGGCTCAACCTGACGGAGGATCTCGCCCATCTTGCGCTCTTCGGGCGAACGGACATCGGCGCCAAAGCCGATCGACGTCGGCTGGCCGCGCTCGGAAATGATCTTCTCGAGGCCCGCAAACGCACCACCGCAAATGAAAAGAATGTTGGTGGTGTCGACCTGCAGGAACTCCTGCTGCGGATGCTTCCGGCCGCCCTGCGGCGGAACCGACGCGATCGTGCCCTCCATAATCTTCAGCAGGGCCTGCTGCACACCCTCACCCGAGACATCCCGTGTGATCGACGGGTTGTCGGACTTGCGTGCGATCTTATCGACCTCGTCGATGAACACGATGCCACGCTGTGCGCGTTCCACATTGTAGTCGGACGCCTGGACCAGCTTCAGAATGATGTTCTCGACGTCCTCACCGACATAGCCGGCTTCGGTGAGCGTCGTGGCATCAGCCATGGTGAACGGCACATCCAGGATGCGCGCCAAGGTCTGAGCCAGCAGGGTCTTGCCGCAACCGGTCGGGCCGATCAACAGGATGTTGGATTTCGCCAGTTCCACGGCATCGCCACGAGCGCCGTTGTTGAGCCGCTTGTAGTGATTGTGCACGGCGACAGACAGGATGCGTTTGGCGTGGTTCTGGCCGATCACATAGTCCATCAGGACTTCGCTGATCTCGCGCGGAGTGGGAACGCCATCGCGCGACTTCACGACGGAGCTCTTGCTCTCCTCGCGGATGATATCCATGCAAAGTTCGACGCATTCGTCGCAGATGAACACCGTCGGGCCCGCAATCAGTTTGCGCACCTCGTGCTGGCTCTTTCCGCAGAAAGAACAGTAGAGGGTGTTCTTTGAATCGCCGCCTTTGCTCATCAAGCAGGTTCCTTCAGGGGCCTGTCACAACAACATGTTAGACAAAACGTCGGCACGAAAACAACCTGTGCCGTCGCCATTTGGCGCATCCGTGTGGGAATGTGTGAAGGTTGCAACGTTGTCTCAGCCCTCTTCGGACTCGGACCCGTCGTCGATTTCGTTGCGCGACGAGACCACCTCATCAATCAGGCCGAAGTCCTTGGCCTGATCCGGCGTCATGAAGGTGTCGCGCTCCATGTTTTCTTCGATCACAGCCAGGTCCTGGCCGGCATGGCGCGCGAAAATCTCATTAAGACGCTGGCGCACGAACAGGATTTCGCGGGCATGAATCTCGATATCGGAAGCCTGCCCGTGCGCACCGCCCGAGGGCTGGTGAATCATGATACGCGACTGGGGCAGCGCATAGCGATGCCCTTTGGCACCAGCACACAAAAGCAGAGAGCCCATGGACGCAGCCTGACCGATACAAAGCGTCTGAATGTTCGGGCGGATGTACTGCATCGTATCGTACATCGCCAGACCCGCAGTCACGGTACCGCCGGGTGAATTGATGTAGAGCGCAATATCCTTGGTCGGATTCTCAGCCTCCAGGAACAGAAGTTGCGCACAGATCAGGCTGGCGACATGATCGTTCACGCCGCCGGTCAGGAAGATGATGCGCTCCTTCAGGAGACGGGAGTAGATGTCGTAGGCACGTTCACCCCTAGCCGACTGCTCCACAACCATGGGGACCAGGGTGCTGCCGTAAATCTCGATCGGATCGCTCATGCGGTCGTCATACGCCTTTGTGTGAGCCCATTCAGATGGTCAGGCTTCGTCGTCTTTTGAAGGGGCGGCCTTCTTCTTGGCCGCCTTTTTTGCCGGAGCTTTCTTGGCCGTGGACTTCTTGGCGGCAGCTTTCTTGGCTGTCGCCTTCTTCGCGGCAGCCTTTTTGGCCGGAGCCTTCTTCGCCGCCTTTTTGGCGGGCTTCTTCTCTTTGGCCTCGGCAGCTTCCTTGTCGTCAGCTATGTCGGCGTTCTCGATATCGAAGAACTCCTGTGGGGACACGGTACGTTCGCTCAGCTTCACCTGCGTCAGGATCTGGTCGACGACGCGATCCTCGAGGATCGGCGCGGTAACCTCCTGAATGGCCTGTTGGTTCTCCTGGTAGTACTTGACCACCATGGCCTCCTGGCCAGGGAACTGACGAGCCCGCTCGATCACGGCCTGCTGCATGTCCTCTGGCGTGACCTGAATATCGTGCGCCCGTCCGACCTCGCTCAGAAGCAGGCCCAGACGAACACGACGTTCGGCGATGGTGCGGTACTCGTCCTTCATCTCCTCACGCTTCTCGTCGCTGACCGGCTCATGACCCTGGTCGTCGTCGCCATGATCATGGTCGTGCGGCTGGTTGAGCTCCTGCTCCACCTGATGCCAGATCGAGTCAAACTCCGTGTCGGCCAGGCTGGGCGGAACGGCGAAGGAATAGCTCTCCGACAACTGGTCGAGGAGCGTGCGCTTGAGACGCTGGCGGCTCAGTTGCTGATACTCCGAGGACAGGCGTTCCCGCATCATCGTGCGCAACTCGTCGAGGCTCTCGGCTCCCTGGCTCTTGGCGAACTCTTCATTGAGCTCCGGTGTCGTGGAGGTGCGGACTTCCTTCACGGTGATATCGAAAGCCGCTTCCTTGCCCGCCAGATGCTCAGCACCGTAGTCATCCGGGAACGTCACCTTTGCGGTGTAGCTGTCACCCGCCTTCTTGCCGGTCAAACTGCTTTCAAACTCCGGCAGCAAACGGCCGGCGCCGATCTCGGCGACATGATCTTCGGCCGCGCCATCGGGGAACTCTTCACCGTCGACCTTGCCGACAAAGTCGATTCGGAGCGAATCGCCTTCCTTGGCCTTGTAGCCCTCATCGGTTTCCGCAGAGATCTTGCTGCGTTCACGCAGGCGCTCGACAGCCTCGTCGACCTCATCGTCGGTCACTTCGATGACGAGGTTCTCGAGGGCGAATCTAGAGAAGTCATCGGTCTCGATCTCGGGCATCACCTCAACAGCAATGACATACTCAAGATCAGTGCCCTCATCGAACGACATGTCTTCGATGCTGGGCTGGGTTGCCGGGCGAACGCCTTGGCCGTTGATGACGTCGCCAGAGGTGTCCTGCAGCGTCTGCTGCACGACTTCGCCGACAATCGCCTGGCCGTACTGTTTTTTCAGCAGTTCTGCGGGCACCTTGCCCGGGCGGAAGCCCTTGAGCTGAACCGTGCGGCGCAATTCCTGCACACGCGCATCGATCCGTGCACTCATGTCATCGGCGGGAATCACCACCTTGTATTCGCGTTTCAGCCCGTCGGAGGCGGTCTCGGTAACCTGCATGGTATGGCCGTGTGTCAAGAGGTTGGTCGGGTTGTCCGCCAGGCTTTGAATCAACAAGCGACTCGCTGGGACATGGTGCGGGCGGAGGGACTTGAACCCCCACGACTTTCGTCACCAGAACCTAAATCTGGCGTGTCTACCAATTCCACCACGCCCGCGCTGCTCAGGCCAAAGCCAGGCCGACAGTCTGGGGCGGTCCATATAGTCTTGAATGATCGCGCAGGCAACCACGCCGCGCGATTGATCTCAATCGCGTCCAGACCGGGCCAGAGCGCGCACGTCACCGGATGCAGCAATCTCACCTTGTGTTGCGAAGGCCTCATAGTTCGCGGCGATATCGTCGAGACAGTAAAGGTAGTTCACCATCAGACATGCGGATTCATCGAGCCCCTTCTCTGAAAGGTCGCCCATCCAGTTGAGACGCTCCACGCGAGCGCCGTTAGAGAGATGGAACCGCGCGACCGGATCGAGCGGCCTGTCTCCTCTCTTTTCATCCAGAAGGTAACGCGCCGCCAATACCAGCAACTGGTGGCGCCAGGGGCGCACAGCTTCCAGTGTTTCCCTGTCCAGGGCAGCCAAAAGCTCCGCCGGAGCCGCTTCCGCCGCAACGCCGGCCGGCGCATGGCCAAGAGAATCGGCATCGGCAAGATGTCGCCGCAGCCACCGCGTAAAGCCCGGAATTGGTGATAGGGTCGCAAATACTTTGAGGTTCGGCAGTTCACGACGCAGTTCCTCAACGACGCGCTTGATCAGGAAATCACCAAGGCTGACCCCCGCCAGACCGGGCTGCGTATTCGAGATGGAATAAAAGATGGCTGCCTCTGCCGTTTCGGATTTCACAAGCGGCGCATCCTCGTCGAGCAGACGCTGAACACTATCGGCCATGCTGTCGACCAGCGCGACTTCGACGAAGATCAGCGGCTCTTCGGGCATGTTGGGATGGAAGAAGGCAAAGAGCCTGCGATCAGGTTCCAGGCGATTCTTCAGATCGCTCCAGTTGGCGATGCGATGCACGGCCTCATAGGCGATCAGCTTTTCAAGAAGCGAGGCCGGCGAATCCCAGGTGAGACTGCGAAGCTGCAAGAACCCGACGTCGAACCAGGCAGCCAGGAGTTGCTGGAGATCGTCGGCCACGCGGGTGAGCAATGGTTCTTCACGCCTTCCCTCGAGGGCATCCGCGCGCATGTCGACCAGGAACTTGAGACCGTCCGGAAGACCGTTGAATTGGGTGAAGAGCTGCATCCTGGGGGCAATTGTGGCGCTACGCAGGGACGCTGCTAGCGCGCGTTTCGCCTCGGCATCCTCGGCATGGAGCATTGCCTGGGCTTCCCGCGCAACTTCTTCGAGATCCATATCGAAATCAGATGCCAGCACAGCCAGAAAACGGCGACGGCCCGTTTGATCGAGCGAAAGATAACTCTGGCCGACATGCGCAGCCCTGGCCCGTGCAACAGCCTCGCCGCCACGTGCTGCGATACAATCACGTATGCGCTCGCGCATGCGGTCCCGATCGTCGTCGGGCAGATCCGGACGCACCTGGCTCGAGACTCTGATTCGCGCGACATCGGAGATATCCTGCCAGGCTCCCGAAAGCTGATGCAGGGCACGGTCCCAGAAGTTCCTGTTCTTTTCGATCTCGCTCATACGGCACCCAACTTCAAACGTCTCAGCACGGCCGGAACGGCCTCGGGCAAATCCTCGGCAATCAGGCCCGGCCCAACCTGCCGACCTGCCTCACCATGGAGCCAGGCCCCCATTGCCGCAGCGTCGAACGGACCACAGCCTTGAGCAAGTAGGCCGCCAACAAAACCCGCCAGCACATCGCCCGATCCGGCTGTCGCAAGATCGGCTGGTCCGTTGTCATTGATCACGGTATCGCCTGCAGGCTCAGCAATCACGGTATCAGGCCCCTTCAAGAGAACAACGCAGCCGGCAACTTCCGCCGCATGCCGAACATCTTTCAGCTTGTTGTCTGAACGATGAAACAGCCGCTGAAACTCACCTTCATGCGGTGTCAAAACACAGTGCTCATGGAGAGCACTGAAGAGGTCGTCGGCGTTGTCGCGGAACACCGTGAGTGCATCGGCATCCAGAACGCAGGGAGTGCCAAGAGACAGTGTTTTCAGCACATTGCCTTGCGTGGCGTCACTCAACCCCTGCCCCGGTCCAAGAGCGACCGCCCTGACACGCCGCTCTTCCATCAGTTCCGGCAGTGCGTCAGGTGTCGGGAGCGGTGTTGTCATAACCGAGGTCTGCTGTGACGCATAAACCAACAAAGCACTTCGCGGAACAGCACAGGTGACCAGCCCCGCGCCGGCGCGAAGCCCGGCCCTTGCTGCAAGACGGGCCGCACCGCTGGTGGCCATTCCACCGCCAACCACGAAAAGATGGCCCCTGCTGTACTTGTGCAGATCCCCGTCCGGCCACGGCCAACGGCGCCGCCAAAGATCGGGATGATTTTGCCACAACGAGGGCTGAAGAATGTTCACCGTCTCGTCGGTGATTCCGATATCCGCAACGACCACGTCGCCGCAGTGGAAACGTCCAGGTGCCAACAGATGGCCAGGTTTGGCACGGCAGAAGGTCACCGTAAGATCGGCCCGCGGCGCGGGACCGAGCAAGGCACCGCTGTCACCGGACACACCACTGGGCAGGTCAACGGCAACGCATGGTGAGGCGATCCGTTCCAGGACGCTGCTAACCTTTTCACTCAGCCGACGTGAGAGACCGGCTCCGAACACCGCATCAACGATCAGGCCTGCGGACGCTGCGTCCACATCATCCCAGCACTCAACTGATCCTGACCAACGCTCGGCCATCTGCGCCGCATCTCCTTGCATGGCATCCATCGGGCCCAGAAGCGCGACCCGCACCGGCCATCCGGCTTCTGCGAGGAGACATGCCACGGCAAAACCATCGCCGCCGTTGTTTCCTGGACCACACAACACCAGCGTTGCGCGCTTCGACCAGCGTGACCGGATTGCATCGGCAACGGCCTGGCCTGCACGCTCCATCAACGTGATGACTGGCGTTCCTTCGGCGATGGTGCGCAGGTCCGCCGCGGTCATCTCGCCGACAGACAGCAAAGCATATCTGACTTTCGCTTTGTCGGTCGTCATGTCCATGGCGTCACACAGCACCCGCAATGAGGTCGTCCCGCATGGTTCGGTCTGCACGCTTCAGGCATCACTTCTGTCCTGGTTGCTACCACTGACATGGTGGTTGTAGGCGTCCAATGCACGCTGAATGCCCGACTTCGTGCTGAGATCGGCCACACGTTCGTTCGAGCCCCGGAGGATCCTTGCAAAATCCTCCATCAGGTTGATCGAAACCTTGGAATCCAGCTTCACGACCTCAAGCATCACAACCCGAGGAACAGATGCTGTGACGCACTTGATCAACGGCAACAACGGTTGCCGATCGTTCACCACCATCGACCACCGAAAGTTCTCCGAAATGTCCGCCCGCATCGACATCGGCAAAGGCGATCTCCTGACCGGAGGACGCCTGGATCAGGACGCGGGCCGAACCTTACACAAGAAAGATAAAATCGGTGCTGACCTCACCCTTAACGCAGATCTGCTCGCCGACGGCAAAGGTGTTCCACGTCGCCGCGGCCTCAATGCCCTTCACCGTGCGCTGTTCCACACCGTTGAGCACGGCACAGTGCGCAAGGCTGCGCGATTCTGTCTCCGTCATCGCCTTCTGTTCCCGACTGCTGCAACGTCAATCCCAAGGCCCCAGTATGCGATGCCCCCCTGAAGGCGCGATCCCTTTTCCTCAACATTACGCGACTTCTGGTTGAATGAACGCTATCGAACACACGCAGGCCACAGAAGAATATGGTGGGGCTTTGTGAGGAATGGTCGGAGCGGCAGGATTTGAACCTGCGACCTACGGTCCCCCAGACCGTTGCGCTACCAGGCTGCGCCACGCTCCGCCAAGGCAAATTCGGACCGGTCGCGCCGTCCGCGAGCGATGACATAACTCAAGCGCGCCCGGCCAGCAACTGCCTGCATGCCTCTAGTTCTGCAATTGCCTTTTCGAGGGCCGCACGCTGGTCAGGCGTGTCTGCTGACGTCACGGCATCGGTCGTAGCGGCAACATTGTCAGCCGCCGCCTCAACGTCCTGAAGTGCGGCGACACCGCCTTGCCTGATCAGGCGTTGCACACCCTTGATCGTATAGCCGTCTGTGTAGAGAAGGCGTTTGATCTTGCGCAGGAACTCGATGTCTTCGGGCCGATAGTAACGTCGTCCACCACCACGCTTCAGAGGCCGGATCTGGTGGAATTTCGTTTCCCAGAAGCGCAACACGTGCTGGGCAACGTCAAGTTCGTCAGCAACTTCGCTGATAGTGCGGAAGGCAGCCTTCGATTTGCCCCCACGCCGCGACCCGCTGTCGTTGCTGCGTCCGTTGCCCGCGGCCATCGCCTAGTCCTCTCGCCGTGCGGCGTGGTCGTCGTTAATGCGATCCTTGAGGACATGAGACGCGCGGAAAACCAGAACACGGCGCGATGAGATCGTGACCTCTTCGCCGGTCTTCAGGTTGCGCCCGATCCGTGGCGCCTTGTCGCGCACAGCAAAACTGCCAAACGAAGATATCTTCACCGACTCTCCCTGAGCCAGGGTGTCGGAAATCTCCCCCAGTACGGATTCGACGAGTTGAGCCGACTCGCTCCGCGAGAGCCCCACCTCGTGGTAGACGGCCTCTGTGAGGTCCGCCCTTGTCATGGTTCTTTCCACCATTGGCGACGTGCCTCCCACCGCTTTGAGAAACTAGGCTAACTGCAGGGAGAAAATCAGTCAATATCAACTGCTTGCGTCTGAAATCTTAAGCGGCACTGAATCCGATTAGGGCCCATTCCTCATATAATGCTTTAGGTTACCAGCGCACCATGGCGGAACCCCACGTAAAACCCCCGCCCATCGCTTCGAGAAGAACCATGTCGCCGGCCTTGATCCGCCCGTCACCCGTGGCTTCCGACAGAGCCAGGGGGATCGAGGCCGCGGATGTGTTGGCATGGCGTTCGATGGTCAGAACGATCTTCTCTTCGGTCATTCCTAGCTTGCGCGCTGTCGCGTCAATGATGCGGCGATTGGCCTGATGCGGAACCAGCCAGTCGACATCGTCTCCGGTCAGCCCATTGACCTCCAGAGCCTCGTCCACGGCCTGCGCAAGGTTCACCACCGCATGCTTGAAGACCTCGCGGCCTTCCATGCGCAGCAGCCCGGCCCGCTGGTTTGTTGACGGGCCGCCATCGACATAGAGCATGTCCTTGTGTCGTCCATCGGCGTGGAGGTGGGTCGAGAGGATACCGTGATCGGCAGCGGTTCCGTCGCCCTCCTCGGGCCGCAGGACGACAGCACCGGAGCCATCTCCGAACAACACGCACGTGCCGCGGTCTTCCCAATCGAGAATGCGCGAAAAGGTCTCAGCGCCGATGACCAGTGCCCCCTTGGACTGCCCCAACTGAACAAAGTTGTCGGCTACAGCCAGCGCATAGACAAAGCCGGTGCAGACAGCCTGGACATCAAAGGCACAGCCTCGATGGATGTCGAGATTGGCCTGCACCTGCGCCGCGGTTGCCGGAAACGTCAGATCAGGCGTTGCCGTGGCGACGACGACAAGATCAATGTCATCGGTCGTCATCTCTGCATGGTCAAGCGCGCGGCGGGCGGCCCGGGTTGCCAGGTCCGAGGTCAGTTCGCCGTCTGCGGCTACATGACGCTGACCAATGCCCGTTCGGCTCCTGATCCATTCATCGGAGGTTTCCAGGCGATCAGCCAGTTCGGCGTTGGTGATGCACCGCTCTGGAAGATACGAACCGCTGCCTACAACTCTGGAACGCGTGACAGTCACTGGGCGGCGACTCCGGCCGGCACGCCAGAGTCCTGCGCCAATTGCTCGACATCACGAATGACACGCTCGTTGAAGCCCTGGGTCAGCATATCGACAGCAAACCCGATCGCATTGGCATACCCCATCGCATCGGTGCCGCCGTGGCTCTTCACTGCGACTCCGTTGAGTCCAAGGAACATGCCGCCATTGTAGCGGCGCGGATCAACGCGATTCTTGAGTGCAATAAGAGCCGGTTTTGCCATCCAGTAACCCAACTTGGATAAAACTGAACGGCGGAACGTCGCGCGCAGAAATCCGGTGTACATGCTCGCCGTACCCTCGGCGGTCTTCAACGCAATATTGCCGCTGAAACCATCGGCCACAACCACGTCGACGGTACCTTCGGTGATGTCATTGCCTTCGACGAAACCATAGAACTCCAAGGGCAGTTCGGTTGTGCGCAGAATGTCCGCCGCCCGGCGGATCTCCTCGTGACCCTTGGTTTCTTCGCTGCCGACGTTGAGCAGTCCCACGCTGGGACGGCGCACGCCCTGAACACTGCGTGCAAAGGCAGCACCCATCACAGCAAACTGGACCAGATTGTCGGCATCGCAATCGATGTTGGCCCCGAGATCAAGCATGACCGATTCGCCACGCTGGGTCGGGAACATAGATGCAATGGCCGGACGGTGCACCCCGGGAAGAGTCCGCAAGGCCAGCTTGGCCATCGCCATCAGAGCACCGGTGTTGCCGGCAGAAACAATGCCTGCGGCGTTTCCTGCCTTCACATCGTCAATAGCCATCCGCATGCTCGAACCTGCCCCCTTGCGCAAGGCCTGGGATGGCTTCATGTCGGGATCGATCACCATTTCGGCCGGCACAATTTCAGAGACCGCGTCGAGTTTGGGGAATCGCCGAAGCAACTTCTCCAGCTTCTCCGGCTTTCCGAAAAGGCGGAACTGCGTGTCGGGATGGCGCACGCGCGCAGCATTGGCACCGGCAACAACAATCTCCGGCGCACGATCACCACCCATGGCGTCAAGAGCGATGACATGGGGGGTGCTCATGGCAAATTATCCAACCTGCGAAAGGGTGGCGAAAGCGTCAGATGCTGCCCCTGGGCTCCGTGACCTCACGGTCGCGATAGTAGCCGCAAGCCGAACAAACGTTATGCGGAAGTTTGATCTCACCACAGTTCGGGCATTCGTTGATCGTCGCCGCGACCAGTGCGTGGTGCGAACGACGATTGTTACGCCGTGACCGTGTGACCTTTTTCTTCGGAACCGCCATGGTTTGCGTCCCTTTAATTGATCATGAGTTGGGCGGGCTATAACAGGGTTTGTCAGGCCGGACAAGCAGTCTCAGGTATCGAACTTCAGGCTTTTGAGTGCTTCGAACGGATTGGCCGGTTCGAGGCTCTCTTTGTCGGTGTAACGCTCGTCAAGAACGGCGCCCGGCTTGCGTGGATATGGGTCGATAGCAAGGCCCAGACGTTCAGCAACTGCCTCTCCCAGATCAAACCTCTCGTCAACCATCGGCTCCGGCGGATCTTCGCTCCCGACGTTAAGGTCGATGGTCTCGTCAAACTCTCCACTCGGACGAACATCGGGGTCGAAGACCACGTGCAGTTCCTCATCAATGCGCGTCTCGATCGGTTCCAGTGTGATGACACAGGTCTGCCGGAGATCGACAGCAAACAAACCATCCACAACAACCTGCCGCCCTCGCCGCGAAATGATCACCGCGGCTTCGAGCGATATGATCGCATCGACATCGAACCGTTGCGCCAGTGAATGGCGTTCGGATTCATCAGCCGCAATCTTTTCATCGAGTCTGTCACCTTCTTCGAGATCGGTGACATCAATGGAACGCGCAAATTCGACGGTGTCGGTCATGGCTCAGGTTTCCGTGTGTTCGAAGGTCTCTGTCGACCCGAGAGTTAGGGGTGACTGCGTGCATCAGCTCATTCCGCAACGGCTGCTTCAGCGTCGTCGAAAGACACGCGACCGGCCAGAACATCCTCACATCGTAGAGAGTCGAGATGTCGGGCCTGGGATCGGACATAGGCCGTGAGTCTCCCGACATGCCCGTCATCGGGTTCGACGGTACCAAAGACATTGCGCACAATCGTGTCGCGCAGCGGTTCGTCGTCGTCTTCGCCCTCCAATGCATGATCAAGGGCGGATGCACGACCGTAAAATGCCTGGGCCATCTTCTTGATTCGGCGCCCGACACTCAGGTCACCGACCCCGATCTCACGCAAGGCACGATCGAAGTCGGCAAACATGATGTCGAACAGCTTCTGGGCCTGCGCTTGGCCCTCTTCACCACATGCTCTCAGTCGGCGCATGGTCAACAGAGCATGCAGCACCACCATCTCGAAACGTCCATCCAAGGTATCCGGAACGCCAAAGTCGTGGAAAAGAACCGGCTGGCGGGCGTGGGCCACAACAACATCGTAAAGAGCGTGCGTTTCGTTCTCGAACCGCGATCGTGACAGCAGTTTCTTCAGCATGAGGCGCTTTTCCGTGGCATAAGAACGATGCGTGATTGACAGGCCGGGGCCGCTCCCGGCATCGTCCGCGCCTTGATTAGGACTTGAGGATATCGGGGTCAATGATGCCGCGAACAAGCCTGAGAGACCGTGATCGCATGGCTGCCCTGAAGAAGGGGCGAGTCTTGGCGTTCAGCTTGCTTGCGGCGACGGCTCTCAGCGCCTGTGAGCCCCGTATCTCAACACACGGCTATGTGCCCGATCCGGACGTGGTTTCGCGTGTCGAGCCAGGTGTTCACAACCAGCTCGAAGTCGCACAGTTCCTCGGTACACCATCGGCCGCCGCCCTGTTTGGTGAGCAGACATGGCTCTACATCACGGAACGACGCGAAGAGTTTGCCTTCTTCAAACCCGAGGTCATCAGTCAGGGCGTTCTGGCGATCGCATTTGATGACCGCGGCGTCGTACAGGAAATCGCGAGTTTCTCGCTGGAAGACGGTCTTGTTGTGGATCCTGTGTCGCGTACGACACCGACCTACGGCAAGGAACTCGGCCTGCTTGAGCAGCTCTTCGGCAACATTGGCCGGTTCAACACCGAGGGTCAGCAGGGCGTGAAGGTTCCAGGCCAGTAACCTGCTTAACCTTCCAATTTAGCAAGTTATCACAAAAAACTGATATTATAAGAAAAACGCCCGCTCAATTCTGAGCGGGCGTTTTCATTTGATCAAACCTGATCAATCAGGATCAACCACCCAGCATGGCCAGCATCAGCAGAGCCACGATGTTGATGATCTTGATCATCGGGTTGATGGCGGGACCGGCAGTGTCCTTGTAGGGATCACCCACAGTGTCGCCGGTCACCGCAGCGTGGTGGGCTTCGGAGCCTTTGCCGCCGTGATTGCCATCTTCGATGTACTTTTTGGCGTTGTCCCAAGCACCACCGCCCGAGGTCATCGAGAGCGCCACAAACAAGCCGGTCACGATGGTACCCAGAAGCATAGCGCCGAGAGCCGAGAAAGCGGCTTCCTGACCGGCAATGGCCCAGATGATCAAGTAGACGACGATCGGAGCCAGCACAGGCAGCAGCGACGGGATCATCATTTCCTTGATCGCGGCCTTGGTCAGAAGGTCCACAGCACGGCTGTAATCCGGCTTGCCGGTGCCTTCCATAATGCCCGCGATCTCGCGGAACTGGCGACGCACTTCCTCGACCACAGAGCCCGCAGCACGACCGACCGCCTGCATGGCAAGCGAGCCGAACAGATAGGGCAGCATGCCACCGATAAAGAGGCCGACCACCACGAAGGGATCACTGAGACGGAAGGTCACAGTGAGGTCCGGGAAGTAGTGAATCAGATCCTCAACATAGGCCGCGAACAGAACCAGAGCGGCCAGGCCGGCAGAACCAATAGCGTAACCCTTGGTCACGGCCTTGGTCGTGTTGCCGACCGCGTCCAGAGCGTCCGTGGTCTTGCGCACGTCCTCCGGCAGTTCCGCCATCTCGGCGATACCACCAGCGTTATCCGTGACGGGACCATAGGCGTCCAGGGTCACAACCACGCCGGCGAGGGCCAGCATGGTCGTCGCGGTGATGGCGATGCCGAAGAGACCCGCCAACAGGTAACCGGCAATGATGCCGCCGGCAATCACGATCACTGGAGCTGCGGTGGCTTCCATCGACAGGGCGAGACCCTGAATGATGTTGGTGCCGTGGCCGGTGGTCGAAGCCTGGGCAATCACCCGGACCGGACGATACTCGGTCGAGGTGTAGTACTCAGTGATAACGATCAGGGCGCCGGTGATGACCAGACCCAGGATACCGCACCAGAACATGTCCCAACCGCTGAAGGTGACACCGCTTGAGGTCGTGACTTCCGTGCTGAGCCCGACAAGCCATTCCGTGACAGGAATGAACAGGACCGCAGAGATCACGGCCGTCGCGATGAAACCCTTGTAGAGCGCCCACATGATGTTCTGGTTGGAGCCGAGCTTCATGAAGAAGTTGCCGACAACTGTTCCCAGAATGCAGACGCCACCGAGAACCAACGGGAAGACCATCATCACGGCCTGCTGTTCGCCCGTGAAGAAGATCGAGCCAAGCAGCATGGTGGCGACAAATGTCACGGCATAGGTCTCGAAAAGGTCTGCCGCCATACCGGCGCAGTCACCGACGTTGTCACCAACGTTGTCGGCGATCACGGCGGGGTTACGGGGATCGTCCTCGGGAATACCGGCTTCGACCTTGCCCACCAGGTCGGCGCCGACATCGGCACCCTTGGTGAAGATACCACCGCCCAGACGGGCGAAAATCGAGATCAGCGAACCACCGAACCCAAGGGCCACAAGAGCCTCAACGACTTCACGCTGATCGACACCCATCTGCAGAAGGATCAGGTAGTAGACCGCAACGCCAAGAAGCCCGAGACCAACCACGAGAATACCCGTGACGGCGCCGGCGTTCACGGCAACGGAGAGCGCCTTTTCCATGCTCGTGCGTGCGGCGTCTGCAGTTCGAACGTTGGCACGAACCGAAACCAGCATACCGATGTAGCCGGCAGCGCCCGAAAGCACCGCGCCGATCAGAAACCCGATCGCCTGGCTGATACCCAGGAGCAAGATCAGCACGACAAAAATAACCGCACCTGCGATGGCAATCGTAATGTACTGGCGGTTCAGGTAGGCTTGAGCGCCCTCCTGAATGGCGCCGGCGATTTCCTGCATGCGCTCGTTGCCGGCGCTTGCCGCGACAACGGACCTGATGGCGAACACGCCATAGGCAAGTGCCACCGCGCCACAGGCAATGGCAAAGTAAAGGGCTTCCATTGTTCCGTTAACTCCCCGGAGTTTGGTTGGCTGGAGGCGCTGGCGACCCTCAGTCGCCTCTATCCCCGCTGTCCAGCCGTCGAAAGGTGCCGGAACATGCCAAAAGGATGGACCGATTTCAATTGCTGCAATTCTCAAAGGCCGTGAAAATGGTCGATTTCAGGTGATATACCGCCATCCGGCATCCAAAACGCTGATCGTTTCGCCATCCCTACCCGAAACGCGGACGCTCCGGCCGGCTTCACAATGGCCGATGATAGTGATGTCGACACCCGCACGACGAGCCACAGCGCGAACTTGCCTCTCGTTTGCAGGATCGAACGAAAACAGGAGTTCGTAGTCGTCTCCGCCGGACAACACCGTTGCCAGAAGACTCTCGTTCTTGTCCAACAGATCGGATGCCGCTGCAGAGAGGGGAACACGGGATGCTTCGAGAATGAGCGCCAGAGATGAGGCATCGGCGAGATGCTTCGCATCGGCAATCAGGCCATCCGAAATATCAAGTGCGGCATGGGCGAGTCCGAGAAGTCCCTGCCCCAGATCCAAACGCGGCTGGGGGAGACGGTAGCGGCATGCCAGAGCCTCAGCGTGGCTAGCATTAAATGGCACAAGTTCCCCTCGTATGACCTGAAGGCCAAGAGCGGCGTCACCAATTGTGCCGCTGACAGCAATAAGGTCGCCAACATTCGCTCCGGAACGCGCCAACGTCGTTCCTTCGGGGCATTCGCCGAACAGCGTCAGCGACAATGTCAACCGCCCCTGCGGGTTGGCAATCGTGTCGCCGCCAAGAAGACTGATGCCATAGGACGACTGATCCTGACGCAACCCATCAACGAACCCGGCAAGCCAGGCCTCGTCGCGCCCGGCATCAAGCGCCATACCGACGAGATATCCGATCGGCCGGGCTCCCATCGCCGCGAGGTCGGAAAGATTGGTACGCAGGAGTTTGCGAGCGATGAGATCTGGAGAATCCGCTGCGAGGAAGTGAACGTCCTCGGCCATCATGTCTTTCGTCATGGCGAGCCTGTGGCCCGGTGAGACCTCCAGGACCGCTCCGTCGTCTTTCAGGCCCTGCGCTCCGGGATGATCCGCCAGTGGCGCCATCAATCGTTCGATCAGATCGAATTCATCCACGTGCCGCGCGATACTCCTCGAAGTCCTGCGGTCTCAGCAGTCTCGCCAAGCGATCCAGAACGGCATTCACCATGCCCGGTTCTCCTCGATCATAGAACGCATGAGCAATATCGACATAGTCGCTGATGATCACGCGCACCGGGACACTGGGCTCGTTGAGCAACTCATGCACACCTGCGCGCAGGAGCGCACGCATCAGCGACTCGAGCCGCGCGAGTGACCAGCCCTCGGCGAGCGCGCCATCGACCATCTCGTCGAGCCGTTCGCCATCGGCCGAAATTACGCCTTTTACGATGCCCGTGGTCACATCGCGATCGATGTCGGCCGTGCGGCCTTCGTCGTCCAACACGGCACCGCGCGCCAGAGCGATGTCGAGAGCCGTGTGTTTTGACTG
>CEUN01181003.1_pt1 | contig 37525 bp, 36 predicted proteins | sample 361501 | NCBI WGS metagenome assembly CEUN01 (sample SAMEA2622801, study PRJEB7988) | marine metagenome | biome: marine biome (ENVO:00000447); feature: marine epipelagic mixed layer (ENVO:xxxxxxxxx); material: "saline water (ENVO:00002010), including plankton (ENVO:xxxxxxxx)" | depth 120 m | reverse complement strand
GACAGTACACCTGAGTTTGGAAAGAACTGGTAGACCACGGGATAGGGCTTGGAGGTGTCGACTCCGGGAATACGCGTATAGGGATTGGCGCTGGGCCGTTCCTCGGCCTCGGAGAACACGACCCAGTGGCGGCCCACCGCATCCCAGCGCTGGCACTCGATATCCGGGCCCATCAGCGTCTTGTCGTGCAGATAACTCAGGTGATAGCCGTCCATCGCGTTTTCGCAGAAGCCCTTCCAGTTTGCCGCGAAGTCGTAACGCACCGGGCGCTTCTCGCTCAGCCCGTCAAGCTTGTGGGGCCACATATGGGTGTCGCGCATGCTGCCCAGCCAGGTCTCGAAATCGTCCTCGGGCACGGCCTGCGGGTTCACAAAGATGAGGTCGCCCAGCACGCCGACACTGGCTTTGTGCAGTGGCCAGTCCTCAAGCGTCATGTCGGGGAAGGCGAGATCCTTCTTGGGCAGGCCGCGCAGGCTGCCGTCGTTGGGATTGTAGGTCCAGGCGTGATAGGGGCAGACGATGCCGTGGCGGCAATTGCCCGACTTGCCTTCCTCGAAGATCTGCGTGCCGCGGTGCCGGCAGGTGTTGTGGAAAGCACGGATCTCGCCGTCCTTGCCGCGCACGACCATGATCCCGTGGCGGTTGACCTGCACAGCGCGGTAGTCGCCCGGCTGCGGGATATCCTGCACCACACAGGCAAAGGTCCAGGCCCGGCTGAAGAGCTCTTTGTGCTCCCGCTCGAACCAGGCGTCCTCGTAGTAGGTCCACTTCGGCAGAAGCTGCTCGGCGTGGTCGGGTTTGGGCGAAATGGGCATGGGCATCGTTTCGGCCTTGTAGCTTCAGGTTATCAGGTGAGTTTACGATGGCATCGGACCAAACGAAAAGGCTGTGCGATGACCGTGTTCCAACAGAAGCTGGATGCCGGTGAGGTGGTAATTCTCGATGGCGCAATTGGCACCGAACTCCAGAACAGGGGTGTCACGATGGATACCGACGCCTGGTGTGGAAGCGCCATGCTGGGCGACCCCGGCATCATCCGTACACTCCATGACGACTACATCGCCGCCGGAGCCGATGTCATCACGACCAACACCTTCGGCACCAACCGCTTCACGCTCGAGCCGGCCGGGCTGGCCGACCGGTTTGACGAGATCAACCGCCTGGCGGTCGATCTGGCGAAACAGGCGCGCGACGCTGCCGACCATCCGGTGGATATCGCGGGCTCCATGTCGACCATGCCACCGCTCGCCCATATCGACGGGGCGCCCTCGCCCGAAGCGGCGTCGGACGACTATCGGCGCCTGGCCGATCTTCTGGCTGAAGCCGGCTGTAATCTCATTGTCTGCGAGATGATGATGACCTCCGGCCACGCCGAAGCCGCTGTCGATGCGGCACGCGCCACGGGCCTGCCGGTCTGGGTCGGCATGAGTGCGCACAAAGAGCCCGACGGTCGCATGCTCACGTTCCCCGCAGCCAAGCAGATTTTGGCGGGACGCAGCACCGATGAACCTGACACCCTGTGGCGAGGGCGCGCGCGCCAGGACCTCGGCGCCTTCGCCCGTGGCCTCCTGGCTGACGGTGCGGCGGCGGCCGGGATCATGCATTCGGAGATCGAGGATACGACGCCAGGACTCGAGGTCGTGCGCGACGTCTTTGATGGTCCGCTGCTCGCCTACGCCCATTCGGGCCAGTTCGCCCCGCCCGACTGGAAGTTCACCGATGTCATTGCCGCCGATGCCTATGCGGACGCCGCCGCCGGGTGGATCGCCGATCACGGCGTTGCCATCGTCGGCGGATGCTGCGGCCTGGGGCCGGATCACATCCGTGCGCTGAAGGAGCGGGTGACTTGACTCGTCCGCTCGTTACCCGTGGCCCTTGCCGATCTTTCGCAGGGCCAGTCCGGCGGCCATGTAGACGATGATCGAGACGATCACGCGGTAGACGGCGGCCGAGCCCGGTGGGATGCAGATGAAGCTGAAACCGGTCAGGCCGCGGCGGCCGACCTCATGGGCGATGCGGATAACCTCGTAGTCGGTCATGGCGATCGGCTCGACCAGCTCGCCCAGGATGTCGCCTGGCGCGGGGCCGGCGCCACCGATCACATCCATGTCGAAATGAGCATAGACCCCTTCGGTGTCGTTCCATGCGCGGTCCAGCTCGCCGACGCAGCCTTCGATGCCCAGACCGCTCCGCAGCTCCCATGAGCTGATGAACCGGGCGCCGTCGTTCAGGTAACGGCGGATGATGTCCTTATCCTCCAGCATGCCGCGCTCGCCGATCTCGACCAGATGGCGCGGATGCATGTTGTCGAGGAACTCGTACATCTTGTGTTTCCACGACGAGGCCCCCGCGATGCGCGGGTCCCCGGTCAGCTCGTCGAGCGGGCGGGCGTCCCAGTGTGTGTCGAGGCTGACGCAGCCGACCATGCCGTCGACGTTTTCCGAACACGCCTTGGCGATAGCAAAGCTGCCGCAGGGGCTGTTCTGACCGATCACCACCGGCACGGCGCCGGCCTTGATCGCGTCGTTGCACTTGGCCTCCACGGCAGCCTGGGCCTGCAGGATCAGCTCCGGGTCCTGGTTGGACATCACCTCGGGCGGGATGTCGGCGTCGCCGTAGTCAACCATTTTGATGTGTTCAAAGAGATCGAGGTCGAAGTCCTGGATGTAGCCGCTGGGATACCGCGCCGACTGCTGGCGCACGCGCTTGGGCGCTTCGATCCACTCTTCTAGCGGCACGCCGGCATACTTGCCGTCGCTGGCCGCGACATAGGGCGCGCCGATCACAACGACATCGGCACCCTCAAGATCGGCTGCCGTCTTTGCCACCGGCTGCGACATGAAGCTCGGGGTCTCCGGTGCGACCAGCGGAAACTCACGGCCCGCCGCGAAGCTGGTCTTCATGAAGGTCTCCCAGTCAGGATAGTCGAACGCGCCCATCAAGGCCTCCCCTCTGTTCCGTGGCCGGGAGTGTTCCAGAGGATCATTCCCATGGCGAGTCCTCTGCTGCGTACTTCCTGCTAGGCTCGGTCCAGACGACTCGGGAGCAGAACATGACGGAACTGGCATGTGGCCGCTGGCTGATCCCCGATGCCGATGGTGCCGTCATCGACAACGGCGCTGTTGCAGTCGAGGGCGGTCGCATCCTCGCGGTCGGCGACCTGGACGATCTCAAGGCGGCCCACCCGGAGGCCACGGTCGAGGGTGGAGACGGTTATGCCGTGATGCCCGGCCTCATCAACGCGCACCACCACTCCGGCGCGGCCAGCCATGTCCAGCATGGTGGGCCGGATATGCTGCTGGAATCCTGGTTGAAGGCGCTATGGCTCATGCGCCCGTCGCCCACCCGTCTCGATATCCTGCTCAGCGCCACCCGCCTGCTGCAGGGCGGCGTGACATCTGTTGTCGATCTCTACTCGCCGGTCGGCGACCAGAAGGCCGTGGCCGAGGATTGTGCCGCCGCGCTGGCCGCCTATGACGAGATCGGTATCCGCTGTGCCTTCGGGCCCGGCATCAAGGATCAGGGTTATCTGGGCGTGGGCCCCGGCACCTGCGATGAGGACTTTCTCGACACCCTGCCCGGCGATCTCGCCGCCCGCACCCGGGCCCATTCCATGCCCGGCCCTGATCATGTCACGCCCGATCAGTATCTCGCGGTGATGGATGACCTGATCGTCGCCTGGCGCGACAGCGAGCGCATCGAGGTCATTTATGGCCCCGCCGGTCCACCCTGGATCACCGACCCGTTCTTCGAGAAGATCGCCGAGGCCGCCGAACGGCACGATGCGCTGATCCAGACCCACGTCTCAGAATCCTTCTACGAAAAGCTCCAGGGGCCGAAGTTCACCGGCCAACCCATGTTGCTCCATCTCCATGACATCGGGCTCACCGGCCCGCGCTTTTCCATTGCCCATGGTGTCTGGTTGACAGACGCGGAGATCGCGGTCATGGCCGGCACCGGCACGGCCGTCTCGCACAACCCCTCCAGCAATCTGCGCTTGCACGCCGGGATCGCACCGCTCGACGCCTTCCTGGAGGCTGGCGTCACCACCGCGCTCGGTATGGACTCCACCACGATCAACGACGACGAGGACATGTTCGCCGAAATGCGTCTGGCCCTGCGTCTTGCGAGCACACCGACCTATCACGAACCCGCGCCCATGCCCGCCGATGTTTTCCGCTGCGCCACCGAAGGCGGTGCGAAGCTTCTGCGGAAGGACGCCTCCCTGGGCCGCCTCGCACCGGGTTATGCCGCCGACCTGCTGCTGGTCGATCTCACCGAAGCCACAACACCATGGGTGGCGCCCGAGGTCTCCGGCCGTGACATCGCGTTCTGCAAGGTCAAGGGCGGCGATGTCCGCCATGTCATGATCGCAGGCGAATGGGTCCTGCGCGATCGCCACCCCACCCGCTTCGACCTCGATGCCGCCATCACCGAACTGCGTGATGTCATGGCCGCGACCGTGTTCCCGGTCGAAGATCACGCCCTAGCTCAGGAACTGCTGCCCCACATCGAAGCCTGGTACGGCGCCTGGGATCACGGTGAACGCCAGCCCCACACCGCCATGAACAGCCGGGTCTGACACCATGGCCGTTGTGACCTCTCTCGCCTGGACTGCCGCGGAGACCGACGGCCCGGACTCTTTCGCAGTCGATCTTGATGACCATCAGCGCAGCGCCATCGTCGACGCGGCGCGGCGTCTCGCGGCGGACGGCACCACGGTCGCCGACCTCTGGGGCCAGCATGTTGCGTTGCCCGAACTGGCCGAGACGATGGCGTCCATTGATCGCGAGGTCGGCCACGGCAGCGGGCTGGTGGTTTTGCGCGGCATGCCGATCGAAGAACTTAGCGACGATGCGTGTGCTGTCGGCTGGCATCTCGCCACGGCGCAGCTTGGTAGCCTGCGGGCCCAGTCTGGCTGGGGCGATCTGATCGGTCGTGTCGAGTATGTCGATGACGGCCGGGCCTGGCGTGGCTACACCAAGAACAAGGAACTCAACTATCACACCGACCATGCTGACACGGTCGCCCTGCTGTGTGTCCGCCAGGGTGCGGCGGGCGGCTTGAGCCGCATCGTCAGCCAGGCCGCGATCCACGCCATCATGGCCGATGAAGACCCCGAAGCCCTGGCGCTGGTCCAGCATGGCTTCCCCTACGCTTGGTTTGACGAAGCCCCGCCTGATGCCACCGGTCCGGTCAGCGACTTCAACGTGCCCTGCTTGGTCGAGCACGAGGGCCGGGTGCAGGGCGTCTACATCCAGTCGTTCATCCATCAGGCCGCCGAGGACATGGGCCGCACGCTGACGAAGGCGGAACTTGAGGCCGTCGATCTGGTTCGTCAGATCGCCAACTGGCCCGGCGTCGCCTTGGAATTCCGACTTGAACCCGGTCACGCACTTATCTTCGACAATCTCGCCATGCTGCACGCCCGCACCGCCTTCGATGTGCCTGACGGCCCGGAGCACCGCCGCCTGCTGTACCGTCTCTGGTACGCCAGCCAGCCGCCACGCCCGCGCCATCCCGGCGTCGCGGCCTACGAAAACGCCCTTATGCGGGCTTACGGCGATCCGGCGCTGAAGGTCTATGCGGCCTCAGTCTAGTCTGCTGATCAGTCGGAAGCGCTGCAGGACTGGCCGACAACGGCGGCCCCGGTAACGAGGTAGGCGGCGCCGGTCCAGTTCGGACCGGCCCAGGAACCGACGAGCATGTCGTCGAGTCCGTCACCGTCCACATCGCCTGCTGTGAACACGGAATGGCCCAGATACTGGTCGCGCCGGCTCGCGGCAAAACGAAGATCAGCCTGTGCAAGGTCGATCTCACGATCGCCTCCCAGGCTCTTCCCCAATATCAGATAGGCTGCGCCCTGATTGGGGTAGTCTCCGTTGTAGTAGAGGGCGCCGATCATGAAATCGTCGAGTCCGTCGCCATCCACGTCGCCCGCGGGTCCGACTGTGCCCCCGGCGTAGTCGTCGCTGCCTTCACCGAGGAACACATAATCGGCCTCAGCCAGGTCAAACAGGCGGGTGTCGCCCAGGCTGCGAGCAAGGACGACGTAGGCGGCGCCTGCAGAATCACCCCCCGCGTCCCGTCCACCAGCGCCGACCACGAGATCGTCGCGGCCATCGCCGTCGAGATCACCGGCAATCGAAACCTGGCTGGCATAGTCATAGGGGTCTTCACCGATCAGTTTGTAGTCGGCCTGTGACAGGCCGATAACGCGGCCCGGGCCCAGATTTCGGCCGAGAAACAGGTAGGACGCATAGGCATCTGTGCCGCCGTCATCGCCGGTTGCTCCGATGAAGATGTCATCGAGGCCGTCGCCGTCCACATCGCCGTCACCCGAGATGTTGTGGCCGGACCAGGCAAGGTCGTGTTCTCCATAGAGTTTGTAATCTGCATCGGCCATCTCGACTGTTGTGCCTTCAACGAGATTCTTGCCCAAGAAAACATAGGTTGCTCCGGCATTCTCGCCGCCGGCTCCGTGACCGCTGGCAGCGATCAGGACGTCGGCACGGCCGTCGCCATCTATGTCACCACCTTTGGCGACCGCATAGCCGGCGTAATCCTCAGCGGCTTCACCGACAAATGTGAAGTCGGCATGGGTTAGATCGATCGTCCTTTCCTGTCCCAGACTTCGTGCCAGCACGATGTAGGCTCGTCCGGTGATTGCGCCTTTGTCTTCGGTGCCGTAGGCGCCGATCAGCAAATCATCCAGACCGTCATTGTCGATGTCGCCCGCGCTGGCGACCATGATTCCCGCGTAGTCGCCGGAAGCTTCGCCCAGGAACTTGTAGTCGGCGCGGGCAATGGATTGTGTCGCAGGGCCGTTCAGACTCTGACCCAGGATAAGATAGGCAGCACCGGCTCCCGGCCCGTTCTCGTCATTGTCGTAGGCACCGATCAGAACATCATCGAGGCCGTCGCCATCGACGTCACCCGCACTCGTGACCCAGTAGCCGGCATAGTCCTCGGCTCCTTCACCGAAAAATGTATAGACGGCGAGATTGCCGCATGCCTCGGTGCTCAAAGTTCCGACGTTGGCGCAACCCTGGACTAGCAGGGCAAGCCCGGACCAAGTGGCTGTTCTCAGTGACATCATGGCTGCCTCCACAGCAAATTGGTTGCGAACTCTGAAAGCTTCGTGAACATCCAGTCAAACCACCGACTGATGCTGCAGTGGTTCGCCCCTTGCAAACATCGCCGATTCACCATGAACTGTCGGGGAAGAGCGCCGTGGTACGGACATGAGGACAATGACATGACGGACGTGTTTTCCGAGATCATCGATCATCCCAGCGCCTGGAAGGGCAGTGACTTTGCCGGGCCCGACGATGTCGCCTTCGATCTGGACGAACGTCACCTCGATGCGCTGCGCGCTGTTGTCGCTCGTGCTTATGCGGCCGGACGCGGGATCCAGGATCTGACCGACGCCGAAACCGCGATGCCTGAGATCGAGGCCGAACTCAAGGACCTACGCCACGAGTTGATGGAAGGCCGCGGCCTCTTGCTGGTGCGCGGCTGGCCGATCGACGAGATGACCGATGAGGAACTTGGCTTGGCCTACTGGGCGCTTGGCACCTATTTCGGTCGGGGCGTGAGTCAGAGCCCGATGGGCGACAGGCTGGGATATGTCACCGACGTCTCCAAACCCGGCACCCAGGAGCGCGGCTATCGCAGCTCCAAGGAACTCAACCTCCACACCGATTCCGATGACATCGTAGGCCTGCTCTGCATCCGGCAGGCGAAGTCGGGCGGTGAAAGCCGGCTGGCGAGCTCGATGGCGATCTACAACGAGATTGCGGCCACGCGGCCCGATCTGCTCAAGCCGTTGTTCCAAGGCTACACCTATCACTGGTTCGGCGAGCAGCCGCCCGACCAGGGCGCTGTCACGAGCTATCCCGTGCCCGTTTTCGGCCGGCACGACGGTTACCTCTCCTGCATCTTCCTGCGCGAGTTCATTCACATGGCCTGCGAGGAAACCGGCGTCGCACTGACCGATGAACAGGCCGAGGCGCTGACCCTGTTCGGCGACATCGCCGAACGTGACGACATCCAGTTCCGTTTCCGTTTGGAGCCGGGCTGGGCCAGCTTCATCAACAACTACACGATGCTGCACTCACGTACCGCTTTCGTCGACTGGGAGGAGCTTGAGAAGCGCCGCATGCTGCTGCGCCTCTGGCTCAAGGCCCAGCCGTCACGCCCGCTGGTCGACAACCAGCGCCGTTACTACGGCGACGACGGGATGTTCGTTGACGGCCGCACTGAAACGGTGTTCGACCCGAACCGCCAGGCCGTGGAGTAACGCAGCTCGGGTGGATCAGGCGGGTTCGCCCGCGGGAACCTGCTGGGTGACGCAGCCCAGTCCGTCGTCGCCGACCGCCTGCCCGAAACCGTTCAGACTGATGCCATCGGCGACATTCTCTGCAACCACTGGCGCGCGCGCTTCATCGAACTGGTCACCGACGACACGATGATTTTCGAGACCCACGCGGCCACACTGCGCCGTGACGCCGCCGCGCTCTTCGCGCTGTTCAACTGCCCTTGAAGGTAGGGGTGTGCTTGTCCTTGAAGGCGGCGAGACCCTCCTGAAGGTCGTCGCTGGCGAAGGTGGCTTCGACCAGGCGCCGCGCCCATCCGGCGCCCTCCATCGGGCCCTTGGGCATGACCTCGTCCGCAAGTTGCTTCAGCGCGGTGACCACGAGCGGGGCGTTCTCCGCGACCTTCAGCGCCAGGGCTCGGGTCTCGTCCATCAGGGCATCGTCGGGCACGACCTTGTTGAAGAAGCCGAGCTCATAAGCGCGCTGGGCGCTCATCGGTTCGCCGGTCATCAGCAGTTCCATCGCCGCCTTGTGCGGCATGCGCGAGACGAGCGAGGCGATGATCCCGCCTGTGAAGCCGATCTTGGCCTCGGGATAACTGATCCACGCGCTCTCTGCCGCCACGGCCATATCGGCCATCTGCACGAGACAGAGGCCGCCCCCCACGGTGAGTCCGTTGACCGCCGCGATGACCGGCTTGGTGAGCTTCACACCGATGCCGGGCGTGATCGCCCACATCTCACCACCGCCGGAAAGATCGGCGCCTGCCGTGAAGGCGCGGCCGTTGCCTGTGAGGATGGCGACACGGTCGTCACTGGCCTCGAAATCGATCCAGGCCTGGCGTAGGGCATCGCCCAACTCGTGGTTCAGCGCGTTCAGTTTGTCCGGCCGGTTCAGCGTGATCGTGGCGATGTGGTCGCTCGAGTCATAAAGCAGGGTGTCGCTGGTCATGGTCTGGCCTCCCAATCCTGTTGTCACGATAGCGCCGACTGGCAGGCTATGCACGGCAGGACCGGCGGCGTTAGGATCAGCTGAGTTGTCAGGAGGTTTGGCATGGCGGGATTGGCCCGGTTCGATGCCCGGCGCACCGAACTCGCACCGCAGTTCAATGCACAGTCCGGAGGCGAATCCGAGTTTCTCGGTGCCAGAACCAAACGCCTCAACAATCTTTTCATGCGCGCGCCCACGACACGGCAGATGGCGATCCCCCCGATCCTGCTGCCCAGCGAGTCCGCCCAGGCGTTGCACCGGGACGCGTTCTTCTATCCCTTCCACAATCCTGGTCCCGTCACACAGCAGGGGTCGCTCTGGGCTGTTACCGACTTCACGGCCGAGAACGGCGCCACCCGCATCGTGCCCGGCAGCCATCTCTGGGATGAGGAACGCCAGCCCCAGGCCGCAGAGGTCGTACCGGCGGAGATGCCTGCGGACTCGGCGATCATCTATGCCCACAACATCATCCATGGCAGCGGCGCCAACTCGTCGGATGAACAACGTACCGCCGTGGCGCTGAATTTCACCCTGGGCTGGCTGCGCCAGCAGGAGAACCAGTTCCTGACCCTGCCGCCGGAGAAGGCGCGGGAATAGCCGGATCAGCTCCAGCGCCTGATCGGTTATGACTTCGGTGCGCCCTTCGTGGGTGCGGTCAATGGTCGCAGCCCCCATCTACTGCTCGAGTACTATGCCGGCGATGGCGGCTCGCGCAATGATCCCGGCCTTGACCGCGCCTGCCGCGAACGGGTGCACTGGCTGAAGGTCGAGGCGGTACCGTCGCCGCCCGGCGTTCTGCTGACCGAATGAGGGAGACGACCATGACTGCGCTCAACACATTCCCGAACACCGCCTCTGTCGAGGAGATAACTGCCTCGATTGAACGGCAGAGTTACGCCATCGTCCACGATGTGCTCGATCCCGCAGAGTTGCAGCAGGTGCGCGACGAGCTGAAGCCGCACTTCGCCGAGCGGCTTGGCGGCTCCGACGATTTCACCGGCCACAAGACCGTGCGGTTCGGTGCGCTCCTGGCGCGTGTGCCCAAGGTGCGTGACATGGTGCTGCATCCAACGGCCCATGGTGTGGCGGCGGCCTTGCTGGGCCCGTCCTGTGCCAACTTCCGCCTGAACTACACCGGTGTGATGCACCTGGAATCGGGCGAAACGGCGCAGACCCTGCATCGCGACAGCGGCTTCTACCCGATCCAGAACCCGTGTCCGCCGCTTCTTCTGGCGACGATGTGGGCGATCTCGGACTTCACAAAGGAGAACGGCGGAACACGAATCATCCCTGGCAGCCATCTATGGGACGACAAGCGCGTACCCGAGGAGCATGAGATCATCGCCACCGAGATGCGGGCGGGCTCGGTGCTGTTCTACATCGGTGCGTCGTTCCACGGCGGCGGTGCGAACAAGGCCGCCAGTCCCCGCACCGGCATCGCGCTCCACTATGCGTTGGGCTGGTTGCGCCAGGAGGAGAACCAGTATCTCGCCGTGCCACAGGAGATCGCCCGGACCTTCTCGCCCGAACTCAAGGCGCTCATGGGCTACGAGCTCTCCACCGTGAACAGCGGCTTTGTCGACCACCAGCATCCGCGTGACGTGCTTGATGGCACACCGCCGGAAGGCCCTCGACCGCTGGGTGCGCCGGAGCTGATGGCCGCCGACAACGCGATCCATCGCCTGCATGTCGATCGTACGGACGCGGTCGGCCGGGCGCGCCACAATGTGCTGGCGCCCTTCGACCGGCCCTGAAAGGGAGCGACGCCATGACTGATCTCAACATCCATGCCCGCAATGCCGATCCCGATGCCATGGCGGCATCGATCCAGGAGCAGGGCTACATCATCGTGCGGGACATGCTTGATCCCGCTGGCCTGGAGCGGTTGCGCGCTGAACTGGAACCCAGGATTGCCACCATGCCACCGGGCGATGGCGGGTTCATGGGGGCCAGGACCGTCCGTTTCGGGTCCCTGATCGCTGGGTGCGAAGAAGCGCGGTCGATGGCGATGAATCCGCTCCTGCTGCACCTCGTCGAGTCCGTTCTGGGACCCTACTGCATGCGTGTCCAGCTCAACTATACGGGGGTGATGCATCTGCTGCCGGGCGAGAAGGCCCAGGTCGTCCATCGCGACGCCAATCTCTACCCCTTCCAGAATCCGGCACCGCCGCTGATCTGTGCCTCGATGTGGGCGGTCAACGATTTCACGGCCGAGAACGGCGCGACCTGGCTCGTGCCGGGCAGCCACCTGTGGGACGACGACCGCCTGCCCACCGAAGATGACGTGGTCCAGGCCATCATGCCCGCGGGCTCCATGCTGCTCTACATCGGCAGCGTCTTTCACGGCGGCGGTGCCAACCAGTCGAACGGGCCGCGCACCGGCTGCGCCCTGCAGTATGCGCTTGGCTGGCTTCGGCAGGAGGAGAATCAGTACATGGCCTGCCCGCCCGAGATCGCGCGCGACTTCGCCAAGCCGCTGCAGGAGCTTCTGGGTTACGATCTCGGTGGCATCAACCTCGGCATGGTCAGCCACCAGCACCCCAACGATGTGCTCAACGGCACCACCGGAGACGGTCCCGGCGAGCTCGAACCGCCGGCATTTGCCGAGCGTGACCCGTCTATCCATCGATTCAAGGTGAGCGACACCCGTCCGGTCATTCGTCGCCGTGTCTCGCTCGATGCGGACAAGATCCAGGGCCGGAACTAGAGCGGTTTGCCTTGCAGGCTGCTCAAAAACGGTTTCGGAAGCTTTGAGCGGGATCGATAGCCAGGATTCCGTCATGCTCCCACGTGATGGGGTAATCCATCGTCCGCCCGAAAGGCTCAACGCCGGGTCTGTGGATGGGCTTGGATGACCCCAAAATTCACGTGATTTCATCACCTGAAGAGGGACTGGTGGCGTCGGAAGATGGATAGCCCGGTCAAGCCGGGCTATGAGGGTCAAGGGGCAAAAAGCGTCGAAACACCGTCGCCCGAACGGTTGTTTCGTTTTTCATCAGCCTGCTATGCCGTGCGACGCGGACCGACACCGTCGGGGAGAGAATCCACCATGGCGCGGATGTGTTCGATGGTCGTGCCGCAGCAGCCGCCGATGATCTGTACGCCCGAGTCCACCCAGCCGCGGCAGGCCTGGGCGAAGGTTTCATGCCCGATGGTCGAGCCCCGTTCGACACTAACACCGCGGCGTAGGGTTTCGGGATAGGCCATGACCGGCCCGTCCCAGATTTGGAACAACACATCGAGTCCCGGCGAGGTCGATTCCATGGAGCTGTGCATGATGCCGAAGGCATCACCGCCGATCGCCTTGAGCGACGTGATGACCTCGTCGAGCGGGAGCGGTGTTGGCGGCTCATAGCCCTCGGCGATGTTGTCGGGTTCGTCGTGGCTGATGTCCCAGCCGATCATCGAGCCGTCTTCGGCCTGGCTGGCGCTGATGCCGACCCAAACCGGCAGGCCGGTTGCCAGCGCGGCCTCCAGTGCCAGCGAAGCGCGCTCGATATCCATCATCATCTCGAGGATCAGAAGGTCGGCGCCGGCCTCGGCGAGTGCATCGGCCATCTCGCGCTGATTCGCGGCTTCCTGTTCGGGTGTCGGGTAGTACTTCGGATCCGGGGACACGGAGCCTTCGATCCAGGCCACCGTGTTCGACATCGAACCGGCGATCGCGACCGGGCGGCTGGGAGCCACATTGTCGCGTGCCTGGCGTGCCAGCTCCACGGCGCGTGTGTTGATCGCCACGGTCTCGTCGGCGAGGCCCGCGCCCGCCAATACATGGCGGCAGGTGGCGAAGGTGTTGGCCGTGATAACGTCGGCCCCGGCGCGCAGGTACTCTTCGTGGACCAGGCGTACGGTGTTGGGGTGGGTTTTGTTCGCCACGGCGCACCAGGCGGCGCTGCTCATCTCGCCGCCCAGACGCGCAATCTCGGTTCCTGTCGCCCCGTCGAGCACGATAACCGCGCCCGAATCGAGCTTCTCCTGCAAAATCATGGCCCGACTTCCCCAAAGAGCAGACGACGGGGATCATAGTTTGATCCTTGCCCGTGTTGAAGATAGCCCATGGCGTGTCCGGTGATGCTTGTCATAAACTATAATGTGTTTGCGGAAAGGTAAGCTCATGGACCTGCGACGCGTCGATGCTGAAACCTCATTGGACGACGTCTTCGATATCGTGTCGAGCGACGGCTGTGTGGTGATCGAGAACCTGGCGACCGACCTTATCGCCCGGGCCAAGGCCGAATTGGACGACCATATCGAGTCGGCCCCGTTCGGCCCCGGCAACTTCCACGGCGAGAACGCCAAGAACGTCGAGGGCCTGGTCGGCAAGTCCGATGCCGCGCACCAGCTCATCATCCACGATACGGTGTTGGCGTTGTGCGACCGCTTCCTGCTGCCCAACTGCGTGCGCTACCAGGTCAACTACACCGGCATTATGCACCTGGAGCCCGGCGCCCAGGCCCAGCACGTGCATCGCGATGCCGACATGTATCCCTTCCGTCATCCTTCACCGCCGACAATCCTGGCCACCATGTGGGCGGGCACCGATTTCACCAAGGCGAACGGTGGGACTCAGGTGGTGCCCGGCAGTCACCTCTGGGAGCACGGCCGACAGGCCCGGGAAGACGAGATTGTCCAGGCGGAGATGCCTGCGGGCTCGCTGCTGGTTTACCTCGGAGGCGTGGTGCACGGTGGTGGCTCCAATGTCTCAAACGACAAGCGGACCGGGATCTCCGTGCAGTACAGCCTGGGCTGGTTGCGCCAGGAGGAGAACCTGCATCTTGGCGTTCCGCCCGACCTCGCTAGGACCCTGCCCGACCGTCTGGCACGGCTGGTGGGGTATGAGTTCGGCGGTCCGTTCTGCGGTTTTGTTCATGGCGATGATCCGCACCGCCTGATCGAATACACGCCGTCGAGCGAGCGCTGCCACTCCACGCCGGAACTGAACGAGGCGGCATCGAAGCTGCAGCGGTTCCGCTGGGGTGATATCGAGGCCGTGCCGACGCCACCGGAGTCGACGATTGAGGAAGCCAACCGGTACGACTCTGTCGCGGACAGGAACTGACAGGAGGTTCCGATGGTCACACGCAATGCCCATGCGCCTGACACACCCATCGACACACTCTATGGCTTCCTTATGGACCAGGGTTATTTGATCATCGAACATCTGGCCGATGAGCTTGTCGCCCAGACCCGCGCGGAGCTGGACGCCGACATCGAGGCCGCGCCCTTCGGTCATGACGAATTCCTCGGTCCCCGCACCAAGCGGTTGGGCCGTGTCCTGGCGCGGTCGCACGCGGCCCGGGATCTCGCCATCCACCCCACCATCATGGCGCTGTGTGATGCCACGCTGCTGCCCAGTGCCTGCAACTACCAGCTCAACTTCAGCGGCGTCATGCATCTGGAGCCCGGCGCCCAGGCCCAGCAGCTCCACCGCGACGGTTCGATCTATCCTATTGCCCACCCCAGTCCGCCCCTGATCATGCCGGCCATGTGGGCGCTCTCGGATTTCACGGCCGAGAACGGCGGTACGCTGCTCGCGCCCGGCAGCCACGTCTGGGAGCATGAGCGCATGCCGTTCGTCGATGAGGTGGTGAACGCGGTGATGCCGGCTGGCTCCGTGCTGCTCTATCTCGGCAGCACCTGGCATGGTGGCGGGGCGAACGAGTCCAACACGGTGCGCACTGGCCTTGCCCTGCAGTACAGCCTGAGCTGGCTGCGCCAGGAAGAAAACCAGTACCTCGCCAACCCGCCAGAGGTTGCGCGCGAATACCCTGAGCGCCTGCGCCGCCTGATCGGCTATGACTTCGGTGGTCCCTATCTGGGCTTCCACAACGGTGACGATCCGCATCGCGTGTTCGAATCCGACTACGACGGCCATCCTGCCCGCTCACGCACCGAGCTCGACGACCGGTCTGCCGGGATCGATCTTCTGCGGCTTGGTGACATCAAGGCCGTCCCGACACCGAAGCGTAGAGGAGAGCAGGTTTACTCCATGGCGCGCCAACCTAAAATCGAAGCCTGAAAAAGGAGACAGCACCATGTCCGGTATCCGATATGTCAAACCCGCCGACCGCGTCGAGGAACAGATCGACGGACCGCCTGGCAGGATCGCCGTGGCGCGCGATGTCTCGGTCAACGAGAGTGAAACATTCGGCGCCTCGATCGGCACCTTCGAGAACTGCGAGATGGAATGGACTGTCCTCTATGACGAGTACATCTACATCCTCGAAGGCCATCTCGACCTGGAAACCAAAGACGGCACCTTCAACATGACCCCGGGCGACAGCATCTGGCTGCCCAACGGCTCATGGATGATCTACCGCGCCGAGTACGCCAAGGCCGTGATCGTCGTGCATCCGGTCAACTGGCGCCAGATTCACGGCTACGACTAGGGCGCCGCGACGACCGGTTTCCCCCTGCTCTTCAGTTCCTATGAGTTGCGCGGGCTGGAGATCAGGAACCGCATTTTCTCGACCGGTCACGGCACCATGCTGGTCTTTGGATCAGCGACACGCACGAAGCCGGCGGGGTCACCACGTGGAGAACAGTCCAGTCCGCCGGGGCCCGAGCTTGCGATCGCAACAAACGGCGAGGTTTCGATGAACGCCTGATAGTGCTCGGTGATGTGGTCGAGCTCCTTGGTCAGGGACCGGGGCACGGGGGCTCCGTAGAGCGCTTCAAGCTCCGCGATCGATGAAATCGTGCAGGTGTCGGCGTTCATGAAGATCTCCCGCTGTGAACGGGCGTGTCATAACCGATGGACGTTCGGGAGACGAGAAGAAGTCGGTCTCGATCTGCCCTAGGCCTGCCGTGCGGCGCGCGCTGCGGCCTCAAGTCCGGCGGGATAGTCGGCAACACGGAAGCCGACCAGACCCAGGATGTCGACCAGCAACCGGTCCTCGAGTTTCACCAGCCGGCCATCGCCCAGGCCCGACAACACGAGATCGGCATGGCCGTGCAGACGGGCCCAGATCGCCAGCCCCATGCGTTCGGAATCGAAGCGGCCGATGCTGGGCCTGTTGAGCTCACGCATCTCGGCGGCGTGCCGGATCAGCTCCGCCGGACGATGAACCAGCACAGCATCGGCGATGCCCGAAGCCTGATCGCCCCTTTTGTCGGCGTTGTAGGCAAAGAGCGAGCGGTAGACCTCGCCCTGCTCACGCGCGAACACCAGATAGGTCCGGCAGCGCCGGCTCAGTGCGGCCGCGACACTTTCGGGAGACAGGCTGGCCAAGCCTTCGGCCTCGACATTGGCTTCGGCGTTGTCGAGCAGAAATCCCAGTTCGGCAAGGTGACGGCTACGGATTTCCGCGCCGATCGCATCCACACCGCCGGGGAAATGGCGGTAGAGCGCACCCGGCGCACATTCCAGCCGCTTGCAAAGGGTGCGCACAGTCCAGTCGGTCGATCCGCTGTCGCGAATCAACGCTTCTGCAGTCGTCACAATCCGTTCGGCTGACAAGACGGCACGTGCCACAGCGGATCCCCTCAAGATCACGGATACAGGCTTTTGATGCCCGTTTATCTCCAACGATAGTGTAGTGAACCGCGTTCACGCTGCAAGACAGTGGATAACGACGGCTCCTGTCGCGTCACCTAACATACTGATCCTGTTAAAGAAATCCGGATCATGCGAGAATAACGCATGGACCTCCGCAACTGCTCTGAAACCATTCACAGGCTCATCAACACGGGTCGCCGAGTCGTTCTCAGGGCGTTCGTTGCGGTGTTTCTGGCCGGCACGGCTAGGGCAGATAACGAACCTCTGGTCGTGTTTGCTGCGGCCAGCACAACGGATGCGTTATCGTATGTCGCCGAGGGTTTCACCGCCGCCACTGGGATCGATGTGGTGCTCTCTCTTGCCTCCAGTGGGGGCCTGTCGCGTCAGATCGAACATGGTGCGCCGGCCGATGTGTTCATCTCCGCCAATCCGATGTGGACAGGCTACCTGCTGGCGCAGGGCCTGCTGGTCGATGGCAGTCAGGTGGTGGTCGCATCAAACCGTCTGGTTCTGATTGTTCCGGCCCGGGACATGCAGCCGGTTGCCAGTGGCTTTGAAGAAACACTGTTCATGGCGTTGGGCGACGCCGGCCGGCTTGCGTTGGGGGACCCGGCCCATGTGCCGGCCGGTCTATACGCACGTGAAGTTCTGGAGCACTACGACCTCTGGTCTGCGCTGGAGCAGCGCCTGGCACGGACATCCGATGTGCGTGTCGCAGTGGCCCTGGTCGCACGGCGGGAAGCGCCAGCCGGGTTGGTCTATGCCACCGACGCCGCCATCACCGATGAGGTCGCTGTTGCCTTTCCCGTTCCTGTCGACCGGCATGAGCCGATCCTCTACACCGCGGGGGTTGTCAACGGTGGCAATACGGAGGCCGCGTCCGCGTTCATCGCCTGGCTGGCCGGTCCCGAGAGCCGGGCCGCATTTGAGGACGCTGGGTTTCTACCCCCCTGAGTCAGGGTTCGACCAGCAGACGAGTGTCTGGCCCGACCCCGCGCAGGATTGTCAGAAAGTCCTGGCGCTCGAAGGCCACACAGCCGGCTGTGGGCCCCCAGTCCTCTCGGGCGAGATGGAGAAAGATCGCACTGCCCGCACCTGGAACCACGGGATCGTCGTTGTGGCCGACGATCACCACGAGATCGTAAAGCGCATCGTCGCGCCACATCTCTTCGTGGCTGGCTTCAAAGGGCAGTTTGACCGGCTGGTTGTAGTCGGGGTGATCGGGGGCGTCGCACCAGCCGTCCTGCGGAGCGATGGCGCTGATGTCCAGGCCGCAGTCCGGGGCCTCCATCTTGTCAGCACGATACAGCAGACGGCGCAGCGGCCAGGTGCCGGCGGGCGTGCCACCGTCGCCTTCCTTCTTGTCGGTGACGATGCCGCCTGAACCCAGCGAGCAGCGATAGACGACCTCCCCGAACCGGCATCGGCCGTCGACGGTGACCACCAGTTCGGTCACGCCCGCTTGCCGCCACGCCGGTCGACGCCGCGTTCCGTCAACACCGCATCAAATCGTTCGAGCTGTGCCATCACCCGGCCGAACACCGTGTCGGGCGGATAGTGTCCGTCAGCGGCGGGTTCACCGGCTGGCATGCCGGTCAGCAGTTCGATGGCATCGGTGGCGGTCGCCACGCTCCAGATATGGAAGCGTCCCTCACGCACGGCATCAACCACTTCGCCCTTCAGGATGAGATTGCGCTCATTGCTCACTGGCACGATCACGCCCTGGGTTCCGGTCAGGCCCCGATCGCTGCAGGTTCGAAAGAACCCTTCGATCTTGTGGTTGGCGCCTCCGATCGACTGGACCTCGCCGGTCTGGTTCAGCGAACCGGTCATGGCGATGTTCTGGCGTACCGGCAGGTCGGCCAGCGACGAGAGGATCGCGCAGGTCTCGGCCAGGCTGGCCGAATCGCCTTCCACGCCGCCATAGGACTGTTCGAAGGTGATGGAGCACGAGAACGACAGCGGGAAACGGCGCGCAAAGAGGCCGTTGAGATAACCTTCCACAATCAGCGCGCCCTTCTGCTGGATCGGTCCGCCCATCGCGACTCGGCGCTCGATGTTCACGATGCCGTAGGCTCCGGCATAGGTCCGTGCGGTGATCCGACTGGGCAGGCCGAAGCTGTGGTCGCCCAGGCTGAGGTAGACCAGTCCGTTGACCTGGCCGGTCTCCGACCCTTCGGAATCGATCATGACCGTGCCGTCGGTAATGCGTTCGGCGCTGCGAATCTCGGCCCGTCCGTTGCGCTGCCGCCGTTCTTCGATGGCGCTCTGCACACACGCTGCCGAGATCTGATCGCTGCCCGAAAGCTTGGCGGCTTCCGACAGCAGGTCGGCGATCAGTTCGAAACGCGATGACAGCCGTTCCCGGTCATCTGCCCAGCGCGAGGCGTGACCCATCAACTGGTTGATTGCGCCGGCATCGCAGCGGTGCCCCTGTGTCACGGCGGTCTTCTGGATCAGCCGGGCAAAGAGCGCGATGTCGTCGTCGGTGGTCGGAACATGCGGGTCGATCTCGGCCTTGATTTTGAAGTTCGAGCGGAACTCAGGATCGACCCCCAACAGCCGATGGTACCACATCGGCGAGCCCACCAGCACGACCTTGACGTCGAGCGGAATGGCCTTGGGTTTGGGCGTTCCGGTCAGGGGCACGCCACCGTAGCGGTGCAGCTCCTCGATGCGGATCTCCTTGTCGCGCAGGGCTCCCTTTAGGAAGTGCCAGGCGACCTGCTGGGCTGCGATAGCGTCGGCCCGCAGGACCAGGATGCCGCCGTTGGCGCGGTGCAGCGCTCCACCCCGGATCATCGTGAAATCGGTGTGGAGCGTGCCCGAAACAGTCAGGTACTCAATGGCCCCGAACAGGTTTTCATAGGTTGGATTGGGCTCCAGCACGACATTGGGATGGCTGGTGTCACCGTTGTCGACCAACAGGTTCACGGCATAGCGGCGCGATAGGTCACCCGGGCCATGGGTCGCAGGGTCGCCCTGCGCCGCCGCCTGGCCCGGAGCCTGTTGCGGTCCGCCCTGAGCACCATTCTGGGCGTCGTTCTGCAGCTCCTTCTGGAACAGGTGGAGATTGTCCAGGATGTCGCTGCGCAGTTCGACCAACCAACGGGTCAAACCGCCGTGGAGGCTATAGTTGCCCTCCAGTTCGGCCAGAAGAGTTTCGGTCGTCTCGTCAGCCATGGTGCGGTTGATCTCGCGGATCCTCCGCATCAGCTCCAGCTCGGCGCGCCGGGTGGTGGCACGCATTTCGATCATTGCGGGGTTGAGCTTCTCGACCGAGCTCTCCAGCTTTAGCCTCCGGTCCTCGGGCAAAGCCATCAGCTCTTCCTGGCTCATCGGCTTGCCGTCGTTGCCGATGATCACCAGAGACAGGCCCTGCGGGCCCGACCAGATGTCGAGTCCGTGGGTGCGCGCCTGGTTGCGCAACTCGTTGTAGGAGCTTTCGAGCTGCTGCTTGGTCTCATCCTGTGCGGTGCGGACCTCCTCACCATAGGCGTCGGAGGTGAAGGCCTTTTTGAGCGCCTCGGTCAGGGCGGGCAGTAGCTCGGCCATGTCGTCGCGAAACTGGCGTCCTTTGCCGCCCGGCAGCCGCACGGGGCGCGGTTTGTGCGGCCTGCGGAAGTTGTTGAGATAGACCCAATCACTCGACGGTGGCTGCCCTTCGACATGGGCTTCGAGGTAACCCATGGTGGCGTCCATGCGGCCGGCCCTGTCTTCGCCCAGGACAAAGACGTTGTAGCCGTCGTCCTCCATAGCGAGAGCGAAATCGAGCGATTCGCGCGCCAGCGCGTGTGACGACAGATCGAAAAGTTGGAGATCGTCGAGCCTGTCGGTGGACGCATCGAAGCGCCCCTCGAAGTTTGGCTTGCCGACCACATCATGGCTGAGTTCTTTTGCGGGCATTTTGACCTCGTGATGAGGACAAAACCCTAAACGCTGAGGCGATCCGGGGCCAGCGATCTGCCCTGCAGGAATTGTCGAAGTGTGATCATCGTACCTCGCCATGTGACCCGAATGGACTAGATTCTCCCCATGGCTTCCTTCAACTACGGCTCCGAACGCGCCTCGCTCGATGAGCAGTACGACCTGCTCGGTTGCTTTGCCGACAGCCATGCGGTGTTCTCCAGGCTCTACGAATCCCGCTCGGATGCAGCCCGTGCGTCGATCGCCGGGGCCGGGCTTAGTGTCGACGCGGGACACGGCGTGGTGTTCGACCTGTTTCCGGCGCCGTCGCCGGCCGCGCTGCTGTTCGTTCTATTTCATGGCGGGTTGTGGCGTGGAAGGGGTCGTGGCGACATGGCGATGGTCGCTTCAGGCCTGGTTCCCTCCGGTTTCGCCCTGGCCGTGGTTGATGGTTGCCTGATTCGCGACAACGGCCCGCCGTCGCCGTCGAACGCGCGCGCCATGCCACACGTTGGCTTATGGACCACGCTGCGGAACTCAACGCCGATGCCGGCCGCGTGGTTCTTATAGGGTTCGGACTGGGTGCCATTCCCGCAACGCTGGCACCGACCAATCTCGCCGATGAGGAGGACGAAGGCGACGAGGGTCGGGTCGCGGGTCTTGCCGTGTTGTCGGGTGTGTTCGATCTCGAAGCCGTGCGCCATACCTTCCTCAACGCCCAGCTCCAGATTGACCAGGCCAGTGCGGCGACACACCAGCCGTTCCGCATTGTCGGTTCCCTGCCGCGTCCGCGACCCACCGTTTGGCTGGCGGTTGGTGAGCAGGAAACCGACGAGTTTCACCGCAACATGGTGCTCTTCGCGCGGGTCGCCGACGATGGAGGCTGTCCTCTGTCTGCCAGCACCGCCAAGGGGCACAATCATTTTTCCCTGCTGGCAGAGCTTGCAAACCCTTCAAGTTCGATCACAACTGAGTTGATCGCCGTGTTCGGGGCTCAAGATTGGTCGTGATCGCCCCCATATAGCGGTCATCGTGGACGGGGCGTCGGGCCCCAAGATCAGCAACTTGACGGGGAAGTTTCATGTCCGGTCGCACCATTCTCATTGTCGATGACGACGAGGCCCTGCGCCATTCACTCGCCGAACAGCTCCATCTTCACGAGGAGTTCGATGTCGAGGAATGCGGCACCGGTGCCGAAGCGCTCGAGATCACCAAAGACGACCGCTTTGATCTGGTTCTGCTGGATGTCGGGCTGCCGGACATGGATGGCCGCGAGCTCTGCCGGCTGATGCGTCGCGCGGGTCAGAAGATGCCGATTATCATGCTGACCGCCGCCGATGGCGAGGCCGACACTATCCTGGGACTGGAATCAGGCGCCAACGACTACGTCACCAAGCCATTCCGTCTGGGAGTTCTGCTCGCCCGTGTCCGCGCCCAGTTGCGCCAGCACGAACAGAGCGAGGACGCTGTTTTCAACATCGGCCCCTACACGTTCCGTCCCTCCACCAAGCTTCTGGTCCATGACGAGACGACCCAGAGGGTCCGTCTCACGGAAAAGGAAGCTTTGATTCTCAAGTTCCTGTATCGCGTGGGCAACAAGGCGATCGGCCGCGATGTCCTGCTTGATCAGGTCTGGGGCTACAACGCCGGTGTCGCGACCCACACCCTGGAAACCCACATCTACCGCCTGCGCCAGAAGATCGAGGACGATCCTTCGAACGCCCGGCTTCTGCTCACAGAACCCGGCGGCTACCGCCTGAATCCTTGACCCGGATACCCTCAGGGCAATGACAGGGCGTGGGCCTCTTTTGAGCGCCCAGGCTTCTTCGTCCGCATCACCCGTGCGACGGGCAATGCACAAGCTGATCAGCACGTTGTGCCAGGTGGCCAGCGCAAGTCGTTCGTCGTTCAGGCGTACGCCTGCGGCTTTTTCAAAGGCGTGGCGGAAGGCCGGGAAGAAGGCGGGCATCAGGGCCAGATGGCACAGGTCACCTTCGCGCCAGCCCCGGCGAGCTTCGGCAAAATCGGTCAGACCCGAAAGACGACCGAGATCGTCGACCAGAAGATTGGTGCTGTTGATGTCGCCATGGCTCGGGACCAGGGCATCGCTCAGGGCGTCATGCAGCCGGTCGATCAGGCCGGGCGGTGCGGCGTCGGCCGCGACCTCGGCGATCAGATCGAGGTCCTTGCGGTCATCGTCTCGCGGCCCTGTTGTGAAGGCGATGGATGAGCGATGAAGGCTCGCCAGAGCGCCGGCAAGTTCTGTCGCCAGCAGATCGCGCTGCTCGTCAGGTAGGGCCTCGATGACATTGTCGTCGAGCGGTTTGCCTTCCAACCGTGACATGCGCAGCCAGGCCGCGTAGCCGTCTGCCTCGGCCTGGCTGACCGATTGAAAGAGATCGGAATCGATGAGCTCCGGTGTGGCCAGAACCAGATCGAGGTCATCGATCTCCAGCAGGGCGCCACACTCGCGCCGCCACAGGACTGCACCGTCGCCGATCCCGGCTTCGCGCTGGACCAGCTTCAGCACCGTGCCGTCGCTCAGGTCATAGACCTCGCTCCACAATCCCTTGCCGATCAGGCGGGGTGTTTCACGGGGCGCGGCGGTCGCCTTGCGCACAGCATCAAGCGCGACCTGGGTCATTAGGGTCTCCGGTTGTGGGCGACCGTTGTAGCCATGACAAGCCCGGTCGCGGTGGCAAGAACTGTGATCGCGGCAAAGGTCGTGGCCAGGGCCGGCCAGCCGCTGGTCCCGATCAGCCAGCCGGCCAGGATCGGTGCGCCAAAGATGCCGAGATTACGGCCGGTCATCAACGGGGCAAAGGCGACCGGACCGGCGCCGTCACCACCCAGCAGACGGCCTGGCACGGCAAAGAGACAGGTTGGCGGTGCGCCCGCAACAAAGCCGTAGGCGGCGATCGCCGCGAGGCCGGCCCAGGACCCCAGGTGCGGCGCCAGGAACCAGACCGAAGCCTGGATCAGCGTGGCACCGGCAAACAGGGCACCCAACGGCACGCCGCGCCGCAACAGCCATCCGGTGCCGAGCCCACTGATCAGAACGCCGATGACCGAGAGCGCGTTGGCCGCCGCCGCGTCGTCGGCGCCGACATGGAAGGTCTCCACCATGTAGTCCGGCAGCCAGGTCATGAAGGCGATGTACTGTCCGCCCCAGATCGCAAAGACCAGGCTCGAGAACCAAAGGATGCGCCGCTCCTTCACGCTGGGACCATCGTCGGCCTTCTGCGTCGCGAGCCCTGCGAGGGTGTCGCGCACGGTGGCCCAGCGTCCGCGAATCCACAACGCTATGGCGGCGGTAAGAACCAGAGAGACCCACCAGACCGGCCGCCAAGAATGTGCTTCGAAGGTCAGGAAGCCAACGGCCAGGGCCAGGATCTGGCCCACGGGAACCCAGATCGCCATGATGCCCGCGACCATCGAGAGATCCTTCTCGGCGGCGCAACGGTTGGCGATCGCCGGGCCTGCCAGGGCGAAGACGGCATAGGACAGGCCCTCCAGCGCACGCGCCGCCAGATTGAGCCACGCCACGTGCGGCCAGATCAGGGTGATCAGATTGCCCAGGATGAACAGGCCCAGCGCGCTACTCACCACCAGTGCCGGACGCCGTGCGACGGCACCACCTGCGGCGACCGAAAGAACGAGGCCCGACAGCGCGTAGATCGACACCAGCCCGCCGGCGGTCACGCGATCGTATCCATAAGCATCGATCAGCAGAGGCAGCGCCGGCGGCAGCTTCAGCATCTGGAACGCGGCCAGACTGGAGACCGCCAGGCCGAGCCAGATGCCACCCCAGTCGCTGGTCTGGCGGCGTTGCGCGCCGGTCACGTTCAGGCGCTGGTGATGTCGTCGAGCGAGATCAGGGCCTGGAAGGGAATGTTCTCGGCGGCATAGAGCTCGGCACCGCCCTGCTGGCGGTCGACCACGGTGATGACACCCACCACCTCGCCGCCTTCGGCACGCACGGCATCGACCGCGGTCATGGTTGAACGGCCGCTGGTCATGGTGTCTTCCAGCAGCACGACCTTGTCACCCTTCTGCATCTGGCCTTCGATCTGGCGCTGGGTGCCGTGTGTCTTGGCCTTATCGCGGACATAGAATCCGCGCAGCGGATGGTCGGTCGCAGCGCTGGCCATCACCACCGAGGTCACCACCGGGATGGCGGCCGTCGCCATGCCACCGATGGACTCGACGCCCTTGCCCGCGAGCCGCTCGACCAGTATGGCGCCGATCAGGACAGCACCTTCGGGATGCATGGTCACCCGACGCAGGTCGACATAAACGCTGGCGCGGGCGCCGGACGCGAATTCGAAATCGCCACCCTCGAGCAGGGCGTGGTCGCGAATCAGGCGCAGAAGGCGGGTTTTGGCGTCGGTCTGGTTCATCTTGGGCAATCTCCGTTCAAACTTGTCCGTCGCGGGTTGGTTCCGCGCCGCGCGTCGGTATACCCTCTTTGTGTGGTGGGGTGCGAGGATCATCCTCGCTTCTTTGGTGGCAATTCGGGACAAGGACACCATTCGTGTCGAACGCCGATGACTTTTTCGTCCGGTTCTGGGGCGTGCGTGGCAGCGTTCCCTGTCCGGGACCGGACACTGTCCGCTATGGTGGCAACACGTCCTGTCTGGAGATCCGTTGCGGCGATCATCTTCTGATCATGGATGCGGGCACCGGCCTGCGCGGCCTCTCGGATACGCTGGGTGCAGGGCCGCTCGATGCCGATCTCTTCATGACTCACACGCATCTCGACCATGTCTGCGGCTGGCCCTATCTACAGGCATTGACCAATCCCGCCACCACGCTCACCGCGTGGTCGGGTCATCTCAAGGCACCGCACACGCTCGAAAGCGTGCTGGAGCGTTTTCTCAAGGACCCCGCCACACCCGTCAACGACGAGACTCTTGCCGCCGCGATTGCCTGGCGAGACTTTGCCATCGGCGACGTACTGGAACCGCACACCGACGTTGTGATCCGCACGGCACCGCTCAACCACCCGAATGGGGCCAGCGGCTATCGCGTGGAGTTCGGCGGCCGTTCGATCTGTTACATCACCGACACCGAACATGAGATCGACAAGCTGGATGAGAACGTGTTGGGCCTGATCAAGGGTGCGGATGTCGTGATCTACGATGCGACCTACACGGATGAGGAGTTCCCGAAGTTCATCGCCTGGGGCCACTCGACCTGGGAAGAGGGCGTGCGGCTTTGTGATGCGGCTGACGTGAAGACCTTTGTCGTGTTCCACCATGATCCCGGCCACAATGACGACACGATGGACGCCATCTCGGGCGAGCTCGAGATCGCACGGCCCGGATCCGTGGTGGCGCGGGAAGGCATGGTTCTGCGGCCGTGAGCACCCTGCGCACGACCCTGCGGCGCTCTTTCATGGGTCTCCAGACTATCAGCGGGCTGCGCAAGCGGGGTTACTACATCCCCTACCGTTATGCTGACGGCCTGCCCGGCCCGGGCGCGCGGCCGGCCAGTGCGTCGCTCGAACGTATCCTGGCCGACCATGCGGCGGTTTTTGCAGCCACACTGGCGCGGCTGGAGGACTTCGCGGCCAATCTAGAGGCCATCGGTGCCGATGACCCCGCGCCGGGGCCGCGCTGGAATCAGGACTGGTTTCCGCGGCTCGATGCGGCGGTGGCCTATGCCATGGTCCGGGCTGCCGAACCTGCGCGCATTGTCGAGATCGGCTCGGGACACAGCACACGGTTCATGGCCCGGGCGATCGCGGACGGCGGGCTCATCACGAAGCTCACAGCCATCGATCCCGCGCCGCGTGCCACGATTGACGCATTGCCCATCACCTTCGAGCGCTGCACCGTACATCAGGCCGATCCCGGCCTGATCACCACCCTGGGTGCGGGCGATATCCTGTTCATCGATTCCAGCCACATCGCGATGCCCGGCACCGATGTCGATCTGCTGCTCAACCACCTGCTGCCGCTGTTGCCCCAGGGCGTGCTGGTGCATATCCACGACATGTTTCTGCCCGACGACTATCCCTCCTCCTGGGACTGGCGTGGTTACAACGAACAGCTTGTCGTGGCGCCTCTTCTGACCTCGGGTGCGTGGCAGCCGCTGTTCGCCAGCCGCTACATCGTGACCCGCCATGCCGATCGCTTGAACAGCGGTGTCCTGTCTCGACTGCCGCTGCCCGATGGCGCCTTCGAGACCAGCCTGTGGTTGAGTCGGCGATGAGGTCATCACACGCTCCGCAAGTGCTTATGACTGCCCGTGTGCCTGCAAGGCCCTATGTTGGGTCCCGGCGCACGATGGAACGATGACATGCTGAACCGCCTTCGCATCATGCTGTTCGGGCCGCCGGTGTCCGGTGATCTGCCCGACCGCGTGCGCGCCTAGATCGCCGCCGGCCAGGCCGAAAGCGAGGTGCTGATCGGCTGAGTGCAGATGGTCGGCATCGTGTTCTTCGCGGTTCTCTATTCGACCTCGCGCAAGACCTTCCCGGCCGACGCCATGTTCGAGCCGGTGCCCTGGGCGCTGGGCGCCTACTTCGTCTTTACCGTGATCCGGCTGGCGCTGGCCTACCTCAAGCGCCTGCCCGACTGGATGATCGTCATCTCGATCATCGTCGACATCGCCGTGCTGCTGGTCACGATCTAGAGTTTCCATATCCAGTACATGCAACCGCCGGGCTTCTCTCTGAAGGACCCCACGATGCTTTACCTCTTCGTCCTGATTGCCCTGCACACCCTTCGCTTCGATCCCCGTTACGTTGCCATGGCGGGGCCTTTGCCGTCATCGGCTGGCTTGCGCTTCTGATCTACGCGCTGGCCGCGCCTGACATGCCGAGCAATGTCACGCAGGATTATGTCCACTACCTGCGCTCGACCGACATCCTGATCGGCGGCGAGATGGACAAGATCCTTTCGATCGTGCTGGTCATCACCGTGCTGATCATCACGCTGACCCGTGCGCGCAAGCAGCTTGTGCGCTCGGTCGCCGAAAGCCAGGCAGCCCAGGATCTCTCGCGCTTCTTCTCGCCTGAGATCGCCGAGAAGATTGCCTATGTCGAAGATGCCGTGAAGCCGGGTGAGGGTGTCGAGTGTGAGGCCGCGATCCTGTTTGTCGATCTGCGCGGCTTCACCGCGCTCGCCGCCCGGATCGGCCCGAACCAGACCGTCGACATGCTTTCGCGCTATCAGAAGGTCGTCGTCCCCACGGCCCAGGCCCATGGCGGCTCGATCGACAAGTTCATGGGCGATGGCGTGATGATCACCTTCGGGGCGGCCGCGTTGACCGGGACCTATGCCGCCGATGCCGTAAATCTGGCCGCCAAGCTGGAAAAGCACTGCAAGGTGGCCAGCGCCCGTCTGTCGGTGACCGGTGACGCCCTTCTTCTGACCCAGCGGCAAGGCACGGATGTTTCGGGACTTTCGCGTGAAGAGTTGGCCACGGCTGAAGGTGCCGCATCCGATCTCGACCTCGGCCTTGTGCTGAACAACGGTCAGAACGTCGGCTGACAATCATTTGCATTGCCAGGGAGGCGGGGTTCGCCGATAGACTGGGGCCATGGAAGGCGAAGCTCCAGGTTTCGCGCTCGGCCCGCTCCAGGGCGATGCGCTGATAATATTTATTGGTTCGGTCGTGGTTCTGGCGCTGAGCACATGGGTGCTGTGGTCGCGCCCGATGATCCCGATCCCCGGATGGCTGCCACGCGGCTGCACGCGCCTGATGCTGGAGCTGACCAACGACTGGCTGCGCCTGTTCAGCGGTTGGTTCGCTGCGGGAGCCCTGCCGGTCGCCATGATGCTGGCGCTGGGCACCCTGCAGGGCGGCATGCAGTTCTGGCACTGGCCCGTGGCCATCATCATTTTCGCGGTCGTGGCTGTCTGGCGGCTGCGCTAGCGCCTGACGCTACTTGTACGGGTCCGCCGCGTCTCTCAGGCCGTCACCCAGGAAGTTGAAGGCCAGCACCACGATAATCACCGGCATCACCGGCAGCATCAGCCAGGGGTAAAGCGCGACCACATTGATGTTCTGGGCTTCGTTCAGCAGCACGCCCCAGCTTGTGATCGGCGGCCTGAGGCCCAGGCCCAGGAACGACAGCGCGGTCTCGCCCAGGATCATGCTGGGGATCGACAGTGTTGCCGAGGCGATCAGATGGCTGGTGAAGCTGGGCAGCAGGTGACGGAAGATCACGCGCTTGGGTTTCGCACCCATCAGCACGGCGGCGGTCGCAAAGTCCTCCTCGCGCAGGGCGAGCAGCTTCGAGCGCACCGCGCGTGCCAGCCCAGTCCAGTCGAACAGGCCCAGGATGATCGTGATGCCGAAGTAGACCAGGATCGGTGACCAGGTCACCGGTAGGCTGGCGCTGAGCGCCATCCACAGCGGCAGCTCCGGGAAGCTACGGATGATCTCGATCAGCCGCTGCACGGCGCTGTCGATCCAGCCACCGTAGTAACCGGAAAGCCCGCCCAGCACGACGCCGAGCAGGAAGCTGATCACGATGCCGAACAGGCCCACGGTGAGCGATATACGCGCGCCATAGATGATGCGTGAGAGCACGTCGCGGCCCAGCCGGTCGGTGCCCAGCAGGAACATGGTGCCGTCCTCGGCCGGGCAGATGAAATGGAAGCTACCGTCGATCAGACCCCAGAACTTGTACTCGTCGCCCAGGCAGAAGAACCGGATCGGCTGTACCTGGTCGGTGTTGGCGGTGTAGACGCGCTGCAGCGTTGTCATATCGAGGTGGTAGTCGAAGCCGTAGACATAGGGCCCGACAAACTCACCCTCGTGGAACAGGCGCACCATCTGCGGCGGGGCGTAGATGTAATCGGTGTTGCGGCTGTGGAGCTCGTAGGGCGCGACAACCTCGGAAATCAGGATCGAGCCGAAGGTGATCAGCAGCAGAATGCCGGACCAGACCGCGAGCTTGTGGCGGCGGAACTTCCACCACATCAGGGTCCACTGGTTTGCCAGATAGAACTTCTCCTGCTCTGGCGTGAGCTGCTCGACGGACTGCGGGTCCCACGGCTGCTCGTCGACCAGGTGCTCCAGATAGGGCTGGTTGTTGTCAGTCGTTGTCATCAGTGACTGGACCCCCCGGCCAAGCGGATGCGGGGGTCAAGCACGGCCAGCAGCAGATCGGAGATCAGGACGCCGATCACGGTCAGCACGGCGAGACACATCAGGAACGAACCGGCCAGGAACATGTCCTGGGTCTGCAGCGCGCGCAGCAGGATCGGGCCCGTGGTCGGTAGCGACAGCACGACCGAAACGATCACAGCACCCGAAATCACCTGGGGCAGCAGGTTGCCGATGTCGGCGATGAACGGGTTAAGCGCCATGCGCAGCGGATACTTCACCAGGGCCTTGCCCGGGTGCAGGCCCTTGGCGCGGGCGGTCACGACATACTGCTTCTGCAGTTCATCGAGCAGGTTGGCACGCAGGCGGCGGATCAGGCCCGCCGTGCCCGAGGTGCCAATCACCACCACCGGAATCCAGAGGTGTTCCAGAACGGAGACGAACTTGCCCCAGCTCCAGGGCTGGTCGAGATAACGCGGGTCCATCAGGCCGCCCACTGAGGTACCGAACCAGACATTGGCTAGGAACAGCAGAACCAGGGCGAGCAGGAAGTTGGGTGTGGCAAGGCCCAGGAAGCCGATCAGGGTGAGCCCGTGGTCGCCCCAGGAATACTGGTGGGTCGCCGAATACACGCCAATCGGGAAGGCCATGACCCATGTGAAGATGATTGTGGAACCGGCCACGATGATCGTCAGCCACAGGCTTTCACCGATCACCTCGTTGACAGGCTTGCCGTACTCGAAGCTCACGCCCATGTCGCCCTGGAGCAGGTCCGTGACCCAGATGATGTACTGCTGCCAGACCGGCTTATCGAGGCCGTATTCCTGACGATAAATCTCGATCTGGTCGGCGCAGCTCGATTCCCCCTGCGCCTCGCACTCGGCGATCATGGTCGTCAGAAAGTCGCCTGGCGGAAGCTGGATGATGATGAACGTGATCAGGCTGATGCCGATCAGCGTCGGAATCATGATCAGGAAGCGATGCGCGATGTATCCGATCATGGCCGCCCGTTGTAACCGTCGGTGAAGAAGAAGGTTTCGGGCTGGTACACGCCGAACTGTGCGCCGGGATCCCAGTTGAAGACGCCGTCCTCAGGCACGTTGTGCATGCGGTTCGAGATCACCACCGGCTGCAGCGTTCCGGCCACGATTCCGATGGTGTAGACGCCTTCCGCGTGGAGCGTCAGCATCTCTTCCCAGATCGCCAGCCGCTCTTCCTGATTGCCGGAGGTCCGCCAATCCAGGTAGAGCTCCATCAGCCGGGCGGGATCGTCCATATCGATCGGCTCTCCGGAAATGCCACCGGTCTCGAAGTACTGGCCCCAGCGCGGCCATTGCAGAAGCTGCTGGGTCGAAGGCGCGTATTCATAGGGACTCATGTCGGCGGTCGGCAGGCCGTTTTCACTACCGAACCAGATCGCCACCACGGTCTCGCCGGCGAAGACCCGGTTGCGCAGCACCTCGCGTTGCAGCGGCTTGGAGAAAAGCTTGATGCCGGCGTCGAACCAGGAATCGTGAATCAGCTCCAGAATGTCGGTTTCCTCGGCGTCCTCGCCGGCGGTCTCCACGATGATCTCAAGGGGGCGCCCGTCGGGCAGCAGTCGGATGCCGTCACTGCCCCGAACCAGCCCCATCTCGTCAAGCAGCCGATTGGCCTCGTCAAGGTCGAAACTGGCATAGGCGTCGCGGTACTCGGGCTCATAGAGCGGCGAGGCCGGCAGCACCGTGTTCTGCCCCTCGATCCCCAGGCCATAGTAGATGACCTGATTGATTTCGTACCGGTTGATCGCCAGAGACAGGGCCTGGCGGAAGCGCACGTCACGCAGCACCTCACGCCAGACCGGATCGCTGACATTGAGGTTGGGATAAAGCGCAAGCTGGCTGCCGCGCGCGGTGCGCCAGAGGTAGACGCTGTAGTCGCTGTGCTGTTCGCCTTCCTTCAGGAAGGTGTAATCGCTGAACGACAGGCCGCGCGCCTGCAGGTCGGCCTCGCCGGCCCAGGCCTTGAGCGGGATCAGCTTGGAATCGACCACATTCATGATGATCCGGTCGATGTAGGGAAGCTGCTGACCCTCGGCATCGACCTTGTAGTAGTAGGGGTTGCGCTCGCCGATGAAACGCTGGGCCGGGGCCTCGTTGGTGATGGTCCAGGGCTGCAGGGTCGGCAGCGCTGCGCTGTCGAACTTGTACATGTCGTCTTCGGCGTTGTGCAGCGATGCCCAGCTCGGCCGGTCCTGCTCTTCCACCCACCGGGCGATCTGCTCGGGATCGCCGTAGTCGATGTGGAACTGCTTCATGAAATGCGAGGGCTGATAGATGAAGATCGGCGAGGCGCTCGCTAGAGACGGCAGGAAGTCGGGGTTCGGTGCGCTCCAGGTGTAGCGCACGGTGGTCTCGTCGATCACTTCGACCACCGGCGGCTCACCATCGACCAGCAACAGGTTGGGCGGACCCGCAGGCGCCATCTCTTCGTTGTTGGCAACATCCTCCCACCAATAGCGGAAGTCTTCCGATGTGAACGGTGCGCCGTCGGACCAGCGATGACCCTCGCGAAGATGGAAAGTGAAGATCCGGCCGTCTTCGACCTCGATGTCTTCCAGAATATCCGGCTCGATCTCGAGGGCTTCGTTGTAGCCGACCAACCGGGCATAGCCGAACACGACCAGAAGCCGGGTGTCCTTGCTGCGGTTCACCAGCATGTTCCAGTCGCTGCCGTAGACACCGATCTCGCGGCCGTCATCCACGAGGAAGGGTTCGATGGGAAGCCGATCGGCCATCGGTGGCAACTCGCCGGCGTTGACCATGTCCTGCCAGTAAGGTGCCTCGTCGGCAGCCAGCGCCGGTCCCGCGACCAGAAGGAGGGCGGCAACCAGGGCCTTGCTCGAGTTCCTGATCATGCCGCGATCCCATCGGGCTTGCTGCTGGCGCGCACCAGGTGGCCGTCACCGATGTCGATCATTTGGAGCGTTTCGCCCGGACGCACCGTGAAAGGCTCGGGCCATGCATCGGGCAGGGTGCCGCGGCCCTGCATCAGCATGGTCAGGTCGAGCTTGCGGTCGGGATTGGGTTCGGGCACCGCGGCCAGCAGGGCGCGGGTGTAGGGATGCACCGGGTTCTTGAAGATCTCCTCGCGTGTCGCCTGTTCGACCAGGCGGCCGGCGCACATCACGGCGATGCGGTCAGCCATGTAGTCGATCACCGCCAGATTGTGTGAGATGAAGAGATAAGTCAGGCCGAATTCCTTCTGGAGATCCTTCAGGAGGTTCAGGATCTGCGCCTGGATTGAGACATCCAGCGCCGAGACAGGTTCGTCGCAGATCAGCAGCTCCGGCTCCAGAGCCAGGGCGCGGGCAATGCCGATGCGCTGACGCTGGCCGCCCGAGAAGCTGTGCGGGTAGCGGCGCAGGTGGCGCACGTCGAGCCCGACCAGGCGCATCAGTTCCATCACGCGCTGAGCGCGGTCCTCCTGTGACCCCACCTTATGGATCAGCAGGGGCTCGGAGATGATATCGAACACGGTCATGCGCGGGTTCAGCGACCCGAAGGGGTCCTGGAAGATGAACTGCACCTTGCGCCGGTAGTCGAACAGGCGATCGCCTTCCAGTTTGGCGATATCAACCGGGTTGCCACGGTCGTTGAAGGTCACCGTCCCGGAATCGGGCGTCAGCGCCTTCATGATCATCTTGCTGGTGGTGGTCTTGCCACAGCCCGATTCGCCGACCAGGCCCAGGCATTCGCCCCGTTTCACGTCGAAGCTGATGGCGTCAACCGCCAGGTGTTCGGTCGAGCCGCGCGCCATGAACCCCTTGTTGCGGGTCGAGAAGGTCTTTGTCAGGTGATCGATGGTCAAAAGACGGTCGTCGGCGCCGTCAGGCCAGGGCTCGCGCTCAGGACGGGTCAGAGCGTCGCGGTCGTGCTTGACCTCGCGCAGTGGCACCAGCCGTTCGCCCGGCTTCATGTTGAAGCGCGGCACGGCGGCCAGAAGGCCCTTCAGATAAGGATGGCGCGGGTCCCAGAAGATGTCGTCCAGGCTGCCCTGCTCCATGATGCGGCCGTGGTACATCACCACCACATCCTCGGCCACGTTGGCCACCACGCCGAGATCGTGGGTGATCATCAGCACGGCCATGCCCAGTTCCGACTGTAGATCGGCAATCAGCTTCAGAATCTGAGCCTGGATCGTCACGTCTAGCGCTGTGGTGGGTTCGTCGGCGATCAGCAGGCTGGGGTGACAGACTAGCGCCATGGCGATCATGGCGCGCTGGCGCAGGCCACCCGAAAGCTCAAAAGGGTATGAGCGAAAGGCCTTTTCCGGATCGGGGAATCCAACCAGCCGCAGCATGTCGACCGTCAGCTCCTTGGCTTCGGGCTTGCTGCAGTCCCGATGCAGAAAGAGTGCTTCGCTGACCTGGTCGCCCACCGTGTGCAGCGGCGAGAGCGAGGTCATCGGTTCCTGGAAGATGATCGAGACTTGGCCGCCGCGAATCGAACGCATGCGCTTGCCGTCGGCCGGCAGCGCGGCGATGTCGATCGGGTCGGAGCCCGGATCGGCGGGATCGTGCAGAAGGATCTGGCCGCCGGTGATCTCCGCACTCTGCGGCAGAATGCGCATAATCGACTGGGAGATAACCGTCTTGCCGGACCCTGATTCGCCCACAAGGGCCAGGGTACGGCCCGCCGGAATCGAAAAGCTGATACCCTTGACCGCCTCGACGGCACCGTCGCCGACAAGGAACTGAACCCTGAGGTCACGGATGTCGACGAGTGGTGTCACAGATGATCGTCCGGAAGTGTGCCTGCGCCGGCGGTGAAGCCCATGGCGTCGAGATTGGCCAGTGTGGTTTCGTTGAGCTGCAGGTTGTTGCCCAGCGCAGCCCGAAAGGCGGTATCGACAATGGCGTCGAAGCCGTCAAGCGACGAGTCCAGAGCAATCGACCCCTCTGGTCCTTTCAACTTCAACTCCATCCACCCCTTCGACGCGGCAAAATCGGACCGGTTGTCGGTCCGCCGACGGGCAGAATAGAAAGCAAGTTTCATTCCGTTCAACGCGTCCCAGCGAATGGCACGGCTCATCGGCCCAATGGTCCGAAGGCCCTGAGCCGATAGTTCCACTTCCGTCATGTGTCGCAACAGCGTGCGCAGGCCGAAGAGAGTGAAGACCGCCCCGACAATGGCAAAGATGCAAACCATCACCGGCACCACCTCAATCAGCACAAGCGGGGTAAAACACAGGAATGCGCCGCCCACAGCGCGGACATAATCCCACTGCAGGGTCTTGAGGTCGTAACGGAAGTCGTGGGTCTGGGTCACGTCACTGCCGGTTTCGTTTCAAACACGTCGGACGCATCAAGCCACCGCGCCACCCCATGATCGCGCACGAAAGCGACGAACCTGTCAACAAATCCATCGCAATCGGCATCATGAACCCTGTGATGGGTCATCAGGCCTGTCGGCTCGTCGGGATCCACAGTGCCCATTCGCCGTTGGCAGAGGTGGTCCAGGGCGGCCGCAAGACAGGGACCGTCGCCGACAAAGCAGCGACCTTTCTTCCAGTTCACGATGTCGATGTGGACGTTGGCCAGCGCCAATCCGTGTTCCATCGAAGCAGGCCGCGGCCCCAGGGTTGATAGCCCCCTGAGGCCAAGAGCGGGCAGCAGGGTCGTGATCTCGGCGTCGATCCTGTTCCAGGGCGGCACCATCACGGGCAGGAATGAAAAACCCAGGTCAGCCGCGAGCCGGTCGCGGCTCGAATCGATCAACGTTGCGAGATCGACCTTCAGGGCGTCACGGCATAGCTCGACCTTGCGCCGCTCCGTGGTGGTCCGGTCCGTGTGGTTCACGCCGTGCTGCAGCGCCCAGGAGCCAGGATCGCCGCCGATCGCCTTGACGCTTCTCGGCGTCAGCCAGCCCGGCACGACCGCCAGGGCCAGGGGTACGTCCAGCGTTCTCCGTTGGTCGAGAAACGGCTCGAGGCATCCGTCGTCGGGGCCGGCGTCGTCATCGCGCCACCAGAAGGTGGCGGTGCGTCCGGCTTCGCCCCAGCGGTCGAGTTCGTCGGCGAGATCTTTCCAGTCAGTCATGGCCTGCCCATTGTGCCAGACACCGGGCGCTGTGACGCACGCCATCCAGATTGATCTCTCCTGCATCGAGGCGGGGCCGGTCCAGAGCACGGTCGACGGCTGCGGCAAGATTCTCGGGCGTCAACTCGTCCTCTTCGATGATCTCCACCATGTCCCGCTGCGCCAGCTTCCGGGTCCGTTCGGTCTGTTCGGTCTCGCCCTCTCCGGCGAAGGGCACGATCACGGCCCGGGCGGAGGCCTGAACAAGATCGATCACCGTGTTGTAGCCGCCCTGAGATACGGAGACCGCACAGTTGGCCAGCAGCTCGGGAAAATCCGGACGATTGGGTTCGACGATCAGACCCTCGGCGCGTGTGTCGAGGGCCTCGCTCAACGACGGGTCACCGGTCAGCATCCGCCACGTCAGACCACCGGCCTGCTCCGCGAGGCCCCGCGCGGCGATGGCCGTGCTCAACAGTTCAGCGCCCACGGCACCGCCACCCGCCGAGACGATGACCTCTCCGGACCCGGCGGTTCCCTGATGCGTCGCCGGCGCGGAGGCGATGTAACCGGTATGAATGACCCGGTCACCCAGGGCCTTAGCCAGAGGGAAGGTATCAGAAAAGCTGATCAGGTCCGGATCGCCGTGGACAAGAACGTGGTCGTAATGGTCCAGGGCCACCGCCAGCATCTCGTCGTAACGCTCGGGTTTCGACGCGCGCTGCAGAATATCGCGCACCGAGCAGACGACCACTGGACGAGGCTCAGACCTGGTGGCCGCCTCAATCAAGGTCAGGGCTTCGCGGCGAAGCTGGCGCCGTCCGAAGGGATAAGTCTCGGTCACCACGACACCGGGCCGCAGGGTGGTTGCAAGCTCTTCGAGGACGTTTTCGCGTTCGTCCCACAACCGATCACCGACAGGGGCGCCATTGTCATCGACAAGGCAGGAGAAGCCGGCGGCCGACGCGTGAATCGCAGGAAGCTGAACCAGCCTGGCAGCGCCGCTCTCGAGATGGCTGAGCGGCATGCCGCCCGAAGCGATGACGGTCTCGACGCCCTGGTCAGAAAGGGCGCGGGCGATCGCCGCCGTGCGCCGCAGATGCCCGCTTCCCAGCAGATGTTGAACCCAGAAGAGAACCGGCGCACTCATGACGACGGTACCAGCGACAGCAGGGCGGGATCCTCCAGTTCGGGTGTGCCGTCGGCGGACAGGGTCAGCATCAGAACCGCGTCGCGCTCAAGTTTGAGGGGCTGGGGCGAGGTGAAGTCCCAGCCTGTCGCCAGGCCCAGGGCGGCACGCATGACACCGCGATGGGTGATGGCCACCGTGGGCTCTCCGGCGTGTGCTGTGTCGCGCAGAAACGCGGCCAGACGGGACTGAAGTTCCCGCGGGCTCTCGCCGTCATCGGGTCGGAAATCGAGGCCGGCGGCTTCGTTGTCGGCCATGGCGTCGCCGTGACGGCTGCGCAGGTCATCGAGGGTTGAACCCACCCAGGCGCCCCAGTCCATCTCGGCCAGTCGCGCGTCAACCGGACAATCGGAGTGGTCGAGCAATGCGGCGGTTGTCGTGGTCCGGCTCAGGGGGCTCGTGATCCAGCGCCAGGTATCGAGCGGCGCAGGAACCTGCCAGCCGGCCACCATCGCGCGGCCGTCTTCAGATAGCATGGTGTCGTGCCGGCCCTGGATGCGGCC
>CEUN01058285.1_pt1 | contig 37620 bp, 24 predicted proteins | sample 361501 | NCBI WGS metagenome assembly CEUN01 (sample SAMEA2622801, study PRJEB7988) | marine metagenome | biome: marine biome (ENVO:00000447); feature: marine epipelagic mixed layer (ENVO:xxxxxxxxx); material: "saline water (ENVO:00002010), including plankton (ENVO:xxxxxxxx)" | depth 120 m | reverse complement strand
GGACGGCAGATCATTCTCAATATTTCTCCCATAACCGTTCCGGTAGATTTGACCGACTCCGACGCGAATGACACCACAGGGGAATCATAATGCCAACAAGAACCACACGAGAAAAAAAGATGATGGGCGTGTTCTTTGTCATGCTCATGCTGTTTGGGTACTTACACCTTAGAATTACAGGTGGTGTAGGTGCCGACCTTATAAATAAACTGTTTGCCGGTAATGTCACAGCGGAATCTGCGGCATTGGATTCAGTTATTTATCCATATCAGGTTCAACGGCGTGCTTTAGAAGAACAAATCGAACTTCTCAATGAAGATATTCAGCAGGATCGCCAGTTTATTAGCGACTCTGGTGGAGTCCTTGCGTTAACAGAGACATTTAAAACTCGAAAAGGTGAACTAACTGATGCCAAATCAGATCTCTCCCTGCAAAAGAACCTTACAACTCAGCTACTTTCTGATCTGATTCCCAAGTCAGATACGATGGAAGAGTTGACGGCGATGCGTTCCCAAATTGCGCAACTTGCTGCTGCGTTAAAGCTAGACATCCTTGAAACAACACCTGTGCGAAACATCGAAGAAATCGGGATCAAGCCATCAATTTCATTAACTGACCAGACTGGGAATCCCATCCGTTACATAGACGGCGCGCCCGTAATAACGTATGAGCAAGCGCAGCAGATCCATCAACTGCCTGAAATTCAACTGTATCAATACAAACTATCCGGAAATGCTGTGAGCTTCTTCGTGTTTCTTGAGAGCATCAATGATTTACCTTGGAGTTTGTACGTTGTCAGCATGGATGTATCGATACCGGAGTCCACATCACCGAATGCTCTCATACCTGAAATGCAAGTAGTACTTGCCTTTTAAGAGCGCAATCTGCTGAGGCACAACGATGCCATTTACTGTTACAACATTTCACCGCTTACTCGACCGAATGGCCGATGATGGCGCTTCAGATCTGCATTTATCCAGTAATGAAGCTCCATTTTTTAGGATCTCAGGCCAACTTGTTCGATCACCAGACCAATTCAGCACAGCAGCAGAACTAGAAGAAGTTGCACGTGGAATTACGAATGCCCAGCAGTACAAAGCATTTGAATCTCAAAAGAGTGTCGATCTTGCCATGGCATCGGCAGATGGTGAGCGATTTCGTGTAAACATCTATAGGGATCGGGGGAATGTATCACTTGCAATCCGCCTTCTGGACAACGAGTTTAAAACACTTGAGGAGTTAAACCTTCCGGAACAACTGCGAAATTTCGTTAATATGCCAGACGGATTGGTGTTGATTACCGGACCAACTGGAAGTGGTAAAACGACAACACTTGCAAGTCTGATTGATCAGGTAAATCGTGATCAAACAAAGCACATCATCACAATTGAAGATCCAATTGAATACATCCATCGCAATCAACAAAGCTTAGTTCATCAACGAGAATTGTACACCGACGTTCCAACATTTGCGGACGCAGTGAGGTCATCACTTCGTGAAGACCCGGACGTGATCCTCGTCGGCGAAATGCGAGATGCTGAGACAATTCGCGCCGCAGTAACGGCAGCGGAAACCGGCCATCTTGTATTTTCGACACTGCATACCGGTGATTGTGTCGGCGCTATTGACCGCATGATTGGTGTATTCGATGCCGAAGAGCAATTAGCTCTACGGCAACAATTATCCATGGTTCTTCGTGGTGTCGTGGCTCAACACTTAATCAAGGATCCGAGAACCGGTGGGCGAGTGCCGTTAGCAGAAGTCCTATTTATAAATCCGGCAGTAGCAAATCTGATTCGCACGTCCAAATCCGCTCAGATTTATTCGATTATGGAACTTGGTGCCCTTGAAGGCATGCAAACGGCAGAATATGCACTCGCAGAACTGGTTGCTAATGGCGTATTAACTGAGTCGCAAGCAATGCCCATGGCTCGAGACCAACGCGCACTAAAGACCCGACTCGACCGACTTCGAGGATTCGAAGTATTTGGAAATCAGTAAGGATCGCCATATGCCAATTACCGACCAAGAACTAATTGATGCTGCGATCGGACATGGCCTCGTGTCCAATGAACAATTCCTGAATGCTCAAAAGTCATCACGGCAATCTCGTACGGCTCTGTTAGACACAATCGTTTCAAGCTGCAGGATTCCACGGCGCAGCTTCTACCACGCGGTATCGCTGCAGCGCAATATCCCTTTTGTAGATCTCGCACGTTGTCAGATTGCCGTGGATTTAATCAGTAGCCTACCTGACATCGCCTATCAGCGCGGTATTATCCCTATCATCGACGATGATGGGGAAATAATTCTTGCCACTTATGGAGTGGATGATCTGGCAAGTATTTCGGCGGTGCAACGTAATTTGAATATTAATGCCAATGTGGCACTGGCAGATCCCGAAGCTATTCTAGATGCTGTAGGAAGAATACAGGCGATTCGAAGTAACGGTGCAACATCCGGCGATTCCGTTGAAAGTGCAACAACACTCCTGGATCGAATAATCAACGAAGCATATTTGAGGCGAGCTTCTGATATTCATGTGGAACCGATTGACGATCATTTGCAAATACGACTTCGTGTCGATGGAATGCTTCAAGTCTACATTCGTGCGATCCCAAGTGATCTTGGCCATGCATTAACGACGAGAATTAAAGTTTTAGCCGAATTAGATATTGCAGAACGTCGTGCTCCACAGGATGGGCGTATTCTCTATGAGTTAGAAAATGGTCTGGACCAAAGCATGCGAATCGCTGTGATACCAACTCGTTATGGCGAACGAGTAACGATCCGCTTGCTCAGCGACTCTGACGAACAGCTCACACTTACTAATCTTGGATTACTTGATAATGACTTGGAGGCTTTTCGACAGGCTATTCGCCGACCGTTTGGAATTATTCTGCTCACCGGACCGACAGGAAGCGGTAAGTCGACAACACTTTATAGTGCCTTACGTGAAATCAATGATGGTACACGTAATATTATGACTGTCGAGGATCCTGTTGAGCAGATGATAGCAGGCATTTCACAAGTACAGGTTGGCGGGACAGATAAGATCAACTTCAGTTCCGCGCTACGTTCTCTGCTTCGTCATGATCCCGATGTCATGATGGTGGGTGAGATTCGTGATCTTGATACCGCGGATATATCTCTCAAAGCAGCTTTAACCGGCCACTTAGTCTTTTCGTCTTTACACACCAATACAGCTATTGGCGCAGTAACTCGGCTAATGGACTTTGGTTGTGAACCCTACTTGGTCGGCGCTACCTTGGCCGGCTCCATTGCCCAACGTCTCGTTCGACGGTTATGCGCACATTGTCGAGAAGAAGCAGTACCCAATGAAGCACAGCAGCCGATCATGAATGAATACGAAATCGATACCATTTATAAGTCAACCGGCTGTCCTCATTGTATTGGCACTGGATATCACGGTCGAATTGGTCTGTTCGAATGTTTTTGGACAGATGATACCACTCAGCAAATGATATCCAGTCAAGAGTCAGAAGTGGCTATTCGGGAATACGCTCAAGCAAACCACACAAGTTTATTAGCTGATGGAATCAAAAAGGTTGCATTGGGTATTACTAGCTTGGATGAAATGTTACGGGCAACGATAGGTGGAGTGAACTAATCGTGGCATTTTTTCATTACAAAGCAATTGGTGAAGATGGCCAGCAACAAACTGGTTCTATGGAATCCGATTCGCTTGACACTGCAGTCTCCGCAATACGCGAACGCGGTCTTTTTGTTTTAGAGATTAATGAGTCGTCGTCAGCATTTACCGATGTTGAACAGCAAAAACGTCGTCTGAAAGACAAGTTATCTGCAGCGCTGCCGATCATGGCGCGTGACCGTGCAATGCTCTTTCGTCAGCTTTCCATGATGCTTCAAACTGGACTGACTCTACTACAAGCCCTGCAGGTATGTCGCCAGGAAACCGCGAAAATTGCATTTGCCAAGATCATTGACAAACTCATGCAAGACATCGAAGGCGGCACAAGCTTCTCAGTTGCCCTGAGTCGGCATCCTAAGCTATTCAACTCTGTAACTGTACAAATGATTGAAAGTGCCGAGGCTAGTGGTGAGCTGGATACTGTCATGAAGAGACTATCAACTGATATTGAGCGCCGACTCGAACAGATGGTCACAATGATTTCCGCATTGTTTTACCCAATCTTTGTGTTCTTGATCGCAGTGGTAGTTTCACTCTTTCTGGTATACGGCGTAATTCCAAAATTCGCGACATTCATAGAGTTAAAAGGAGGGACCCTTCCCGCATCGACTCAGTTTTTGATGGATTTTTCAAAAGCAGCCATTCGGTGGTTACCTTGGATTATCGCCGGCACAATCGGAACTGTTGTGCTGATCATAGTCACATATCGCTCACCGAACGGTCGCCTCAAAATTGATCGTTTTTTACTAGACATACCCGTTATTGGTGGAATACTCACTTACGCCGGTATGACACGTCTTGGTTTTACTCTTTCGATTCTTCTACAAAGTGGGTTGCCTTTAATTGAATCACTTAGAGTTGCAGCCGGATCAATGAGTAATCATGCAATTCGAAAACGACTTGTTGAATCTCGCGAAAAGATCATGCAGGGAGATAGCCTTTCCTCAAGTCTTATCGATATTATCATTCCTCCAACGTTTCCCCAAGTTGTCGCTGTTGGGGAGCAAACTGGTAATTTGGGAGAAGTGCTGGACGATTTAGGCCAGTATTACGACGATAGATTACAGCGAAGAATCAGCTGGTTAAGTGCGGTAACAGAGCCCGTCTTGATTATTGTCGTAGGTTCTATGGTTGGATTTGTCTATTACAGCTTCTTCATGGCAGCGTTAAATATGAGTACCGTTTAATAGAAACTTAAGAATCCCGAAAAAATTAGGCGATAAGTAAACTAGGATCACATCTTTTTTTAGCAAGGGCAGGCTGATGAAGTTAAATACACCATTTTTGATATTGTTTTCGTTGATTTTATTATCTCTTAACAACGATTCTATGGTCAGAACCTTTGCACAAGAGGTAACTGAAACGCCTGCAAAAACTGATGCCGAATCTGATGATTCTGCAAAAGAAGTTGATCAGCCGGAAGATGAAACCCTGGAAACAACAGTTCCAAAGAAAGACAAAACCCAACGTAATGAGACTCTACAGAGGATATTGGAGCGTCTCGAATCGCTTTCACGTGATCCTTTCGCACCAAGCGATCAAATCTCAAGAGAACAACTCAAGAAGAATAATCAATTTGTACCAGTTACGGAAAACACTATACTTCCGGAAATCGAATTGGTTAGCTACGCAGAATCTGATACTGAAACGCTTGCTGGATTAAAGATCAACGATAAGATTTATTTCGTACGAATCGATGATCAGGTTACAATTCGTCACAGCAGTAAAAATCTGGTGATACGAATTCAGGCGATTGACAACGGACACGTTGAGGTTCAAGTTGGTGAGCTGACAGAAACAATTATAGTTTGGTAAAAAAAAAAGCGAAAATGCGTCTTTTGTAGGCGAATTGACCTTTTTCTAGAGCCTGATTCCTCCTAGTATTCCACCTGATTTTTGGGGTGGCACGCCGTCGCAAAAAGAAGGCATTATATTAGGAATCGAATCGGATCATGTATCTCAAATCAGTTCAAAATTACCCGCATAAATGCGGTGTTGTGCTTACGCTAATTACATTTGTAGCACTCACAGGCTGTGTGAGTTCTGATTTAAACGAACCAGAGATTAATGCCGTCATTGACGGCGCCAATACAAATGAACAAGCTATTTCACGGGCTCAGCAGCAATTAGCTCAACAAAGGGCACTCGGCCAACAACAGCCTGCCCAACCAACTCTCTATCCATCCAATCAACCTTATCACTCTGCTAGTACCGCCCACCAAACTACAAACTTTGGGTCTCCTGAATATTCTGCTAATTTAAATGATAATGTAGGATTCCCTCAACAATATAACACTCAATACAAACCGTCCGGTGAACGAGCTCAACCCACATCAAAGATAACGATAACGGACGCAAACACAGATTCTGATTCTTCGAATTTATCTGATCTTCAAGACCAACAAGCATTTTCAGCGAACTTCGATATGGAACTCGAAGTTGAAATTGACGATAAACCAATTCTTAAGGGTCCAACTATTGCCGGTGCAATTGGCGGCAATAGGGATGCCCTGCGAGTTTTGCTTAGAGATTCCGGGGGGGAAACCGTAATTAAGCAACCTGGCGATGAGATCATCGTCAATGGCGAGCTTTATTCCATTGCAAAAACTGACGCATCGTTTGTCTTATTGCGTTCAAGTAACGGCGACTACGTCGTAATCAAATAGTCTCCCTTAAGGAATTCAGTTCAGTGACTACTAGTATTCGTTATCGATTTGCATTGATCTTGTTCTGCGCATTATGCCAGACATCGCTATCAACCGCACAGGAAGAAAAAATAGGATCTCCGGAATATGAAGCTTCAAAGAATAAGGTAATTTCTGTCTTAGAGTTGAAGCAAAGCCCTGTTAGTGACGCTTCTCGTTTAATAGCTGAAATTTCTAACATTAACGTAGTAGCTACCGCTGACGCTGGTGAAAAAGAAATCTCCGTATATCTGCGTAACATCAAGACAATTGATGCTATTGAGACAATATGTAAGGTATCTGGATTATGGTATCGCGAAGAAGCTGAAGTCGGGCTGATTCGTATCATGACAACCGAGGAATACTCAAAGGATCTGGTGATTTATCGAGAAGACGATACTCAGGTCTTCACTCTACTGCACCCAAACGTGTTCAGTATTGCACAGCACATACAAGATTTGTATGGAGAACGCGTTGTTTTATCTTTGCCTAGATTCTACGACGATCAGTTTCTTGCCCAAGCTGGTATGCAATCTCAAACTCTTGCCATGACCATGCAAATGATGGGTGGTATGGGTGGTGGCGGTATGGGCGGCGGTATGGGCCGATTCGGTGGCGGCATGGGCGGCGGATTCGGTGGAATGATGGGTGGATTCGGCGGTATGAATGCAAGCCCCTTTGCCGGAGGTATGGGTGGCATGGGTATGATGGGCATGGGAGGCATGGGTATGATGGGAGGCATGGGAATGATGGGTATGGGCGGTATGGGTGGCATGGGCGGCATGGGCGGTGGTCAGGCTCAACGTGGCTTCTCTGCTGATGCTGTAAGCAGGCGTAATGAAATCCTCCCAGATGACCAACAACTCACTTCCGACCAGATTCGGGCATTGCAAAATTCATCAGCGGGCTCCGAAACCGGTGGTACCGATGCGGAAACGATACAAGAAGTCACCTCGCAAGAGCCACCCATTCACGTCGCGATAAATCAACAACACGGCATGATTATTGTCCGCACGAGTGATAAGCAAGCAATGGAGTCTATCGAACATCTCATAGACGAGCTTGACCGTCCAACACCACAGGTATTGCTTGAGGTCAAAATACTGGAAGTAACTCTCGGCGATGAATTCCAGTCGGCGTTTGATTTTGAAATGACAACCGGCGATCGGACTCAGATCACAAACGATGATGGAGATCCAATAACGGGCACCGTATTAAACACAGCAACACAGGAAATCCTTGGTAGTTCCACGACAATGCTCCAGCAAGCACACGCGATGGGTACAGGAAACTTCGAACTGGATGCCGAAGGTTCAACCTTTGTTTACCAATTTCTAAACAATAACTTCCGTGCACGTGTGCAATTACTGGAACAAGAGAATCGTGTGAACATTGTTGCTACACCAATGTTATTGGCATCGAACAATCGCCCCGCCTCACTGCGTATCGGTGAACAGCGGAGATTAACCGACGGAGCGACGACGATCAGCAACACATCGGTTGGTGGTCAGGCCCAAGGAACTACCGTTGCGACTTCACAACAACAAGTTGGCACGACATTGATGTTGCTTCCCAAAATCAACGCCGATCGCACTGTTACGATGACTATCTTCCAGGAACGCACGGGAGATGACACGGGTAAACAGGATTCCATACCGATTTCGGCAGAACAAACCGTATCCCGACCAGTAATCAGTAATGCAACAACGGTAAACACAATCGTAGCCAAAGACGGTCTGACTGTTGCGATTGGTGGATTGGTTGAAGAACGTGTTGTACGCCGGCAATTAAAAGTGCCGCTACTTGGTGACTTGCCAACCATTGGGCAACTATTCCGTAAGGAATTCAATGTGGATCAGAAAACTGAACTAGTGATTCTCATCACACCGCATGTAATTACTACACCACAGCAAGCCCGACGGACTACTGAACAGAGAATGGCCGTTTTGTCTAAGAGTAATTACATTCGCAACGGTATGAAAGACACAGGCGAATACCCCGGAGTGAAAAACCTGCCTCCTGATTACGGGCAAGGTATTCCGTTTTCATTGTTCCCGGAACGAAAGTAATAACGCGGCACCGACAGGCAATTAACGACTAAATTGTCGCTCAATAACCGATGCTGTTATTGGTCTAATCTGTCCGCCGCTGTAGTGCTGTCCTCGTCCGGTGAAAGTAAGTAGCCAATCAGATCTCTGATTTCATGGCGTGTAAATGTATTGAGTAGTCCGGTTGGCATGAGTGAAGTTTTTGACCGAACGACCTGCTCCACGTCCGAACGTCGAATTGTCTGCCTGGCAAATGGCTTAAACGGATCGACTCGTACCTGAAAGTTATCCCCGCCAAGATTCACGATTTGACCGGTGACCTGCTGCCCACTTTTCAAAATAAAAATCGACTGCGCATATTGAGGTGCAATCACCTTGCTCGGATTGAGTACATGATCCAGTACAACGGCCGGAGCATATCTTCCAGCAAGACCATTTAGATTGGGTCCAAGCACACCACCGCTACTACCGACACGATGGCAGTTATCACATCTTGCTGACCGAAACACTGACTTACCACTTGAGAGCACGGCCGAATTTAGTGACTCTTTGTCAACGCTCTCCATCAGATCCTCCAACGTCCACTCAGCAACCACCGGTCGCTGCGTCTGCTCAACATCCTCCTCTAACGAGATTCCCAACTGCGATGCTAGTGCAGCAAATTGTTCGCTCTGCGCCCGGTACTTGCGAGTGGTGAGTTCCTTAAATTCGCCTACATCAAGCGAGTCTCTTAATCGCTGTTTTTGTTGTGCCGTAAAGCCCTCTACTCCGGTTGATGCGAACATCCTTAGATAGTGAATCTGCTGCATCATAGAATCGGAGTTTTCTAATACCGTGAGCGTACGATCAACAAAGTCTTCCTTTCCCAGATTCAACAACAGAGTTGCTAATTCTCGATCAATACTTTTGTTTTGACTCGGATAATAGCGATCAACGACCCTTAAGACTTGATCTCGCTGGCCGCCAGTAAACGATCCCATTCGCTGTGATGACAGATTAAGTACCCGAATTGCTGCGTGGCGCTGTAGATGGTTTAATTCGCTCCACGGCAATTTCTCAACAGAGTCGAGAATTTTTTGTTTCAGGTTTAGGTCTCCTTTGCGAGCCAAGACGATGCATGCTTCAAGAACTTGTGAATGCGAAGAATCTGCATCCAACCAACTACTCCAACTTGCTATCGGTTGGTATTCCAGAGCCACACGTGCTGCATATCGCACTGCCCGATCAGGTGAACCAAGGTTCGCCCATATAATCTTGAGCTCTTTTGGGTCGACAATACGATGAAATGATTCCAGTTGCCGTCGGTGCAGCACCACTTTACTTGGTTTTGGATTTGAGATTATTCCGCGATCCACCGGCCCATCGTAATACACACGATAAAGTTGCGAAGGATTACCACGGCCACCCGTTGTAAAGTAGAGTGCTCCATCATTACCTACAGCAATATCGGTAACCGGTAATGGTTGTCCACTAATAAAGAATTCCCAATCAGCCGAATACGATGCTCCCTCCTGTTTTAGATGCAGGGCATAAATATGGCCGTAACTCCAATCACAGGCAAATAACGCATTTGCAAATCTCATTGGAAAGTCCGCTTCGTATCCAAATGCGATACCCGTGGGTGAGCCCGGTCCTACCTCCCTCACCGGTGGTGGATTATCCGGATAGTAGGATTGAAGGTTATCTTCGCTTTGGCGCCAGCCTAAATCTGCACCATTTGTCAGATGATATAGATTCGTCGGACGGTACCATGGCAGCCCCATAAATCCTTCATTATCCGAGTCGTATGTAAACAACTCACCGAATTGATCAAAAGCGATATCAAACGAATTCCGTAGCCCGTGTGCAAACACTTCACGCTTTTTACCATCAGGCGAAATACGCATTACAAATCCCTGATGTGCCGGTGCTTTCATAAACTCCGTTGGCTCGATACTGGAAACATGATTACGAGTGATACCTTTGGGAAGCTGGGTAGCATTTCCAGCGATGAAATACAGCCATTGGTTTTGTGGTCCCACGACAATTCCATGGCCTCCATGCTCTCCCTGACCTGGGATCTTCAAAATCATCTCTGCTGCAGCAAAATTTCCTTTCCCATCGAGATCTTTCAATCGAAACACACCGGTATCTGGAATACTCGCAGCTGTAACCGCATACAAGCTACCAAACGCATAAGTCAAACCATGCGCGGCACCAATCTCCACATCTAGTCTTTCGATGTGTGTTTTTCCGCCTGCTTGGCCAAGAGGTGCTGGTGTGATTCGAAGTAGACCTTTGCCAGTTGACGATGCGATGATCCGTCCTTGTGGATCAAACGTAAAATTAATTAACGAGGCATAATCTCCTGGTACGTCGATTAGTTTCTCGGCTTTAAACCCCTGTGGAATCTTCAGCTCACTTGCCTTCTGAACCGGAAACTCCATGGCATAAACAGACAATCCAACTGACATGGAAAGAAGTACCGTAACAGTCGGCCATAGAAATGTTCGCAGCGCATGGCTAGTCATGAGAAAAGGATCCGGGGGATGTTAATCAAACCTCAAGCGATAATGTCGTGCACGACGTTACCGGCAACATCTGTAAGGCGAAAGTCACGACCATTCAATCTGAATGTGAGCTTCTGGTGATCAAGACCACATAAGTGAAGAATGGTTGCGTGCAAGTCATTCACACTCACTCTGTTTTCTACAGCAACATTGCCAATTTCATCCGTTGCACCGTAATGCGTGCCACCTTTCACTCCTCCACCTGCCATCCAATAGGTCATTGCATGAGGATTATGATCTCTTCCCGTTCCACCTTTTTGCACGATGGACAAACGACCGAATTCGCCACCCCAAACCACGAGAGTAGACTCCAGTAATCCACGACGATCCAGATCCTCAAGCAGGCCGGCAATTGGCTGATCGGTCTCACCGGCAAATTGGCCATGGTTTTTGGAGATTGAGTTGTGGCCATCCCAACTGCGAGCATTTTCGTTTCCACCGCTGTAGATCTGAATGAATCGCGTACCGCGTTCCACGAGGCGCCGCGCCATCAGGCACTGCTTTGCAAAGTGGTCACAACGATCTACTCCAACACCGTATAGATCGTGCATCTCCTGAGATTCCATCGCAATATCCAACGCTTCCGGTGCTGCCTTCTGCATCCTAAATGCCAGCTCGAAACTATTGATACGCGTTTCAAGCTCGACTTCTTCCGGACGAGTTTCAAAATGCTGTTCATTGAGCATCTTCAAGAATGACAACATCGCTTGCTGTTGATCGCCGTTTACGTTTGGAGCGGGATCAAGGTTATCGATAGGTTTTCCGTTGGGCTTGAGCCACGTTCCCTGGTACACACTTGGCAGAAAACCCGCTCCCCAGTTTTGTGCATATCCTTTTGGCAGACCGCGGTTAAGTGGATCTGACATTGCTACAAATGCCGGAAGATCTTCATTCTCTGTACCAAGTCCGTATGTCACCCAGGATCCAAGTGACGGGAATCCCATTCGCTTCATGCCCGTATTGATCATAAAGAGAGCTGGGCTGTGGTTATTGGATTCCGTGTGGCATGAATGAATGAAGGACATCTTGTCCACATGCCTGGACATCTGCGGGAAAATCTCAGAAACCCATGTCCCGGATTCCCCATGTTGTTTGAATTGAAACGGGGACTTCATGATCGGTCCGACATTCCCAGTAAAGAATCCTGTGTTCTTATCGAATCCCTCTAATTCCTGCCCATCGTGTTTGGCAAGTTCCGGTTTGTAGTCCCACGTATCAACCTGACTTGGTCCGCCATTCATAAACAGCCAGATAACACTTCTTACTTTAGACGGAAAGTGTGCAGAGCGAGACGCAAGGGCACTCTTGGCAGCATTGGTACTAGAGGTTAATCCTGTGCCTGCAAGTAATGCACTTAGAGCAATTGCTCCCATACCTCCGCCGCTTCTCTGCAGAAGTTGACGTCTGGTTAAACCACTTGTGATTTGAAGATTGTTCATTTCGATTATTCTTACGTACCTTAATAGATGTAGCAGAATTCATTTAGGCAGAGCATTACCTGTATAAGGTCAGCCATTGCCAACTGCTCAGCAGTTGAAACACCCGTACTTTTGTAGGATTCGGTTTGTTGTGAGAGAAAAGCCACCGCCTGCTGAATCTCCTGCTTACTCGGCTCCCGGCTCAAACTACGCATATAGAGTTCATGCACAACGGCGGTCTCATCTGAAGATTCACCTAACAACTGCTTTGCTCCATCCACACAGTATTGTCTGATGTTTGGATTATTCATCAACAAAAGCGCTTGAGGTGCAACGGTTGTCGTTGGTCGTTGTCCTTGACTAACCAGAGGTTCAGGAGAATCAAACACTTGTAACATTGGGATGAGCTTACTCCGCTTAATCATGAAGTAGATACTCCTCCGTCTCATCGATTCATCCAGAGTACCTGCTCCGTACATCGTGTCGTCAAGCTGATTGGAAACTTTCAGGATCGAGTCACGGATGGCTTCTGCTTCGAGCCGTCGAGGAGCAAATCGCCAGACGAACTTGTTCTGCGGATCTTTGATCGACCATTTTGAATCAAACTCTGATGATTGCTGATAGGTATAACTTGACAGGATTAAACGATGGATGTGCTTAAGACTCCAGTCAGATGAGATTAACTGAGCAGCGAGCCAATCTAGTAGTGCCGGATGCGTTGGCAATTCTCCTTGGACGCCAAAGTCGTTTGTGGATGAGACGATACCACGGCCGAAGTGGTGATACCAAAGTCGGTTGACAATGACACGTGCCAGGAGATTTCCTGCACCGTGTTCACTGTCGGTCATCCAGTTTGCCAAAGCGCGACGACGGCCCGATGTTTTACCGCTGTTTTCGGGCGACTCTTGCCAACGGTCGATACTATCAACCTCCGGAGATAACACCTGCAGGAACGCCTGACTCGCCTCTCCATTCTTTTGTCTCACATCTCCACGCTTGAGGAAATAAAACTCTTCAAAGAAGTCTTTGCCTTGTGTGTGATGGCGTAGTGGTGTTACACCTTCACTCACAATCATGACGGTTTCGACATTGGTTGTTGGCTTTTCCTTTAGGTGTGCTTTGCGTTTGCTATCCAGTTCTTTCCAAGTCGCATCCTGAAATTTATACCACTGTAACACCAATTGAATTTCGTCATCGCTACGAGCATCGTGTGGTTTTTCCAGTATCGCTGCCACATTCTCAGAAACGCTCGGGCCAAGTAATTCTGCGTCAGGATTTGCTCCGACGGTAATTTTGAAATGACCGAATATGTGCTTAGTGTTACCGTTAAATGACAATGTCATTCTGAACCGGTGGCCAGACTCATCATCAAGCGGCTCTGCTAATGTAAAAATCCCGGCGTGATCTTTACCAAACTCCGGGTCGATTGCCCAACCAGTATTTGGTTTATCGTCAATCACCGTTCGAACATGAAGACCTTCGTTTTGATTAAAAGTAGCGCGTGCTGCTGTGAATTTTGCATCCTTTAGTTCGTTTGGTGTAGTAAGTGGTGCGATTCCAGCATGTAGATTTGTGAATTGGAAATTGCCATTTGAAGCAAGTCCGGGGCCACCTGCATTCAACGTTGGATCAGCAAAAGCCTCTACTCGAATTGCACGTATATCTCGTCTGTGACTATGAAACTCAAAAGTGAATGACTCTTGATTCGTTGCAGACGATGGTGTGACCTTAAATGATCCATCGTCTAATCGTTTGATTTCCGATCCTTTCTCCGATGTAACATCGAAGAACTTCATTGTGTACCAACTATAATTCAGCTGATCTCCCTGAGACGCTTCCCATTTCACAAATGACTCAAGAAGCCTTGCTGTTTCGTACTCCTTAACCGCATCCACAAAAGGCTGATGACTCGCCTCGAATGCGGCTAGGCGTTGCGGCAAGTCAGCATCTGGCATTTCAATTTGCTGGTTGGAACGGACAGCCGTTGTAAAGGTCGAAGTGAATCGGTAGTAATCTGCACTTGGGATGGGATCAAATTTATGATCATGACATCTGGCACACCCGATCGTAAGACCAAGCATTGCGGTGCCGGTCGTCGCCGCCATATCATCAAGGGCATCGTAGCGCGATGGCTCAACTTCATTGGCGGTAATCTGTGTCGGAAATACCCCAGCACCTAGAAACCCTGTCGCCATCATGGCTAACGGGTTATTTGGTTCGATCTCATCTCCGGCAAGCTGGAATCGCGTGAACCGGTCGTATGGCATATCCTGATTCAATGCTTTAATTACAAAATCTCTATAGTGGTACGCATGGGGTCGATCGTAGTCATGCTCAAATCCGTGGCTTTCTGCGAATCTGGCAACGTCAAGCCAATGCCGCGCCCAACGCTCTCCATAGCGTGAGTCGGACAAAACGTAATCGACTGTCGCGGATAGTACTTTGTCTGCGGGATTGTCCATCAACGTTGCAATTTCTGCTGATGTGGGTGGCATGCCTATCATGTCGAGGAAGATGCGCCTGACTAGTAATGGACTTGGCGCTTTCTTGTTTACCTCTAACCCACTTTCTTCAATTCCCGCTGCGATAAAGTGGTCAATCGGATTCTGAGGATTTGGATGGAGGTCCGATCTAATTTTGACCATCGCAAGCGGTTGATATGCCCAATAGTCCTTTTGCGCCTGATCGATTCGTCGTCGAGTCCACGCGTCTGGGTCTTTGTCAGATTCGACGAGCGGTCTGTCATATGCTGCTCCTAAATCGATCCAGGTCATGATTGTTCCAAGGATTTTGTCGTTCAGCTTACTGCTGTTCTTCGGCATCGCAGGTTCTTCACGATGGTAGAGCAAATCCGCAAAATAACTCTCGTTAGCCTTACCGATTTCTGTTTTCAACTCGGTTACGCCACCAGCCAAAAACTCTTTTCGTGTAGCAACTGAAAAATCGCTCTCTGTCTTTTCACCGCCATGACACTGCAGGCAATGTGATACGAGCACTTGCCGTACCGTGGTCTTAAATAGCTTGAGACTCTTGGCCATTTTCTCGGCGTGTGCAGGATCAGTTGGTTTTTGGTCTTCATCTTGCCCGAAACTCGTAGACATAAATGTCAGGAAGATAGCTAAAGAAAACGTTGAAATAATACGCATGCTTGGGTGTTTCCCTTTGTTTAATTCTTCAGCATTCTATTTTCCATGTTTGGGCGCAGACTTCAAAGGTAGCGCGGCGAAATGGGCTCTGGACTTATATAATCAGGAGTGTAATTTCTGGCGAATTAGACACCAATCGCGACTCTATTTAGTACGAGCAATCAATGAGCATTATCAAACACCCTTCCAACCGCCGTGCATTTCTAGGTACCACGCTTGCCACGAGTGTCAGTGCCTTCGCAACTCCACAATTACTGGCCGCAGACGGGATAAAGATCGAAGTCACTGAACAGAAGGTGATTTCTCTTCAAAAAGAGAAGTATCACGGCTGGCCTACTTTGGCTCAACGAAAGAATGGCCAACTTCTACTTGTCTGTTCCGGTGGCCGTGAGACACACGTGTGTCCGTTCGGACGCGTTGAGCTGATGAGATCAAATGACGGTGGTGCGACCTGGTCATACAGCCAGGTCATTATGGACACTCCAATAGACGACCGCGATGCCGGGATTCTCGAGACAAGTGAAGGTACGTTGTTGGCTACAACGTTTACGTCACTTGCATATGAACCTATTCTCGTGAAAGCAAATGAGACGCAAGACTGGGATGCAGCACGAATGGCGCGATGGAACGGTGTTCACAACCAACTGAATGAAACACAACGAAATAACCTCCTTGGAAACTGGATGCTTCGTTCGGGGAATGGTGGAAAGACGTGGTCGCGACCCTATCGGTGCTTGGTACATAGCCCACACGGCCCAATTGAGCTTAAAGATGGAACGCTGTTCTATGCGGGTAAACAACTTTGGACCGAAGAACCAAAAATCGGAGCTGCGGTTTCCACGGACGATGGACGTACTTGGAAAATGCACAGTACGATTTCGGCACGTGACGGCGATGACTACCGTAAGTATCACGAACTACACGCGGTGGAGACGAAGAGTGGAAAGATTATCGCTCACATTAGAAACCACAACTCTAAAAGCGCCGGTGAGACGCTGCAGTGTGAATCAACAGATGGTGGCCGGACTTGGTCGCCGGTTCACTCGATAGGCGTTTGGGGATTCCCATCACACTTGCTTCGACTCGACGACGGGCGTTTGCTTATGTCATACGGCTATCGTAACAGGCCGTTTGGAAATCAAGTGCGGATCAGTGAAGACGAAGGAGAGACTTGGTCTGCACCAATCACTTTGTCAGATGATGCTGTGGGTTATGATCTTGGCTATCCATCGACAATACAACGGGCCGATGAGATGTTTGTGACCGTCTGGTATGAGAAGCTTGCTTCGTCTGAATTCGCGCAATTGAGACAGGCCACTTGGAAGCTCTTATAGGATGGCTATTAGCTGTCCGCGTCTTCCATTGGTTTTTCTGAAAGCTGGTAGACCTCTACGAGCCCATCATTGCTGATGTATTCTTCCGGCATTACATGCCGACCGTTGCCAGTACGCCCATTTGTCTCGTATCGTGATACGGCCAGTCGCATTCCATCCGGATGGACGTCTACTTCGTATCCGCTGAGCATCTTAATGGCATGTATCGGTTCCGGCTTTTCAATATCCCAAAACGAAAGTGATGCTCCGGCCTGCCCTTCGCCAACGCCAACCAGCGTGCCGTCTGACAGAAAACACATCCCGTTAATAGGTCCATCTGCTTTAATCGTTGGCTTGAGCTGTATCACCTCGGTAGCGGACTCTAAATCAACTATTGATATCAGCGGATCACCCGGACAAAACGAATTGCTTTTGGCATTTGTGAAACCGCCGCACGCCAATAGGTTGCGAGTGGTATCAATGGCCATACATCGCACACCGCCCACATGCGCCAGAAAATTATCGAGCCGAGTATGAAGAACCGATAAATCGAATTCTCGAATAAGATTACCTTTCTTATTCCACTGGCGAACCATGCCTAGCTGATCACCGCTAAAGATGTCACCTGTCTCCGGATGAAAAATTAGGCTGAATATATATCCCTGATGACCTTCTAACTGGTCGGTCGATTTCCCCTTTGCATTCCATATTCGAACCGATAGGTCATTACCGCCTGTGGCAATTCTCGAACCATCTGGACTGACCGTTACGTTTCGAATCCAACCGTTATGAGAACCTACCTTTTGCCAAATCTGCTTAGGCTGGTCGAGACTATAATCCCAGCACGTAAGCGTACCGTGATAATCGCCGGAATACATGCGTTTCGATTCACTATCAAATGCGAAATCTCCAACCCACGTATCATGTGATTCAAACAAGATTTGTTGTTCTGTTTCAAGATCCCATCGGATAATGGCACCATTGATACCCGCGGCGAACACGAATCTCCCGCAAGGGCTAAATCGGGCTGCGGTAATCTGGCGTTGCCATTGAAACTTGCTTTGCACCCATGCTTTCGTAACATCAAATGGTATGGCTGAAGAGACACTCATGATAGAAGCTCCTCAATTACGCCATAGTCGTCGTGGGCAATCGGCAGTGGTTGCCCGTCAATGTGATATTCCGTGGTATGAGAGTTTATGTCCATCGCTTTAAAGACAGTATGGAAAATATGCCCAATATCGATTTCACGGTCGTCGACCCAGGCACCATTGTCAGTTGTTTTTCCAAGTACTACCCCCCGATTCAATCCACATCCTGCCATTGCAAGCGACCAGGCTTCAGGCCAATGATCACGTCCAAGCCGCTGGTTAATCTTCGGTGTGCGACCGAACTCAGACATGAGTAAAACGAGTACATTGTCGAGCATGCCTGATTGTTCCCAGTCCTCAATCAACGCCGCAAACGGTTTGTCGATTTGAGGAACGAGATCCAGATGCATATTGAAGTTGTCACCATGCGTATCCCAGTGATACGAGTGGCACTGGACAAACATAACTCCTTCCTCAATCAGTCTTTTGGACTGCAATATGTGTCGGCCCAATGGATGAGTGCCGTATCGGTCCTTTTCGGCAGGTGTGAAGTCGTCAAACAGGTCTTTCCTTGTGATGAGCTTCTCTGCCATTTCAAACGAGTAGTCATATGCATCGACATCTGCAGATCTTCTCCCCACCCGGAAGCGTTCGTTTAACTGCCGGCGAATGGCATTTCGAGAAGAGTCCTTTGCCTCGGTGATTTCTGCTGGGCGATTAATGTGGACTGGCGGTTTACCATCACCAAGAGCTAATGCTCCGTACTTGGCACCGAGAAATCCGGCGTGTTGCCAGATAAAGCCACCCGAACCTGGTTTTACCCATATGTAATTTGGTAAATCAATCTGCTCCTCACCACGAAGGTAAGACATTGCAGCTCCGAGGTAAGGATATGTAACACCACGGTTTTTTGGATCGCCTCTGAGAATACGAGGTACACCAGATGAGTGGTTTTCATCCTTCGTACACATGCTTCGAACAACAGCCAGATTATGCATTTGCTTGGCGGTATTGGGCATTAACTCGCTTATATGCACACCCGGAATAGATGTCGGTATCGCCCGAAATGGCCCGCCGAATTCTGTCCCAGGCTTTGGATCCCAACTCTCAAGCTGACTGATACCTCCATCGAGCCAAATCAACAAGACTTGCTTTCGCTTTGACTTCGTTTCGTTAGCGATGGCCGGAGAAAGCAATCCATTCATCCCCAACCCTGCGGCTGCTCCTGTCAGCGCACCGAGTACTTGCCGGCGAGACAGATCATGATCAGGTTGGTTGCATTTATAAGGATTCATGGATTGGGTGTACTTACTAGATGTATTTACTAGTGGTTCAGTCTAAATTCTGCCGAAGTAATCATTGCCCATGCAAACTCAGCAATTGCATCTGTGCGTCGCTGTGAATTCCCCTCGAGGAATTCCTCAACTACAGCGGCTTCCTCCGCAGTCGGATATCGTGAGTAAACAGTAACATACAGTTCTTTGGCAACTTGAGCGTCATCTTCAATCATTTCAAGTTTGCGTATCAGACGACCTTCCCGCGGTTTTAGCCATTCGAGAATCAGCTTTTCATTCATCAGGAAAAGCGCCTGTCCCATAGAGGGTTGAAACTCAACTTCTGCAACACCGGGCGGACTGCCGAATACTGAAACAAAGAGAGTCATCGTGTCTTGAAGATTCGATGGGGCCGGGATCCGGTCATTGATGTAATCCTTGAAGGAAAATGTCGTGTCCGGATCGGGTTTAGCATTTTGCATTTCTGCAAGAACACCTGTAGCTCGCATAATGCTCCAGGCAGCTTGCTCCGGGGTGAGTCCCTTACTTATCGCTACCTTATATGATTCTGGCGGGCAACTTTGCTCGGTCTCATTTTCAGCAAGTTGACTCGATCGTTGATAGGAGTCTGAAAGAACTATCTCACGAATCAGATGCTTGACGTTAAACCCGGAATTGGCAAATTCAGCTGACAGAAGTTCCAGCAGCTCGGGATGTGATGGTGGGTTATCACTATGGATCATTTCAAGAGGATGGACCAAGCCACGCCCCATAATCAGGTACCAAAATCGATTTACGCTGTTTTGAACAAACTGTTTGTTTTCACTCGAAGCTAATTGCTGCGCCAGCAGCATGCGTGGCCGGAATTTTGGGATGCCTGGCAATCCGTCTTTTGGATCCTGCTCGAACTCATCACCTGATTCAAAGACGTGCACATCATTTTCAACCAGCCCTGGCAGTCGCGGGCCAACGTGATGTTTCGTGTCAGGTTCAAATACAGACTGGAATTCCAGCTTGCCTGTGCTGACACCTTCAACCAAATATGTTTTGTTGTCTCCGGTATGCTTTGCAGTTTTTGTTTGATTTAGAAATGCCAGTAGTCCGAAGTAATCTGATTGTTTGTAATCATCGACGCTTGGATGATCGTGGCACTTTGCGCAGTGAATGTTCATCCCAAGAAAGAGTCTCGCAACATCCTGAGTCATTTGGTCATGTACGGTTCGACCGGTTGCGGTGAAGAATTTTAGCGAGCCATAGGTTTCTTCATTACCGGCGTCGGCGGTAATTATTTCGCGAACAACCTGATCCCAAGGTTTATTTTTCGAAAATGCCGACTCCAGAAATTGGTTCCACTTCGTTACTGGTGTTGTGGTGCCAATTCGTCTTTCAAGGAGCATGACAGTAACGGCTTCCCGCATGCGAACGGCATAGCGACTGTCGTTTAAGAGAATATCAATCAGCTTTGTGCGTTTGTTCTTATCGCGGTCATCGAGAAAAGCAACGGTCTCTTCGTACGTTGGGATGATGCCGTTGAGATCGAGGTAGATTCTCCGCAGAAACTCAGCGTCGGATGACACCTGTGCCAATTCACCATCCGCTTGTTTCTTAATGATGGAATCAATTCGCTTTGCCAATTCCCCTGCTCGTGACGATGGCATAAATAACCAACTCACAGTGAACAAAAGGAATAGAGTGCTGAGTCTGATCATTGCTCTATTCTATGACATGCGCACGATCATTTGTCAAAATCATCCTGTCTGTAAGACTTAGAAAACACACTTGATCAGGCAATGATTTCACTAATCACGTTTCCAGCAACATCAGTCAACCGCATATCTCTACTGCGATGATGAAACGTTAATTGTTCGTGATCCATCCCGAGTAAATGCAGGCAAGTCGCGTGAAGGTCATGAATGGAAACTGGGGATTCTGCAGCGGCATAGCCAAACTCGTCGGTCTTGCCGTAAACAGTACCTCCTTTAACTCCACCACCAGCAAGAAACATCGTAAATCCTCTCGGGTTGTGGTCACGGCCAATAGTGCCTTGGTTGGTCGGCATTCTACCGAATTCACCGCCCCATATGATTAATGTCTCATCTAGCAATCCGCGGTGTTCAAGATCCTTTATCAACCCAGCTACTGGTTGGTCAACTTCCGGACAATGTTGTTCGAGATTCGCTTGCAACCCGCTGTGCGCATCCCAGCTAAGTTGTTGATCTGCGCCACCGGAATAGATTTGCACGAATCGAACACCTCGTTCTACCAGCCGCCTCGCCATCAGACATTGCCGACCAAAATACGTACTTATCGGCCTCCCAATACCGTACATCTCTAAGGTTTCTTGTGACTCTCGCGACAAATCAACCGCTTCGGGTGCGGCCATTTGCATACGGTATGCCAACTCATATGACTGTATGCGAGCTGCCAGATCTTGCTCGAGAGGATTTCTCTCCAAATGACGTCGATTGAGATTCTCCAAAATCTTGCGACGGAGTATTTGCTGTTCATTCGAAACACTTGATGGCTTTGCCAAATCAATAATTGGGTCACCGTGGCTTCGAAACGGAGTGCCTTGAAATGCGGCCGGCAAGAACCCACTGGTCCAATTCTGAGACCCACCGATTGGTCCACCTCTGTGATCCCACATAACCACAAAGGCCGGTAGTGAGTCACTAACAGAGCCAAGACCGTAGCTTACCCATGATCCCATGCTCGGGCGGCCGGCAAGAACGAATCCTGTATTCATATGGAATAGAGCAGGAGCATGGTTATTGGATTCGCAGTGCATCGAATTGATAACGCATAAGTTATCCGCACAGGTGGCTATGTGCGGAAATAACTCAGAAATGAAGAGGCCGGATTCTCCATGCTGTTTAAATTCATAAGGACTCATCATCGCCGTATCTTTGGTATTCTTATTGAACGCGTCTTCAGAATTAAAGACGGGGATTGACTTACCATGCCATTTGGCGAGCTCGGGCTTGTAGTCCAGCAAGTCAACCTGACTCGGTCCACCATATGCAAAAATGAAAATTACCGATTTTGCACGAGCTGCGAAGTGCGGTTCCTTTGCATGCAAAGGACTCGTTAGATCAGATTCACCTTCTGTTCCATGTGTATTTTCCTCGGCAAGCAGAGAGTGCAGCGCAAGAGTACCGAATCCAGCACCGGCAGTTTGCAATAGACGGCGACGGCTGACGAAATAATCACCGACATTTGGATTTAAGATACTCATTATGTACTTAGGCAACTGCTATTCGTGATATACAAACTCGTTGAGGTTGAACATCGTGTGGCAAAGATCGGAAAGAGCTTGTACAAGAATTTCCTGCTCATTCTGATCATGTTCCAGATCCGAATTTTTTTGACTCTTATGTAATTGGATGGCAAGGTTTACAAAGTCCATGCAATCTTTTATTTCTGATTCATCCGGATGGCGGGAGAGCGCTCGCCAATAGACTTCAATTACCTGATCCCTTATCGATTCACGCTGATTAGTTATCACATCCAATGCCATCATATATGCTTGGTCATTGCTAAACGGGTTGTTTAGCAGTTGTAATGCCTGCGTTGGAACAATTGTGGTCATTCTACGTTCACAACTTTGTGTCGTTACTGGAGCATCAAGAGATTCGAGCAGTGGAAACAGAACGGATCTGCGAACGAAAATATAAACACTACGACGCCAATGTTCTGGACCTTCAACTTCAACTGTTGGCCACTTTCTGGTCGTGCTAGTTCCGATAATAGACTCAGAGATTCTTGGGTGAATGCCTTGTCCATACATTTGGAAATTGATAGCACCACTAGCTGAAAGAATTCGATCGCGGATTACTTCGGCATCATGGCGGCGTTTAGGGTAGCGAGTCAAGAAAACAGCGTTTGGATCGAGAGCGCGACTTACTTTCTCTGACCTGGTACGAGAGTTAGATGATTGTTTATATGTGGCAGAATTCAAGATCAACTGATGGATGTGTTTAATGCTCCAATTGTGGTCAACGAATTCAGCTGCTAACCAATCCAGCAACTGTGGATGACTTGGGCTAAAGCCGGTCAATCCAAAGTTACTTGGAGTTTCAATAAGTCCTTTACCAAAATGAAACTGCCAAATCCGGTTCACCATAACGCGTGCTGTTAGTGGGTTCTGTTTATCCGTGATCCAGCTTGCGAAGACCCGTCGTCGACCAGTTGTTGAATCCCCCTCCTTAGCCTCTGGAAAATCCACCGGAATGGTTTCAAGAACCTGAGGTGGACCAGGGGAAACCAACTCACCTTTATTTTTAAAATCACCTCTGATGTGAATGTGAGTCTCCCGTGGTGTAGAGCTGTCATCTGTGATGGACATTGCTAACGGGAGGCCGGCAAGGTCTCTCTTTATCTGCGAAATTTCCTGCTTTATCACGTCGCTGTTGATGTCTGCTTGGCGGAATTCCGGCTCGACGCAATCGGTAATTGGCATAAATGAATGTAGAAGCAACTCACCATCGACGCTCTTAATCGTTAGATTCTTCCATTGCGTTTCGCATGACCAATTTCCAAATGAAATTCCACCGGTGGTGCTGTGAGCATCGCGCAGATCAAACAGCAGTTCACCGTCGAGCCAGAATTGGATTCGGTTACCGCGAACACTTGCTTTGAGCTTGTGCCATTGATTGACAAGTATGGATCCGGCAACGCGGGGGGCAAGCGGGATGATCCCACCATTTTGTTCGTAGGAGAGGCCGTGTTCTCGGTTATCGGATGCACCTAGATGCACGGTGTAACCACTTTGGTAATCCTTTGCTCTAAGAGACACATAAACGCCGGCGTTGAAGCTGAATGGTTCCTTTGTCCCTTTGGTTTTTTTGAATTCAACTTCAAGTGTATAGTCAGACCATTGTTGGTTGCCAAACCAAATTCGTGCATTGTTTGTGAAGGCAGACTGAATAAGCTGACCATCATTGATTTGCCAGTCACCGTGAGAAGCTTGATTTGTAAGTTGCTTTAGTTGTTCATTGAGTTCTTTCTCTCTCGCTTTTAGGGATTTGTATGCAGCAGTTTGTTCAGGAGTGCCAATAAGATGCTGCCGTTTCCCAGTCGTGTGGAATATGGCAAGCATACGGTAATAGTCTTTTTGAGAGATTGGGTCGAATTTATGGTCGTGACATCGAGCACAACCGATGGTCAGCCCAAGGAATACTTCTGAAACGGACGAGATGACGTCATGCAACTCGTCATATTTATTCTTTTCAAGAGTTTGGTTTCCGACCGTTGGACCGTTTCGACAGAACCCCGTTGCTACCCATGATTGGAAGTCTGCTCGATTAATTTCATCACCGGCAATTTGTTCTCTAACGAATTCATCGTATGGTTTGTCGAGATTTAAGCTGCGAATAACCCAGTCTCGATAGTGCCATGCGTAGGGTCGTACGAAATCAAATTCAAAGCCATTGGAGTCAGCATATCTCGCTAGATCAAGCCAGTGTCTACCCCAACGCTCTCCGTAGTGTGGTGAAGCCAATACCTTTTCAACGAGTCGTGACCAGGCAGTGGGGGAGTCATCTGATATGAATTGTTCAACGTCCTCGCGACTTGGAGGTAGACCCAGTAAGTCCATATACAGTCGACGAATGAGAGTGCCACGTTGTGCCATGTCACTTGGTGACAGGTCCAACTGGCGATGGGTTTGGGATATGAATTTATCGATGGGAGTAAGCGACCAATGGTCGTTAGTCAATTTTGGAATCGAGGGGCGGCTGACTGGATTGAAAGCCCAATGATCTGAATCCTGAGCGACAACTGCCCCTGAAATCAGCACCAGCAAGACTAGACCAATGATTTTTCCCGAAAAATTTACCATCCAACCATCTTAGCAAAACGTGGACACCCACTTTTTATTTGCCACTGTTATTTAAGTGTTTGAGTTTTTTGAACCAAGCTGAAGTGCATGCCTGCCTTGATTTTGGGAGTCAAACAATGGGTATCCATGACTTTCATGTTTGCAAAATTGGGATTGGCGGATTTGTAAATATGGACAGTCTATGTTTGGTCTAATGGTTGCTGAGAGCTGAATTTCATTTTTATTTGTGAGGCTGAGTCTATGTTTCGTTTTGTCACTGGGTTATTTGTTGTGACATTTTTTTGTCATCAAGTGTCAGGTCAAAGTAAATTGCCAACTGCAATCGACAAATCCATCTCACGGTCGGTCCCGACACCTGTCGACTCGATTCCTATCGAAAAACTCAAAACTCTCGTATCACGCAATGCAAACGCTGAATGGGATCCAAACAGAGTCATCACACCACATATGCCATTAGCTGTGCGGCAGGATCATCACCGCAAGCCACGCTATCAAGAAGCCACAAGCTACACATTTCTGATTCACTCAGCAAAATTCGCTTCTATGTGTCGAATGGAAGATGGACGCATTGCCATGGTAATAACCGGTTGGATTGATGGTACGGATAAAGAAACGCGCGGATGTCTTATTACTTTTTCTGAAGATGAAGGAAACACCTGGTCACAGCCGCAACTATTTCACCAAGGTCTCGAACGGCCTCAACCGGTCCACCTCGGTAACAATGAACTCCTGATAATTCCGATGGACGACGATGGTTTCATAACACGAAGTTCTGACTACGGAGTATCCTGGTCCGAAAAGAGACCCTTTCCACGCTTGGCAAATGGAGACATCACTTACCACAAAGGTAGTGTGCTGGTCGAAGCTGATTCAGTTTCCGCTGTTTTCATGGCAACAGTACCTCCTCATGGCAAGACAGGCTGGAGAGCTCAATCCCTAATCCGAACAAGTCATGACAGAGGTGAAACATGGAACGACGGCATCTGGCTTCCGTCGCAATGGGAAACATCTGAAGGATCTATCACACGCGCTAACGACGGAGCACTTGTCGTCTCACTGAGAACATCTCAACCTCCCGAATACCCGGAATTTAGCGATCACTGGAGGCGGCTAACCACAGCAAGAAGTACTGATAACGGAAAGTCCTGGACAGACCATCAAGTACATTTCAAATACGGCAAAGTCCATAGTGATTTGGTCACACTTAAGGATGGAAGAATCCTGATGACCTACGCCGCGAGAATGGGAGAATTGGAAGGAAAGATCTATCATGGCATTGAAGCTGTTATCAGCAACGACCATGGCAAGACTTGGGAATGGGAGAACAAGTTCACTCTATTTCGTTGGGCTATGCACCAGACGATGCACAGTCCATGCTCTATCGAATTAAAAGACGGTCGTATTTTGACCGTATTCCTCTATCACTATGGCGCTCAATGGGGGAACACCACAACCGGTGGCAATAGCCGCACCTTGGGAATCACCTCCGCTGTTATCTGGTCACCAAAAATTAAGCGTTAGGAGATGAGCGATTCCCTGAATTCAAATTCTCAATTTCAACTACTCAAAGACTGACTCATCAAGCTCGAGTCGAAAAATCGTGCCTTCATAACCAACAATCAAGAGTTCACCGTCAGCATCGATTCCAAAAGACGCGGGCTTTTCCGGAACCTTTCCGATCTCTCGAATCTTCGTAAGCTTCCGATCTTCTTGGGTCATCGCCCAAATCGTCTTAGACTCAAAATCGCTGAAGATATATGCGCCTACATATGATGGGCTGCGCGTCCCACGATAGACGTAACCACCTGTTACCGATACACCACGCTTGCGGCGATAAGAAACGACCGGTGGAGTAAACTTCTCTTCGCCTCGCTTGTATTGGTCGGAGAATCGCTCAAACCCCTCGTAAACATTCCAACCATGGTTTTCACCGATTCTTGGCATGTTTACTTCTTCAAACAGATTTTGGCCAATATCGCCAACGTACATCTCATCGGTCTTCGAATCCCAACTAAACCGCCATGGCATACGGAATCCGTATGCCCAGATTTCCGGTTTAACAGCAGGGCCAACATCTTTAAACGGGTTACTCTCGGGCACTGCGTATTCTTTTCCAGCATCCTTTTTATTTACATCAATCCGCAGGATCTTCCCAAGGAATAGGCTCATGTTTTGACCGTTACCAAGAGGATCTTCTTGAGGACCACCATCACCTGCCCCGATGTATAGATAGCCGTCCGGACCAAAAGCGAGCATACCTCCCCAGTGCATCACTGTTGGCTGAGGAATCTGTAACAATCGACGAGACGCACCGCCTTTGTCCTTGGTTAAATCCTCCGTCGCCGTCCGTTCCACAATCACCGGCGAAAACACGTCATTTTCCTCAACGTGGTAGTTTAAGTAGTACTTGCGATTCTTCAGGAAGTCCGGATGAAACGCCAGACACAGCACCCCTTCGAATTGACCGGTAATCGCTTCGTGACTGATATCCGCAAAGAGCTCCTTGGTCAGGCCGTCTTTACCTTCGGTCAATGCATAGATTTTTCGAGTTTGTTGCTCGACTACCATCAGAGTATTGTCGGAACCAGGTTTAGCGATGACACACACGGGATGATCGAATCGCATCGACTCAGGATGAAGTGGTACTACTTTAGCCGGCTTTGCCACTACCTTGATTTCGCTAGGCATTCCCGGATAGGCATCACCTTCGGCTTGCTTCAGCGACGCGAGGTATTCAACCAAATCGGAAAACTGATCTGCGGTTATGTTTTTATAGATATCACTCGGCATCAGAGATGTGGAGCTCCGTTTCCGATCTTCCACATCATCTGAAGCAATTTTCACGAGCTTTCCTTCAGCGTCAATCAACTGCAATTCCTTATCCGACTGTTGACGAAGGACACCAGTAATTGTCAGTCCATCGGTAGTGATCACAATTTGTGACGCGTAATCCGGGTGCAATCGAGCACTAGGTTCCAGCACTTGCTGAATCAACTGATCACGAGTGTACTTGTCACCGATCACGGCGAGATCCGGGCCGGCAAGTTTGTTTTTGCCTCCAACTTCATGGCACTTCTTACAAGCGGCCTTTTCAGATTGAAACACCAGTTTTCCCTTACTACGGTCTCCGGCTTTCAGAGCGGCTGCCTGATATTCACTTTTCTTTTGCTTCGCGACGTCATCATCCTGTGCCGTGACGGCACCACCGAGAATAAAGATGGCGATTAGTGCGATTAAAAACTGCCGAGTTTCTCGCTGCATGATTTCGATTCCTCAATGAACGAACGATCTAGTCTATCGGTTTTACCATGAACGCCGTGCACAATGGTGATAAGGACTCTGCGGTGCACTGGTAACGGGATTTGACGCAGATCATCTTGGACCCTGTCCATAGATATGCTGAATCGGTGTGACATGCCCCCAAGTCACATCGTCTTTAGTAACACCGAGCGCTTTGGCGATTTTCTCTCGGTCCTGAGGGCTTGGCGTCCAGCGTCCCATCACAATTGCAAGCAAACGCGTATCATCAATATTCGTTAATTCTCGCAATTGGGCGATAGTAATATCATTTTCTTTGCACAACAATGCAACGCTTTTGGACATCTTATTGAAAGTCCTTTTCTAAGCCTTTGCGTCGATATCGTACGTTTCTTGGGTCCATATTATGACCCCAAACGACATCATCAATCCCAACTTCCAAAAACTCGGCAATTGTAGCACGTTCTTTCGGATTCGGCGTCCATCTACCGAACGCGATCGCTTCGACGCGCTCGAAATGGATGCCCGTCCCCTCAGAAACGTCCTCCACAGACAACCTACGTTCGTCGAGATATAAATCAACAGTCTTCAATTCAGATCAGAGCAAGTATATGTGTTGATAGCTGAAAAATCGGTAAAACAAGCGGATATTATCACAACTTAGGTGTTTTTGGGCAACCTACTCAACGTGAATCCTACGTTGAGTGTTTTTGGACGTTATGATAGTATCATCGGTAACAGTTCAGGTCTATTACAACTAACTGATACTTACACACATTTTGAACATCTAAACCGAATCTATCCCAGCCAATTACAGACAAAAAACACCGTGAAACAGTGTTTTTTGGACTTCGATAATAGAATTATCATGGAATTGGCTTTCTTTAGATTTGTGAGGGCTCATTGATGGCAACAGAAGTTATTGAACAGACATCGGAAGGTGCTGGTCCAGACGAGCAGAAATTCGAATATCCTGGTACACCAACAACATGCGATGGCGCAGAAGCTGTTGTATGGGTAGAAACACATATTTCCCAAGGTTCGGGTGCATATCCAATTACCAGTTCAACAACGATGGGAAGCGGATTCAATGCAGCAGTAATGAATGGCCGCCCTAATCTATGGGGCGAAGAGCTAATTTTTGTTGAACCTGAAAGTGAACACTCAGCGGCGACCTTTTGTGAAGGTTTCGCCGCAGCGGGTGGTCGCGTGACTAACTTTACATCGGGTCAGGGGCTCGTGTTAATGAAGGAAGTGCTATACACGATTAGCGGTAAGCGACTTCCTGTTGTATTTAACATTGGAGCACGCGCACTAACGAGCCATAGTCTAAACGTTCATGCCGGTCATGATGATGTGATGAGCGTCGCAGATTGTGGTTGGGGCGTGACATTTGCCAGAAATGCACAAGAAGCAGGCGATCTTTGTCTTATCTGCCGTCGCGCAGCCGAAGCATCCTTTACACCATTCCTAAACGTACAGGATGGGTTCCTAACAACTCACACAGTGGAGTCCGTTAATTTAATCGAGCCCGAGTTCATGAAAGATTTTGTTGGTAACCCAAGTGAAAAACTTACCAACATCATGGATGTCAACAACCCGGTCATGTCCGGAGTCGTACAAAACCAAGACTCTTATATGAAAGGTAAGATCGCACAGCGTGCGTACTACAATATGCTCGAGCCAGCATTACGTGATGCGTTCGATGAGTTCCACCGTAAGACCGGTCGCAAGTACGACTTCATTTCAGGCTATCGCTGCGAAGATGCAGATTACATACTTGTCGGTATCGGTTCCTATATGGAAACGGCACAGACTACGGTTGATTACTTACGGGATGAACTTGGAATCAAGGCAGGTTGCCTAAACATTTATGTATTCCGCCCATTCCCTGCGGAAGCGATTGTTGAAGCCCTTAAGGACTGTAAAGCCTTCACCATTATTGAGAGAATGGATGACCCACTTTCCACAACAGGTAATCACTTAACACGTGAAGTCAAAGCGGCTTTCTGTGATGCCATGAATGGTCAAAATGGTATGCCGAAAATTGACTCGATGCCACAAATATTCCATGGTGCCGCTGGTCTTGGCTCTCGTGATGTACGACCTGGCGATATTATCGCAACCTTTAACAATATGATTGCGGATGGAGAAGATTACTTCTGCCTCGGTATTAAACACCATTTAGCTCTTGAAATGGCAGAAGACCCCGATCTTCGACCAAGCGGTGCATTCAGTATGCGTGGCCACTCCGTCGGTGGGTTCGGTTCCGTAACAACCAACAAGGTTATAGCTACAATTGGTGGTCAAGTATTTGGTAAAGACGTACAAGCCTATCCAAAATACGGCTCCGAAAAGAAAGGGCTGCCAACAACCTACTATCTTACTATTGCAGATTCGCATATCTATTCACACAGTGAACTTGAGTATGTAGATCTGATCGTGCTGAACGACACCAACGCAATTTTCCAGGGCAATCCACTTAAGGGAATGATCGATGGTGGTGCAATTTTTATGCAAAGCCACTTTGATAACCCAGCCGACGTCTGGGAACGGATTCCGGATGAACACAAAGAGACGATTCGAAACCAAAACCTTCGCCTCTACTTCGCTGATATGGTCTCGATTGCCCGTGAAGTTGCATCGGTAGCTGATCTTGAGATGCGTATGCAAGGAATCGTACTTCTTGGTGCATTCCTGAAACTCACACCGTATGCCGAATCCAGTGGCATGGATGATGAAGAGGTGTACGCTGGTGTCGAAAAAGCCCTACGGAAATATTTCGGTAAACGTGGTGAACAGGTGGTTCAAGACAACCTGACCTGCGTTAAACGAGGATTTAGCGAAATGCAGGAAGTTACTGCAGACATCATTAACGCCTAACTAAAATCTGCCAAACACACACATCAAATACCAACAATGGAAACACTTGTTTCCAGGAGATTAAAATCGCATGGCGACTGCTGAAAAACCATCGATGAACGATGCGAATGATCGTGACCCGCACAATAATAATTCATACGGCACGCTCGTCGATAAAGGCTACAAGGAAGTTGAATTGCCTGTTCTCGACATCCCATCCTGTGGAGCAACACCTGTTCTGGACGTAACTGACTTCAATGACCGAATTATTCGCGGTTATGAAGCAGGTGGTGCTGAGAAATCACTCGACGCTGACATGTCTGTCGCACGATCATTGATCCCTGCCGGCACAGCAACGCTTCGTGACTTCAGTTACGTTGCTCCTGAAATCCCGGACTACATCACAGAAAACTGCACGGGCTGCATGGATTGTGTTACCCAGTGTCCAGACACTGCTATTCTCGGAAAAGTACTATCGGAAACCGAGCTAAATGAAAAACTCGGTGGAATCGATGATGAAGCTGACCGTGAAATGTTCGAAAAGCAGTGGTCAAAGACTCGTAAGTACTACGATGGGCCGATCAAAAAAGGAAAGGACGGCGGTCGATTCGCAATCCTGATCGATCCAAGTAAATGTAAAGGATGTGCAGAGTGCGTGACTGTCTGTGACGACGAGGCATTGGAAATGATTCCAAAGTCTGAAAACGTCATGGAAAGTATCCGCAAGAGCCACCGTTACTTCAAAGAATTCGGTCCAACCAACGAAGATTATGTAAACGACAACCTCTTGATCGACATGATGCTCAAGGAATCGACACACGTTTATGTCGGTGGTGCTGGATCATGTGCTGGATGTGGCGAAGGTACGGCACTTCGGATGATGTGTGCTGCAACTGGCGCCAAGTACGGTGACCAATGGGGAATCGTCGCAGCAACCGGTTGTAATACCGTTTATACGTCAACCTACCCATACAACCCATATCTTGTACCGTGGACAAACTCGTTGTTTGAAAATGCACCGGCTGATGCCATGGGCGTTCGAGCCCGCTGGGATCAAATGGGCTGGGATGATAAGCCGATCTGGTGTATCGGTGGCGATGGTGCCATGTTTGATATTGGCTTCCAGTCGTTGTCACGTCTGTTGGCATCCGGCATGAATGTAAATATATTCGTCTTGGATACACAGGTATATTCAAACACTGGTGGTCAGGCATCGACGAGTACCTACACGGGTCAAAACACCAAGATGAGCTTCCATGGCAAGAAGTTTGCTGGAAAACAAGAACGTCGTAAAGAAATCGCTCAGATTGCAATGATGCATCCGCGAACCTTTGTTGCTCAAACGACTGCAGCTCATACCAATCACTTCTATAAGAGCGTCATTCGGGCCATGGAATACGATGGACCGAGCGTAATCAGTTGCTATACAACTTGCCAGCCGGAACACGGTGTGGCGGATAACATGGCTGCTGATCAGGCTCGCCTCGCGGTTGATTCCCGGGCATTCCCAATGATGATCTATGATCCGGAAAAGGGTGACAAGATCCGCGATCGTCTTTCACTTCAAGGAAACCCTGGAATGAAAAATGATTGGTGGACGAACCCCAAAACGGGTGAGCAGGTTGACTTTATTGATTTCTGCCGAAGCGAAGGACGCTTTTCAAAGCACTTTGACAAAGAAGGAAATCCATCAGACCTTCTGATGTTCGCTCAGGAAGATCGATTAGAAAACTGGAAAATGCTTCAGGAAATGGCCGGCATTATCTAAACGTCATCGAGTCCTACTTATTTCAGATTTGACTTGCAATCTCAGCGCTGCACGTGGTTAGACTGTGTGCGCCGCGCGTAGTAATTAGCTCACTGTCTCCTAGTGTATGTCGCTAGATTTCGTTTTACAGCCAAGACATCAGGCAGAATTCAGAAATTGCAGTGGTACCAGATTAACATTCTTAAACCCACTCCTCTCAATGAAGTGACAAGCAAGCTGAAGTAGTAATTTAAAACAGATTTGTAAGCGAAGACTTTACTTCAAATATTCTGTAAAAAACTCTAAGAAGACTTTCTTAGCCATGGGCGTATTGAATTCCTGCCCTCCGTGCTTAGCACCCTCTATAGCAACAAAGGTCGATGGCACCCCAGCCTTCTTCAACGCAGCGTGCAGCTTTTCACTTTGACTAATGGGCACCCCTGGGTCCGTAGTGCCATGCATGATTAAAAAAGGAGAGTCATCTTCAGATACGTTATCCAATGCACTTGCATCTTTTGCTAGTTCAGGGACATCTTTTACTGTAGCACCTAACAACTTAGCACCGTTGCTGTTGGCAACATCTTCTTCAGTCCTACCGTTACCAACATTATTTGGAGGCATCGACAATAATTCGGTTGGACCAAACCAGTCAACTGTTGCCTGAACCCGACTTGATATCCGCTCTTTGCCGGGATACGGTCGCGTGCCCACAAGTGCTGCCAGATGCGCACCTGCAGAGGTGACCTAACATCCTAACCGATCCCCGTTTAACCCATATTTCCTGGCATTCTTTCGAAGCCAGCGAACTGCAGCATAACAATCGTTAATCTGGTCCGGCCATTGCCCAACATCGGTAAGCCTATAACTAATACTCGCTATAGCAAAACCGTGGGGAACGAGCCAAGCACCTTGTTTACCTGAGTTTTTACTTCCATTTTTCCAACCGCCCACATGGATAAAAACAATAACGGGAATTTTTCCTTGAACACTCGCAGGAACGTACAAGTCTAGTTTTAAGGAAATGCCATCGTGCCGAGCGTATTCAATATCTTTTATCAACTTGACGCCTTCAGGAAGTGATGACTTCTTGCTCTGATTCTGCGCCAGAAGATTGCTGTTGAATATCAGAGATAAAGTAAGAAAGGTGATGAAGATGCGATAAAGGTTCATTTAACAGTATCTATGCCTACATAAGAATTGTTGAATAGTACGACGATTATTAACTCAAGATGCTTTAAACCAGTAAAGCCCCCTTCAAGTTATGGCTCATAAATCGCAGTGCATATATTTACTGATGTGCAAGAGAATATGGTCTCGCAGTGATTATAGGATTTACCTAAGAGGCGACTTATAGTAAACGGTACATCCGCGAGTCCTGTTATAATTCAATTTACACACTAAAACTAAAACGATTTTTGGGCGATCTGCAATCAGATCAATGTATGCAGGTTCCAAGAGATTTATGGACAAGAGATTACCTCAAAATCAACTTCCGACGATTGTCTGCTTTCTATTCTTCGTGTTCGGACTGCCTCTTACGGCCTCCGCGCAGGATCTTAGTACTCCACCAACAATTACAACCACATCTCAAACGAATACAAAGCTTCCTTTTGAGCTGCTGATTTGTGACTATGTCGAGTTCAAATTGGCAAGAGTTAATACACAAGGAGAGGTGGTGTGGGAACACAAACCACCAGGAAAAGTATGGGACTTTGTTCTTCTTGAAAACGATCGAATTGTTTATCCGATCATCACCGATAAACAGGAAGTCCGTTGTATCGATTTCGATGCACGTGTGCAGTGGTCATGGGCCTATCGTGGTGAGTGCAGAGAGATTGTGAATATCACCAGACATCGTTCGCAATTGATCGTAAGTGGACAACAACCACCACAGGCCATCTTTTTGAGTTTTGACGGGAAGATTCAGCAAAGACTACCAATACCTGCTAAGTACAAGCATCATCATGGACAACTAGGCAATGTATATGCAGTAGCCGAAAACAACTATCTTGCCCAACTGTGGGGTGAAGGTACCGCTTTGGAGATTGACAAGAACGGAAAGGAGATTTGGCGGTTTCAAATACCACCGTACGGAAATCGTCCTTATCCCGTCGGGACAATCCAGGATCTTCTCCGACTTGATAATGGTAATACGCTGATCGCATGTGGGACTCAAGCTCGACTGCTGGAAGTTACACCTGCAGGAACCATTGTCTGGGAATTTGATGGAAGTAAACACCCAGAGCTTAATTTCACAAATGCATGTGCTTTACAGAAGCTAAATGATGGTTCCATTCTGGTTACCAATTTTTTACGTGGTAATTCTGGACGTGGCGCCCATGCGTTTCGTCTATCCAGCCAAAGAAAGATCACCTGGACATTTACCGACCATAAGCATTTCACCGCTACGAGTCAGGTATGGGCGATCCAATCATCACAGCCTTCGGGGGAAGGTCTGAAATGAGTAAACCGTACAAGCTTCGAACTACAGTGATACCGTATCCGAATTGGAACTGTTTGAACTTGCTAATGCTGATGCTACTTTGCGCGTTCACAGTGAAGACTAGTTATGCCGAGAGCGAATTGAGCATCGAGTATTTGGACGCTATCAAACCAATCTTAAAAGAACGATGTTTTGCTTGCCACGGAGCTTTGAAGCAAGAAGCCAATCTGCGTCTTGATACGGTTGCCGCAATGCGAGCCAACGGCATACTGGGAAAAGATAGTGAATTACTTTCACGAATTACATCTACCGATAAAGACATACGTATGCCGCCTGACGGCGAGCCACTAAAAGCCCATGAAATTATGGCGATTAAAAAGTGGGTTGAAGGTGGAGCACCGAGCCCAATAGATGAAATACCAGAAGCTGACCCTAAATCCCACTGGGCATTCCAACGTATTGAGCGACCCCAGAGTGGATTCACCAGAGAGGACATAAATCCAATCGATGCATACTTTGCAGCCAGATACAAATCTGAAGGATTGGTTCCTCAAGCTGAAGCTGAGCGGACAGTTTTACTACGTCGGTTATATCTGGATGTGACGGGACTCCCGCCGACAATTGAGCAGTTAACTTCAGAAGAACCCTTGTCGACAATTATCAGCAATCTTCTGGATAGCCCACAATATGGCGAGCGTTGGGGCCGCCATTGGATGGACATCTGGCGCTATAGTGACTGGTATGGTCTTGGCGATGAGGTACGCGATAGTCAGAAGAACCTCTGGCGTTGGCGTGACTGGATCGTGAATTCACTTAACAACAATAATGGCTATGACCAAATGGTTCGCGAGATGCTCGCAGGAGATGAAGTCGCTCCGAATGATCCACAAGCATTGGCTGCAACGGGCTTTCTAGCGAGAAGTTGGTACAAATTCAATCGAACTAGCTGGCTTGATAATACGATTGAGCATACAGCTAAAGCGTTTATGGGTCTCACCATAAATTGCGCAAAGTGTCATGATCATAAATATGATCCGATCACGCATCTCGACTACTACAAGTTCCGAGCGATATTCGAACCTTATCAGGTTCGTGTTGATGCCATGCCGGGAAATCCGGATCTGACAACAAATGGTTTGACACGTGTTTATGACGGAAATCTCGATGCCGCAACATATCTGCATCAGCGCGGTGAAGAAAGCCAGCCTGATAAAAGTAGAAATATTGAGGTAGGCTCTCCAACCTTTCTGGCAAGTACTGGTTGGCAGCCACCGAAACCTGTCGAACTACCACTGGAAGCCTGGAGGCCCGATCTTCAAGACTTTGTTCAGCAGGATCTCCTCAGCCAAACACAAATAAAAATTGCACAGGCTGAAGCTCATCTAAAAGAATTGAAACTCCAAATGGCTGTAGCCGGTCAAGACTCTGACGCTGCAAAGAAGACGCCAGCTGACTCCCCGGTTACTGGCAAAGTCGTTTTTGCTGACGACTTCAACAAAGCCCAGCCGGATCTCTGGCAACGCGTTGGCGATAATTTAAAGTACCAGGATGGCCTACTCTCCGTTACTAAACCATCTCTTGAAAAATCCTATTTGCGATCAAAAGTGATTCACCCTGGTGACTTTGAACTCGATCTGAAATTTAAAACCACCGGTGGGGAAAAGTGGAAATCTGTAGGGATACGCTTCGATGTCGACACAAGTGGAAAGAATTCACACTTCGTTTACACAAGTGTCGGTGGTAGTAAGGTACATCTGGCTCATACAGTCGATGGAAAAGATAATTACACCAATGCGGTCTCAATGGGGCCTATCCTATTGAATCATGAGTACACGCTGAGCTTGAAAGTGCGAGATACTCTGATTAACGTCTCCTTAAACGGGCAGTTCCTTTTCGCCTATAACTTGCCAAAACGTCAGCCAGGGGCTGTTCAACTTATGGCGTATGATGCAACGGCTGACTTTGACAGTATCGAAGTCAGACATCTGCCAGCCGAGACGGCTCTCAAAAAAGCAACGGAAAAAGCCATACCAGTGGTAACAGCAAATACCGTCGAATTGGCGGAAGCCAAACTCAATTTGGCTAGAGCTGAATACGCATTCGCGAAAGCACGGGTCGATGCAGATAACGCTACCTACAAAGAATTAGGACAAGGTTCGGAAGAAATTGCCCGACGCCTGCTGCTAGAGGTGAATCTTACCAAGGCAAAAGTTGACTCATATAACACAAAAACCGCTGCCCAAGCTGAGGAGACGATCAAAAAACTCAAAGCAGC
>CEUN01155059.1_pt1 | contig 37786 bp, 27 predicted proteins | sample 361501 | NCBI WGS metagenome assembly CEUN01 (sample SAMEA2622801, study PRJEB7988) | marine metagenome | biome: marine biome (ENVO:00000447); feature: marine epipelagic mixed layer (ENVO:xxxxxxxxx); material: "saline water (ENVO:00002010), including plankton (ENVO:xxxxxxxx)" | depth 120 m | reverse complement strand
GGACCGGGACCCATCGGACCACCTTCTGGGCCATAAGCACCGCCTTCGGGGCCACCAGCCATGTCCCCCATCGGACCACCTTCTGGACCGCCCATCGGGCCACCTTCGGGACCCATAGTAGCCTGGACCGCGTCTCCCGCAGCTTCAAATGCCGCTTGTGGGTCGGCACCGCCTTCCATTGCACCTGTAAAAGCATCTTGTGCAGAAGTCATGGCAGTTTCCATAGCATCTGCGGGAATTCCAGCGGCTTCGCCAGCTTCCATTGCGGCAGCACCAGCAGCTTCAAATGCCGCCTCGGGTGTTGCGCCTTCGCTCAAAGCGGTCTCGTAAGCAGCGGACGCAGCATCACCTACTGCTTCCATTGGATCCATTTGCTCTTCGCTCATTAAATTTCCCTTTTAGGTTAGCATTTAAATAACCCCGACATATCCCACTAACGTGTTATATATATGAAAATGACTATTACAAGAACGATTCGCAGTTAGACGCAGCAAGAAACCGAAAAGGGTAAATTTATGGCACGTGTTCGCGATATCCAAATCAACGAAGTACCGGAAAATGCGCAACCAGTTTATCAACGGTTTTCGCAGGAGTACGGCCCTTTTCTCAATCAAGTTAAGGTGTTTGCCCATCGGCCACCGGCTTTAAAACACATCATGGGACTACTTCTCGATTTAGCAGACGAGGCACTCCTGCCAAAGCGCTACCTTGAAATCGCATTGGTCGTTGTCTCAAAGTTAAACGAGTGTACCTACTGCGTGGCACATCACGCACCGCGTCTTAGCGAGCAAGGTCTTTCAGTCGATACGGTGGCGAAGATTCTGGAAGACGACTGCCCGGGGCTGGACGCTGTGGATCGGCTTGTCCGCGATTTTGCGATCCAAGTCACAGAAACGCCTCAATACATGGGCGACGCTATTTTCGATGAACTCAAAATGCACTTCTCGGAAGAACAAATTGTCGAACTCACTCTGCGCACAGCGCTCTGCGGCTTTTTCAATCGTTTCAACGACGCCTTACAGATTGGTATGGAAGATGGTGTTATCGAGGATATGCTGAGTAGCGGATTTGATAAAACTTCTCTGCCAAAGCAGGCTGAGGCGGCCGAGTAGCTGGAGAATACACGCCTGAAGCACAAGGCTTCAGGCGCAAATAATAGCATTTACAGAACAACAGCTTAGACTGGGTCCCAAGTAAAGACATCGCCAGACCGGACGAGTTCAGAAAAGCTTGGCTCCATTGCTGGCATGGCGTGCTCGGCAATCGCTTCCGGTGTCCAACCCTCAGTGCGTTGAACAGACCGGACAGGTCGTGGCTGACTGAACAAAAAGATTTCGTTAAACCGAACGCCAAAAATCTGTCCCGACACTTCTTGAGCTTGATCGCTACAAAGGTAGACCGCTAATGGAGCAATTTTTTCTGGCGTCATCTGCTGAATTTTCTCAACCCGCGCCTTCTCTTCCGGCGTGTTTGTCGGAATTGTGCCGATTAATCGGCTCCAGGCAAAAGGTGAAATGCAATTCGAACGAACACGATAGCGGGACATGTCGAGGGCTATACATTTAGAAAGGCCCGCTATGCCTAGTTTAGCCGCGCCGTAGTTAACTTGACCGAAGTTACCAACTAGACCAGAAGTAGACGTCATATGAACAAACGCACCCCTAGACTGGTTCCGAAAGGTTTCCGCGGCTGCCCGCGACACATTAAAACAGCCCTTCAAGTGCACAGCTACAACGGCATCAAACTCTTCTTCTGACATCTTATGGAAGATGCGATCCCGGAGAATACCCGCATTATTTACAACCGCATGTAATGCGCCGAAATTGTCTTTCGCCTGCTCGACCATCCGTTGAGCAGCGCCCCAATCTGCGACACTCTCGTCGTTTAAGACCGCCTCGCCGCCCTTTGCACAAATTGCATCAACAACCTCCTGACCGGGGCCCTTGTCCTGACCTTCGCCGTCCGCTCCGCCGCCAAGATCGTTGACCACGACCTTCGCGCCATGCTCTGCCATCAACATCGAGATACCACGACCGATACCACGACCGCCACCAGTGACGATAACAACCTTATCTTCCATCATGCCCATATTTATCGCTCCATTTTTCATTATTCTTTCGCGGCCTTTCACCGCGTGACGTCGCGCAACATATTGGGCGCTAAGCTTCGTAGCAATATAGGAGCGCTTGAAGAAAATGGTTCACGACCGCATTGGCCCCTTTTCCCAACGCATCATCCCACAAGCTTAACCTATTAATTATTGTCAACGGGCATTGGCGAAGCCAAACGATCTGCCGCCCGCCATGACAGTGTTTCGCCAGCATGGAAGGGTACTACACTCAGATCACCATCACTCACGGTTTCTAGCACTTTAAAAGTCTCCCGCTTCAAAGTGATTCTGCCATCATTCAGCGGCAAATTGTAAAACCGCGGGCCAAATTCCGAGGCAAACCCCTCCAATCGATCAAGCGCACCCTCTTCATCGAAGGTCAGCGCGTAGCTTTCCAAGGCCACTGGCGCGCAGAAGATACCGGCGCAACCACAGTCGCTCTCCTTGTCCTTTCTTGGGTGCGGCGCAGAGTCAGTACCGAGAAAGAATTTCGGATTGCCGGAAATTGCCGCCTGCCGCAACGCTACCCGATGGTGCGAACGTTTGGCTACTGGCAAGCAGTAGGCATGAGGTCGCATTCCGCCGTCGAAAAGAGCGTTTCGATCTATCCGAAGGTGATGCGGTGTAATCGTTGCTGCCATATTCACATCACTTTCCATAACAAAATCTACGGAATCGGATGTTGTTATGTGTTCTAAAACAATTCTGAGTTCCGGAAAGTTATTTCGCATCGGACTCAGCACCTGTTCTAAAAATACAGCTTCGCGATCAAAGATATCGATATCAGGAGAAGCCACCTCGCCATGTACAAGCAGAGGGATGTCAATTTTCTGCATTCGTTCAAGCACACGGTTTATTTTTCGAACATCCGTGACACCGAATGCCGAATTGGTGGTGGCACCGGCCGGGTAAAGCTTGCAAGCGGTGAACACACCGTCCGCATGTCCACGCGCAATCTCATCCGCAACAATTTCGTCTGTCAAATAGGCTGTCATCAATGGCGTAAACCGATGACCTTCGGGCAAAACATTGATAATTCTTTCGCGATAAGCTTCGGCCGCTTCCACCGTGGTCACCGGCGGCACTAGGTTTGGCATAATTATCGCCCTTGAGAACTGACGCGCCGTAAAATGCGCGATTAAAGACATCATTTCATCGTCGCGAAGATGCAAATGCCAGTCATCCGGCTCACGAATAGTCAACTCATTGATACTTGTTTCGTCAGATGCGGGCATAACTCAACTCCTGCAGATTCCCACCGAATTCCTCAAAAAATGATTGTAATCAATTATTTCGGAATCTCCCAGAACTGTTCACCACCTCAATTAACGTGACGGCCATTTTGGCCTCCCAAGAATTGAAACTTCCTAGTGAGGTAATGATTATTAGCCCAACATTTTAGGGGATTACAGATAATAGAAATCTCATATTTGGACCGCGGTTAATTTAATATTCCGCAATAGGAAGCTGACCCGGCGCAAAGGTGGCGTGGCCACATTATCGAAGCGGCTTTTGTTAGACTTCTGCAAAGCAAATTGGGCAAGGCAGCAGATTCGATTTCCAAGAAGGCGTCGTCGGAGCCATGCCAGAAAAACTATTTCACGAAAAACTTCGCGCTTTATGAACTCCAACCCAAAAGGTCAAAAACGATACCTTCTGCGTTCTCCATACTGAGGAAGACACCAATACCGCAAACGACGGCTCCCGCAAGGCGAGCTTGGATTGCAGTAGCCTCGGTTGCCTTCCAAATGTTCAAAGCAATCCATCCGGATGCTGCAGAAATCGCATATTGAACAACACCAAGGCCCAACAGATAACCAAACAGAACAGCTCCACCGACCCCTGCTTCCTGTGCCGCAATTGAGCCGCCGAAGGCCGCACCGTGGAATAAACCAAAACCTGAAAAGGTAACCAACGCGACCGGTAGACTAAGCGCGCGACCGGATAAGACCAAGTAACCAAGGGTCAAAAGTGACAACCCAATAACAATCTCTGCCGCCGGCAGCACAAAACCAAAGCTGGATGCTAGACAACCTAGCAGCATCGCACCGATAAATGCGCACGGCGTCCAAAAACGTTGAGCAGTATAGACCGCGGCAATTCCCACCAACGCGACGAAAAAAAGATGGTCGAAGCCGAGGATTGGATGTCCAAACCCGGACATCAATCCATGCGTAAAGGTTTCCATTGGCATACCAGCGAGCGGATGGTGCGCCAAAGCGACAGACGGAACCGATGTAGCCACAATAGTCGCGACCAAAAATTTCTTCATGCTGCACCCCTAAACATCAAAGCAACTCTACGATTTGGCCGCCGAAAAAATCGATGACCCGCTGGATAGTATCATCCATCAAATTCTGGGATTAGCAACCGGGTAAGTGGAAATTTATACTGCTAAAAACAAACTACGTTTTAAGACTCGTTCTATTTAAAATTCCAAAATGTAGGTTATAGCGTTCTTGCATTTTTTTGTGATATTTACCCATAACAGCCGTCATCTCCAGGGATTGGGGTATCAATCAAGGCCGATAAAGAAATAGGTCTCAATGTTTCCCTAACCTACGCCTGGCGCAAATTCCCTTGGTCCAATCACAGAGAGACCACAGCGGAGCGCCTCGGTTTCAAAGACGTCGTCCGGTAACACATTAGCGATATTCGCATCTGGACCAAAACGCTCAACGAGAAACTTCTTCATCTGGTAAACATCAGAGAGCGTCACCCCTTTTATCCAAGGGCCTGGCAATTCATATATCACCCGGTCCTGAGAAAATTCTGCCTCAAGGGCCGTAATTAGGTGTTCCTGAACCTCCCCATCAACTATCATTTCTGCAGCTTCTACTAAGACCACATCTGCGCCAGCATCGAAGCAATCATGTGCCTGACTAACCAGGGTCTCAGCGGTTTGCTTAAAATCTTTTGACCCTATTTCCCCATGTATTTCGAGCCCTGCATCCACTCCTTGGCTGATCAATGATTTTCGCTGGTTGGCAGAGAGTGGTACACAATTATCGGAGACCTCTACCGCCCCAAACCCCATGCGTTTTGCCTCCTTATAGAAATCAGGAGCAGCCTCGAAGCCTTTTGTCGCGACCACATATTCCAGAAATTGCCCTCCAATAAATGGTTTGACGTCATAACCCTCGCAGAGCCGGATCTTCTGTCCAAGATACGTCTCTCGATAGAGCCGTGCCGATCCAACAGCGATCTTAATCAAATCGACATGGGGCCCCACCAGCCCCAGAAGATCTTCTAACTTTCCAACCGGCATCCCAAAATCGACCATCATCGTAAGCCCAGTCTCGCGCGGCTTCAAGGTGCTGCGGCCTTCCGGGAGCGGCACCATTTCGAATGGAAACTTCGGCATTAGCGACCTCTCTTTGTGAAACGTGAATTATGTTCCAAACTTGCAATTCGGCAATAGACGCGCTCGGACCTGGGCCTTATATATCAAGGCATGAATGATGTTCCAATTCCCTATATGGAACGCACCCGGCTATATTACCGAGCACTTGGATATCCCGACGACTATCGCTGGGCACATAACAAAACAGCCCCGTTCACGCTACCTGAAACGGCCTTTAAAGGATGCAAAAATCGCGATCGTTACGACCTCTTTCCCGGTCGGTGACTGGAGCAATAATAACCCGCCAAGGAGAGAGGTATGGTCTCGGAACGTGACGGAGGCGCCAGCAAATTTATACAATCAGAATTTAGCTTGGGATAAAGACACGACGCACACCAGAGATAGGGAAACCTATCTGCCACTCCTTGCAATGCAAAGTTTAGCCGCGAAAGGTGTTATCGGCGGACTTACAGAGCGCTTTCGTTGCGTGCCAACAGACTACAGCCACCGAAACACAATCGAGCATGATGCGCCTAATATTCTGAACCGTCTGATTAAAGATGGTGCCGATGCAGCGCTCTTAATCCCGTTGTGACCTGTATGCCATCAGACCGTGAGTCGGACAGCCGGCATTTTCATCAACCTTTTACATCAGTGTTACTTTGGCGAAATATATGAAAATTAGAAAAATTGTGTCTTCCCCATGGCGATGTGGATTGCAGGAGAAGGCTCCGTCCCCTGAATCTCTCCTGCAATCCACTGCTCATACTGATGAACGTTTTGGGCGAGGCGAAGAACGCCGCCGAGGAGAAATAATGTTTATTAAAGACCACATGGTCAACCAGGTCGCCGAAGACCTTTTACCGCTTTTTGAGATCGGCGACTTCCATTCGGATACGCCCACACGGGCCATCATTCCGGCCGCGCTTGACGCTCTTCAAAATCGCCGTTTGCCAGCCAGAATGAATTTAGCCGGCCTCGTTATCAAGAAAGCCAAGATGGCTTGGATTGAAACCATTATCAAAATAAATTAAAAAATTGTGTGATGAGCACAGTTGTGATTTCTCAGTCCCTTTGCCAAGTAGTTTAGACTAACCCGCCAATGCAATCAGACCGTGAGTCCGTACGCGATTCAAATTTTGCAGAAAATTCGTAAGGTCATTTTGTCACAGACAGGAATTATGTGTCCCCCCCGTGACCCCCTGTTTCTAAGGCATCATTGGGCAAATTCTTGTCACAATAGTGTCACAGTGCGCTCGATAATCCGGTCTTGAAAGGCCGAACGGCAAAACTAGATCTTTTATGTAACGGATTGATTTTATTCGATTCTGAAACTTAAGTCTGTAGCTCAGATGGGAGAGCGCCGCGTTCGCAATGCGAAGGTCAGGAGTTCGATCCTCCTCGGCTCCACAAGTTTTTCCAATAGGTTAGCAGACACCAGCTCCAACCATAAACGATCACATTCACAGGCTACGACTCTCTGTTCTTAACTACCTGATTTATATTATAAATTTGGAGCGGGTGATGAGATTCGAACTCACGACTTCAACCTTGGTAAAGCTGTAGGCTTTTCAAGAACTCAATAATATCAGATGTTTATTCGGGTGCTGTCGCAAGCTTAACCGAATTGAATCGAACAACACTGGTTAAGACAAAATAAGACGGGCACATTTTGGTCTCACTTTGTTTTTGTCGATAATCTGCATGTCAGCTATCGGCCAGAAGCGGACATATTGGCCTGTTTATACAAAGTTTGACCGGTGCGAGTTTGCACCTGACTAATGCTCCTGTTAGTCTTGCCGCTATCGACAGTTGGTCAGCGGGTCGCGGTGAGCGGCTTCAATATATATTTCGCTGTCCAGGCGGGGACGCGCCGGAGGATACTCCGCTACCCGATATGGGTGGGTAATAAGAAAAACGAAAACGCGTCTTTCGGACCGGGATTTGTTTCTCGCGAGACAGAAACCTTGTCTGCTGTAACCGCCAAATCAAAAAAAATAGAGTGCGACGAAAGCCGTCCAAAGGACGTCTATTTCGCAGAATTTTGGGCCTACAGGGTGAATGTTGTTCCCCTGCGGTAGCCCGGCCCATTAGGCGCGCGGCTGTGCGCAAAAAATTTGGGCCACGAAAGATATTGGGGAGACGTTGGTAATGACTGGAAAAGCAGACGCTGTTGCAAAAGCCGAGGAGTATTACGACAGCACGCCCGCGGTTGCGTTCTACAAAAATGTATGGGGCGGGGAAGACATTCACATCGGACTATATCGCGCTGATGACGAGGATATCGGTGAGGCGAGTCGGCGAACCATCGTAAATATGGCGCAACGGCTCTCCCCTTTTAAATCCGATACGAAAGTGATTGACCTTGGCGCCGGCTTCGGGGGAACGGCGCGGTTTCTCGCTTCAAACTTTGGTTGTCATGTTACCTGCATAAACGTCAGCGAAACGCAGAACTCGCTAAACCGCGTGATGAATGAGGAAGCCGGACTTTCAGATCAAATTGATGTCATTCACGGCAGTTTCGAAGACGTCCCTTTGCCCGACGAAAACTATGACGTGGCATGGTCACAAGACGCAATACTGCACAGTGCGGATCGCGAGACGGTTCTTGACGAGGTCCAAAGACTTCTGAAGAACGAAGGCGAATTCATCTTCACAGACCCCATGCAGAGCGAAAATTGCCCGCCCAATGTCCTGCAGCCGATCCTCGACCGCATTCATTTAGAGACTTTAGGCTCCGTGGAATTTTATAGGACTAATCTCAAACAGCGGGGCTTTGTCGAGATCGACACAAACGAGCGCGTCGATGATATGCGCACCCACTACGCCCGAGTAGGTGAAGAACTTCGCGAAAACTATGAAGAGATTTGCGAACTCTCCGGCTCTGACTACGTCGAAAACATGATGCGGGGTCTTGACCACTGGGTGGAAGGCGCGGACAAAGGTTTTCTCGCATGGGGCATCATGCACTTTCAGAAGAACTGTGAAGTTCCATCGCAAGCGTAGTCAAACCACGCCTCAGCATGGATTTTGGGCGAACCGACATACAAGCTATTAGGGAGTGCAAAACAGGCAACCTTCGTGTGTAAAATTTGTGCAGCCAATCTGCACGGCGTGTCCTCGCAAACCCCTTGGAAACCAACGGCCTGTCCCCGCTCACAGTGTGCAAGCGGGTTTGCGCGTTGATGTGCAAGGAGTGAAAAGTTTGTTTCTATAGTACGTGCGTGACGCGTGCTGAAACCCTTGAAAACCAAGGGCTACGTGGCGATCATGATTTCAATGAAAGGGGACGCACTCATTTGGGATAATTACATCTCTGGCTTATGTGGCATTTTCACGGGGCCTATTGCCGTCAGACCGTGAGTCTGTTAGCTAGGCATCTTGAAAACAATGGCATACCAACCGTAGTCTTGGGTTCTGGTAAGGACATCGTCGAGCATTGCGCTGTCGCTCGCTTCCTCTTCATCGACTTCCCACTCGGCAATCCCTGCGGCAAACCTTATGACCAAAAATGCAGATGGAATTGGCTAAAATGTCGGTTTGGCTTCTCGAAAGCGCAACCGGGCCACAGACAACGGTAAGAGCACCCTTCGAATGGGCTAAAACGATAACTGGCGAGACGTTTATAATTACGTTGGCCCAGAGAATGCCAAAGAACTTGAAGTCGAAGGTGAGCGCCGAAGAACTCAGATGGCAAAGCGCCAAAAAAGAAGATTAAAATACTAGAAATACCTGAATGTTTAACTAGGTTCAATTTTTATAGCCTTGGCAAAATCTAAAAAGGTTTCACGCGCGCAATTGACCGGTGGCAAAACGAGTACTTCCTTCACCCCTGCCTTTTCCATCTCCGATACCTGCTCCTTTATTTCGTCTGGCTCTCCAACAAGACCCATAGTTGCACGGATCACATTGGGCGTAACAAAACGGCGTTCATTTTCGGGCAGAAAGGCGCAATGCCCCTGATGCAAAGTCTGATGACAGCGTTCTCGCGGCATGTTTTCCACATACCGTTTATAGTCTTCCCACTCTTCTCGAATTGCGTCTTGAATAAACCCGTCATTGCCGCGCTGGAGCATGAGTTCATACCAAAAATGGAGGGATGAGACCACGGGAGCGCCAGTTTCGTTTATCACACGTTCACTCCTGAGGCTTTCCCCAGATTTTAGGACGCAAGAGTAGGTGAGTACAGATGTGTGGAAATCGTCCGGGAGTTTTCGTCCTGCCTCTTCTGCACCCCGCCGCACTCGTTCCATATTGCTTTGCATAACCCGCGTAGGCTCCGTGCCCGCGCTAATCCGGCCATCCCCATAGGCTCCAGTAGCTGCTAACGCCTTCGGTCCGTTAGCGCCTACATAGATCGGCACCTGGTCTTCAAGGTTTATGCAATTTAATTCTCGGTCCTGGAAACGAATTGGCTGTGTTTCTTTATTTAGCGTGAAATTCACCTCCTCTCCATTAAGGAGACCTCGCACAACGCGGAGGTACTCACGAAAGGCGGTTGGGCCGACCGGTTTCTGTCCCATGATCCGCATGGCAGTATGGCCAGTCCCAATACCAAGAAAGGTTCGCCCAGGAGCTAATTTGTTTATCGATGCGATGGAGTGCGCTGTTACAGGTGCAAGACGGGTTCCGGCAATCGCCACCCCGGTACCTAGCCTGATCCGAGATGTGTTTGCCGCCGCTAGCGCCAGGGTTGCATAACAATCCGACCAAATCATTTGGCTATCCGGTACCCACCCACTGTCGTAACCGAGATCCTCCAACTCCTTAAAAATTTTCCAATCGTCGATTTTCGTAGCTACTACACCACCGAATTTCATACATACGCTCCCTTGATTCGTCTTTCTTTGGGCTATGAATGGGCTTATTCAGACCATCTGGCACTTATTCTCGAGGCAGTCTTTTTAAAAAATTTGCTCGCAAGCTGGCATTCATCTACCCCAACGTAATATCGGGGTTTTAAACGGTTGTGGTTTTTCGCCCACCACCATCGATTCAATGTTACGCACTTCCGTCACCGATAACTGGAAATTGAACACATCAAGATCCTCCGCCATATGGACAGCATCCTTTGTGCCAATCAGCGGAAACATTCCGCATTCCAACGCGAACCGGAAAATGATTTGTGCTGCCGTCTTTCCGTGACGACGCGCAATCATCTTCGTCGCGTTATGGTTCAAAACACTCCGGTTCGCGGTCAATAACGAAAAGGCCTGATAAACAATCCCATTTGCGACGCAGAAGTCTCTAATGTTTCGGTCCCACTGCCGTGCTGCATAGCAGCGAATTTGTGCAAAATTTGGTTTAATCCGTGCAACTTTTTGCAAAAGGCGCAGCTGATCGAGCGAAATATTGGAGATGCCAAGCGCACAAGTGCCGCCCTCGTCGTAAATCTCCTCCATCGACTTCCAAGCCTCGAGGTCCTCCTCGGTCAGGCCTAGTTGCGTTGTCGGCCCATGCAGCACGTAGCTGTCCAACACTTCCGTCGCTAGGTGTTTCTGAGAAGAAGCAAAGGATTGTTTTACCTGTTCCCTAATAGGTGCCTTCTCGTCATAAGGTAGGCGGTCATCCTGCCCCCTTCGTTGCGTGAACTTGGTCTGTATGAAAAGATCATCGCGTGACGAAACGAAGCCGTCCCGAATAGCATCTGCAATGCCTTCGCCTACCGCGGCTTCAAAGTAGTGTTTCCGCTGATTTGCCGTATCGATACCCCGAAACCCTTGCTGGATAGCCAGGCGGGTCAGACGTCGCGTCTCCTGCTCCTTCCAAGCCGTACCATATAAATAAGGCGGGAATTCCCGTTTATTGGCGTTCAAACGGGCCGATCCCCGCAAAGCTGAACCCGCCGCATATCACGCCGGTGGCCATGATAATCATTGACCGCAATATGTTTAAGACATCGATTGTCCCAAAAAGCTACCGAGCCTGGCTCCCAATTGAAGCGACAAGTGAATTCCGGCCGCGTTGCGTGCTTGAAAAGGTATTGCAACAGAGGTTGGCTTTCTTCCTTTGTCATACCCTCGAAATAATGAGCTGACGCGACATTCACGTAGAGTGCTTTCCGGCCGGTCTCCGGATGGGTACGCACTACCGGGTGAGCATTCGCAGTCGGTTTCCACTCGCCATCGTCTCGGGTTTCTGTCGAGCGACCTTTATTAGCGTTTGGTCCGGCTACTCGGCTGTCGTCGTGAACAACCTTCATCCCATGCAATGTCGCCTTTAGACCATCAGACAAAGTTTCATATGCCATATACTGATTGGCAAATAATGTATCGCCCCCCTTCGGCGGCACCTCAAGTGCGTGCAGGATTGCCCCCATCGGCGGGCATTTTACGTGACCCGTATCAGTATGCCACTCAGCCCCAACAACACGTGTTGCATCCGGTTCCTTAACCACATGTATAACTTCGGGATAAGGCCCTTTTTTGGCCAAATTCGGATGCAGGTACAACTCCCCAAAATAACGCCCAAATGTCATCAATCTCTCGTCACTCAAGTTTTGATCGCGAAAAAAGATAACAAGGTATTCAAGCAGTGCCTTTCGTATTTCGGCGATATGTACTTCTTCCAAATCCAGCGAGATATTAATGCCGTGCAATACGGCTCCGACCGCGCCAGAAAGCGGTTTTGCCACAAAATGCTGGTACTCGCCCATTTCCCGCTCCGTAAAATTGACTACTATAAATTTTGGTGCACCAAACAAAAAATCAAAAATTGATAATTTTCTCCCCCTCGCCAGTAGGAGGCGATAGGTTAAGTAAGAAATAACGTTTGTTTAAAACTGAATGTCGCGTGTAGGAGGAGATTAGGATGTCGCTGCAACCGACGATTAAAGCCAATCATTATATGGTCTCCGCAGGCCACTATTTGGCCACGGAGGCAGGATACAAAGTATTCGAGGCGGGCGGGAATGCATTTGATGCTGGAGTTGCTTCGGGGATCGCACTTGGGGTCGTGCAGCCGGACCTTGTACAAGTGGCTGGCGTTGCCCCAATTATTCTGTACCACGCCGCATCCGATGAGGTAATCACAGTTAGTGGACTTGGATGGTGGCCAAAGGCGACAAGGCTGGAAACCTACATCAATGAGTATGGCGGCAAAATTCCAGTCGGCCTTGCCCGTGCCGTCGTGCCGGCGGCGCCAGATGCATGGATCAAGGTTCTTCAGCGCTATGGTACAATGACTTTCGGTGAAGTGGCATCGCACGCCATGCGCTACGCACGTGAAGGCTTCTCAATCCATCCGTTGCTCGCTGAGAATATCGACACTCACCAGGACCTTTTGCGCGGCTGGCCCGCCAGTGCCGAAGTTTTTTTGCCAAACGAGCAACCCCTCCAAACAGGCGAGCTTATTATTCAACGCGACCTCGCAAAATGCATTCAGTACATGATCGATGAGGAAACTGCGGCATCTGGCCAAGGCCGCGAGGCTGCACTGGAAGCAGCCCGCAGCGCTTTTTATAAAGGTGATATCGCCAAGACAATAACGAGTTATCACGCCCAAAACGGCGGATTGCTTACGATGGAAGACATGGCAGAATACTCCTCGGCCTTCGAAGCGCCTGTCAAACGCAGCTATAAAGGCTTTGGCGACCCAATTGATGTCTACACCTGCGGCCCATGGTGCCAAGGCCCAGTGCTGCTTGAAATGCTATCAATAATCGAGGGTGTTGAATTGAAAGAAATGGGTTATAATTCAGGAGATTATGTGCATTTTCTTACAGAAGCTATGAAGTTAGCCTTCGCAGACCGAGAGGCATACATTGGCGACCCACGCTTCAACGATGTACCCATTGAGGCCATGGTTTCCGCCGAATTCGGGCGAATGAGATCTGCCGAAATTGACATGGCCAAAGCTTATCCCGAAATGCCAGCCCCGGGCCAAATCGCAGGCGCGGGTGCCGGGCCAGCTGCAACCAGTGCAGCGGCAGCACCGTCGCGCATGGCTCTCGACACCTCCTACACCTGTACTGTCGATAAGGATGGGAATGTGTTTTCCGCTACGCCGAGTGACGGGTCATATGGCATGCCGATGATCCCAGGAACGGGAATGGCACCATCTTCGCGAGGCTCTCAGAACTGGGCGGTCGAAGGGCATCCGTGCTCTATCGCACCTGGCAAACGGCCCCGCCTAACACCAAGCCCAGCACTCGCGATGCGCGAGGGTAAACTTTCTATGCCTTTTGGGACCCCGGGCGGTGACGTGCAGGCGCAGGCCATGTTGCAATGCTTCCTGAACATGGAAATCTGGGGCATGGAGGCGCAGGATGCCATTGAAGCCCCTCGTTTCGCCACGTACAGCTTCCCTAATTCCTTCGAACCGCATAGCTATGAGAAAAATATTCTGCGTATGGAAGGGCGGATGGATGAAAGTGTAATGGAAGACATGAATGATCGGGGCCACAAGGTCGAAAAATGGCCAGACATGACCTGGAAAGCCGGTTCGGTCTGCGCCATTCAAGCCGACCACGAAACTGGCATTATGACCGGAGGAGCCGATGCCCGTCGTGCTTCCCGAGTAATGGGTTGGTAAAGTTGATTAAAGGCTCCAAAAACGCCGCTGCCGAGCTAGCTGGGATATGAAAAAATGACTGCTTTCCAACCGATGATTACTGGCACCCGCTACGTCGTATCTGCTGGCCATTACCTGGCAACCGAAGCTGCGATGGAGATACTGGAGGCGGGTGGAAACGCCATAGACGCTGGTGTTACAGCGAACCTGGTTTTAGGTGTTGTCCAATCAGAAATGGTTAATATCGCCGGTGTGGCTCCTATTATGGTTTACATCGCAGAAACCAACAAAGTTCTAACTCTGACAGGTGTCGGCCCATGGCCGAAATCAGCGTCTCTCGATCGCTTTGTTCAGGAATTTGGTGAAGTGCCAATTGGCATTTTGCGGACCGTCGTTCCCGCAGCTCCAGACGCCAACATACAGGCCCTGCGGCGCTGGGGCACAATGACCTTTGGCGACGTTGCGAAGGCGGCCATCCGTTATGCACGTGACGGCTTTCCAATGCATGTAATGATGCATTCCTATATAAAAGATCACGTCAATACCTACCGGATGTGGCCTGAAAACCGTGAGATATACCTTCCGAATGACGAGCCACCAATCATTGGAAAACCTTTTGTACAAACAGATCTGGCAAATTCTTTACAATACATGGTGGACCAGGAAGCCGCTGCGAGTGGAGACCGAGAAGACGGCTTGAATGCGGCCCGCGATGCCTTTTACAAGGGCGATCTTGCAGCAACTATCGTCAAATACCATGAGGAAAACGAAGGTCTAATGACAGCGGAAGATCTTGCGGATTTTTCGTGCAATATCGAGGCGCCAAAGAAGGTCATATACAAGAACGGTGGCAAACCAATCGACATATATGCATGCGGCGTTTGGTGCCAAGGGCCGGTTATGCTGCAAATGATAAAACTTCTTGAGGGTTACGATCTAAAGTCAATGGGTCATAACTCACCGGACTATATCCACACTTTAGCAGAAGCATTTAAACTTAGTTTTGCAGACAGAGAAGCTTACTACGGCGATCCGGAATATGTGGACGTTCCAATAGATAAACTACTTTCCGAGAATTATGCGGAACTGCGACGTAAGATGATAGACCCGGCACATGCCTGGCCAGAACTGCCTCCCGCAGGCCATTTTCCGGGTATTACACCATCTCCGAACGTGCATACAATCGGAGATGGCTCTCCGCCAGCGCCCACGGATACTTCTTATGTCGGCATTATTGACAAAGATGGCAATGCCTTCTCATCCAATCCATCCGATGTGACCTTCGAATCACCGGTTATCCCAGGCACGGGCTTCGCACCGTCCGCTCGTGGTTCTCAAAGCTGGGCTGTACGCGGACACGCCTCGGCACTCGGACCCGGCAAGCGACCTCGTCTAACCCCAAATCCGGCATTAGCCATTCGTCCTGGCAAGATGGTCATGCCTTTTGGCACACCAGGCGGGGACAACCAAACCCAAGCCAACGTTCAAGTGTTATTCAACATGGAACTCTTCGGTATGAACCCCCAGGAGGCCATCGAAGCTCCTCGCTTTATGACACATAGCCAGCCAGATTCATTCTCACCTCACACCGCATACCCCGGAAAGCTAACCGCGGAGAGCCGAATTGAAGAAGTGACCACCGACGAACTCTCAAATCGAGGCCACCATGTCGACCGGATTGCGGATCAGACCTGGAAGACAGCCGGTGTCTGTGTTGTTCGCAAAAATCTCGAGACCGGAGTGATCGAAGGCGGCTCGGATCCACGCCGCCCATCACGTGCAATGGGTTGGTAGTTACCTACCCAAGTTGTGCGGGCCTGCCACTAATATAACGTTTTACGCGTAAAGTAAGGGCGTTGGCGTCTTCCTGGATCGAAATTAAAGCCGGAATAACGAAAAGAACCAGCAAGGTTGTGAACATCAGACCAAAGATCATGGTCAAAGCCATTGGGATTAGGAACTGCGCCTGAAGGCTGCGTTCAAACATCAACGGTAACAATCCACCTATAGTTGTAGCCGATGTGAGGATCACTGCTCGAAGTCGGTCACAAGCGCCATTGATGATCGCGTTACGCAAATTTTCACCATCAGCTAGCCGCTCATCTATGGTACTAACGAGTATAATGGAATCATTTACCACAATTCCCGAAAGGCCAATCAATGCGATGAGACTCAGAATTGTTATTTCGAATCCTAGGAGGTAATGCCCTACTGCTGCCCCAACAAAACCAAGCGGGATAATCGACATCACAACGAACGGACGCACATAACTCGCAAAAACCCATGCCAGGATGATATAGATACCTGCCAAGCCAATCATCGCCCCAAGCTTCATATCGGCCAGCGTTGTCTGCTGCTCCTCGGCTTTGCCCGCATATGACAGGCGTAAATCATATTTTGCCGCGATTTCTTGAATTTCATCCGCGTCCAAAGCATCTAAAATAGTCCCAGTCGTTGTAACACGTTTGTCTATTTCTGCCGTCACCGCTACCTGGCGAATACCATCCTCCCGCCGTATTCGCGAGAAACCGCGGCTTTCACGCGTGTCAACAATCTCCGAAAGGGCTACTTCCGAACCCTCCACCCCGCGCAGAAACAAGTCATCGAGAGCGCCACCGCCGATAATTTCTCGCGGGAATTGAACGCGTACTGTCACCTCTTCTTCGTCACGCGAGAACCGTTTTGCAATTGAACCTTCGAATGCATTACGGACCTGTCGACCGACAGATTGTGTATTAAACCCAAGAGCGCGGCCTTCCGCTGTCACCTCAATGATCGTTTCGAGTTTACCGAAGGGCAGGTCGTCTTCAACGGAACTGACCCCCGGATATCGCTTAAGCAATTCTTGCACCTCAAGCGAAGCCGCCTTTAGATTTGCAACATTATCGCCTGACAATCGCACATCAACATCACGCCCTGGGGGACCACCCTGAGCCGCCAAGATCGTTAAAATATCTACACCAGCTAAGGGCCTAATTTCTTTGTGCCAGGCCTCTATTATTAACGATGTTCGCACATTACGTTCGTCCGAAGGTTTCAATTCAACAATCAATCCACCAACATGGTCGCCTGAAGCGCGAGCGGCACCCGGACGGCCAACCTCTTTGCCAAGCTTCATCAAAGACATCCGGACGAGTTTGTCTTCACCACCCGAAAGACGCATTGATACCACCCCTAATGAACGTTCAAGTTCCGTGAGCATTTCAATGGTCCGTACGCGCGGTGTTCCCGCGACCATTTGAACATTTGCGTAAACCTTGTCGGCTTCAGGAGACGGAAAAAAGACAAACCCGATGCGGCCGCCAAGCATCATGCCAACGGAGATTATCAATGCTGCCACACTAATAGAAATCGTTGTAAATTTTTTATCGACCGCCAACGTCACCAAAGGCCGAAAAATCTCTTGTCGAAAATGATCGAACGCAGCATCAAATTTTGTCCGTAGACTTCGTCGTCCGGACCTAACACTGGCTTTCAAGGCGCCGCGCATATGGCCGGGAAGCACAAAAAAACATTCGATCAGGCTCGCCAAAATAACCGCAATGATCACCAATGGAATTCCACGAATGATCTGCCCAATAATATCGGAGATAATTAGTAGGGGCATAAACGCGGCAACAGTAGTCAGCGAAGCTGATAAAACCGGCGCCGACATTCTGCGTGCACCCGCAACCGCTGCTTCGACTGAAGGAAGGCCTTCACGGCTTTTTGTTTCTGCATGTTCACCAACAACAATAGCATCGTCGACTACAATCCCGAGCGCCATGATGATACCGAATAAACTGAGCATATTAACGGTCTGCCCAGAAAGATGCATAATAAGCATTGTGGCCATCAACGCGACCGGGATGCCTGCTGCCACCCAGAAAGCAACTCGCGAATTAAGAAAGATAAAAAGCACGAGAACGACGAGAACGAGACCACTTAACCCATTTTTTAATAAAAGATTTATTCGGCTGCGGATAAGATCCGCTTGAATATCATACTGCTCCAAAGTAATAGCGGGCGGGAGCGTTGGACGAATATCCTCCAGATATTTCTTAGTCGTATCAGCAAGCTCCAGAGCGTCCGCATTTACAGCCCGTTGAACAAAGATCTCGATCGCACGTAAACCATTCCTTCGAGCTTCATCGCCGGTATCATCAAAGCTTTCGTTTATTCGGGCTATGTCCCCAAGCAATACCTTTTCACCGTTAGTAAGGGAACGGACCTCCAATCCCCCAATATCCTCTGCCGTCTTTAGCAAACCGAGGCTCCGGATTTGCATCTCAACAGCGCCCGACGTATCCCCAGATGGTAAATCTTGCGACGTTTCGCGAATTTTCTTTGAAATATCATTTAACGTCAGGTCGAGTTCGAGGAGTGTTTCCGGTTGAACCTCAACCCAAATTTCTTCTTCACGTGCACCAAATAAGTCAACTTGGTCTATACCTCGATCGAGAAGTCCGTCGCGAAGGCGCTTCGCTATTTTCTTCAACGTCGCCTCTTCAACCGGGCCCGACAAAACCAAGCGGCTAATTGTGTCATAACGAACGATTTTGCGGACTTTAGGTTTTTCCGCGTCATCGGGTAAGGTCGTGATGGTGGCAACCGAAGTCTCAACATTGGATAAAGCTGATTGCATATCCGTACCGGGATTGAATTCGACTAACACAGTCGCTCGCCCCTCGATCGAGCTCGACCGAACGCGTTTTACACCATCTAGAAATCTGATTTCTGGCTCGATTGCTTGCACAATATTCGAATCAACATCTTCCGCGCTAGCGCCTGACCATTCAACAGATACGTAAATAATATCGATCCCAAAATCTGGAAAAAATTGTGTGTTCATTCGATGTAACGCGAACAAACCGCTGATGATCATGATAGCCATCAACAGATTGGCAGCTGTTGGATGACGGGCGAAAACCCCAATTAATCCGCCACTCATTGAATGCGGACCTTCAAGCCCACCGATGCCTCGGGCAAACGAGTGATCACAATTTGATCATTTCCCTTGAGGCCAAAAACCTTAACAAGTGTCTCATTCGCAACCCGGGACATAATTTTTACTGTCCGCTCAGCAAGGCGCTCCCCTTCCACGACATATATTTTACCACCATTGTAAATGGCCGAACTGGGTAGCCGAACAACGCCATTGAATTGCTTGTCCGGTATATGCACTTCTACGAATGCACCAGGCCTTAAGACAGTCTCTTTGCCACCAGTTTCAATCTTAGCATAAAGATTAACGCCCCCCGTTGACGCATCGACCTCACTTCCGACCCGATCAATAAAAGCTTTGTATGGCTTCGTACCCGAACCCCCGCGCCAAATTACCTCCGCTGGACGTAGCTTGTAACCCCCACCCTCTAAAAGTCGCTTAAAACGTGTACGGCTGATATGAAATTTAGTTTCAAGCCGATCCGCATCGATCAACTTTGCAACATTGTCTCCAACATTCAACCATTTACCCTGGGCCGTCTCCACAGAAAACACGAACCCATCAACTGGTGATACAAGCCGCGTGTCTTTTAGATCACGTTCCGCAATTTCGACTTTGACATCTAAACGATCAATTTTGGCGACCTGCTGTTCGATCGCCGCCCGCAGGCTACTTATTTCCTTCTGACGTTCAATTTTACGCTGGTCAGTTTCGTTTAGGGCCAGACGCGCATCATCCGATGATTTAACGGTACCGGCACCAGAACCGCGCAATTTTACTCGTCTTTCGACATCCTTTCGCCGAAGGGCTACCTGCGCATTATCCTTTTCCAAAAGAGCAGTGGCACCCGACAACTTCGCCTTCAACTCCTTTAGGCGCCCACGCGCCTCCGTAAGTTCAGACCTCCTTTGCCGCAGGGCCGCCTCATAATCGAAAGGGTCAATATGGGCGATTACTTCGCCTTCACTGACAATACCTCCCTCAACAAGGTTCGGGCTCGCTTGTATTATTTTCCCAGAAACTTCAGGCCTGAGGTCAATTGTGCGTCCAGAAACTATTTCACCAAACAATTTTATTCGTGGCTGAATATTCTCAATTTTTGCGGGTATTACAGAAACCGTCCACGCGCGCTCAGTAAGCGGTTTTGGCTCAACACTCGGTTTGGTCCACTTTAAATAACTGGCAATCACAAACGCGAAACCGATGACAAACAAAGGCAAAACAAATCTTAAAATCTTACTTCGCATCGTCAGATTGCCCCCGAACGCTATGCACCGATAGCGGGTATTGAGTAATTAATTTTTCCATTTTCGGGACGTTCTCCTTATCGAACGTCTCCCAGTCGAGACGTAGTAGAATAAAGACGCTCATTTCCCCAAACTATAGCATTGGTCGGATAATCTTCATGCCGGGCGCAGAGTGTCCAGAACCCCGGCTATCACCGCCGAAATAACTTTATTAATCAAACGACTGATTAATAGACAAGAACTAACTTTGATCCAGGCAGTACCTTAATAAACATAGTAAACAAATAACTGATTTACGTCGCCGATTTCCCATGAAATAAAGGTAGTAACGCGTAATGATACAAGACCTTAATTAGGTAATAATTTCTCATGGCACCTCGCTACTCCATATTCAGTTTGGCTCGAAATGCCCTCAGTCATCACAAGAACTGGGAGAGAAATTGGCGTAACCCAGAGCCCAAACCACAATATGACGTAATAATTATTGGTGGAGGTGGACATGGACTGGCGACTGCCTACTACCTCGCCAAGGAACACAAACTGACGAATATTGCCGTTCTCGAAAAGGGATGGCTCGGCGGAGGAAATACCGGTCGGAACACAACAATAGTTCGGGCCAACTATCTGCAAGACGAAAGCACTGAGATATACGCCCATTCACTCAAGCTTTGGCCTGGCCTAAGCAAGGAGTTGAACTACAACGTTATGTTCAGCCCACGCGGCGTCATGCACATGGCACATACTGAAGGCGACTTAAAGGAAATAGCACGGCGCCATAATGCTAACCGGCTGCAGGGGGTCACACTTGAATTTCTCTCGCCAGAACAAGTCAAACAATTCTGCCCTATCATCAATATTTCACCCGACGTGCGGTACCCCGTATTGGGCGCAAGCCTGCAAAGAAATGCGGGAGTAGCCCGTCATGACGCAGTCGCTTGGGGTTATGCACGAGGTGCCGACACGTACGGCGTCGATATTATTCAAAACTGCGAAGTTACTGGTTTCCACATTGCAAATGGGGAGATACAAGGCGTTAAGACAACCCGAGGCGACATCAACTCAAAAAAGGTCGGTTGTGTAACATCGGGCCATTCGAGCGTATTAGCTGACATGGCTGGTCTGCGGCTACCTATCGAAAGCCATCCCCTGCAAGCTTTGGTATCAGAACCACTAAAGCCAATCATGGACACGGTACTAATGTCGAATACAGTCCATGTCTATCTCAGCCAGTCAGACAAGGGAGAACTCGTCATCGGTGCCGGTGCAGATCTCTATAACTCCTATGCACAACGCGGCGCTTTTAATGTTATAGAGCATCAAATGGGTGCACTGACCGAATTGTTTCCCATTTTCAGCAGGGTTCGGATGCTGAGAAGTTGGGGCGGTATCGTCGATATTTGCCCTGACGCAAGTCCGCTTCTGACAAAGACGCCAATTAAAGGCCTCTACTTCAATTGTGGGTGGGGAACAGGTGGCTTTAAAGCAACTCCAGGATCAGGCCATGTCTTCGCACATACAATCGCAAAGGACGACCCACACCCAATTGCAGCACCATTTGCCTTGTCTCGCTTTAGTTCGGGACGTCTTATCGACGAAAATATCGCAGCCGCCGTGGCGCACTAGGAAGTTGCACAATGCATGTCATTAACTGTCCCTATTGCGGCCCGCGCGATGAGCATGAATTTCACTACGGTGGCGAGGGACATATTGCGCGTCCGGCCGACCCCAATGCATTGAGTGATGATGAATGGGCAGATTATGTCTTTAAAAGAACAAACCCGAAAGGCTGGCATTACGAGCGCTGGTTGCATGAAGCAGGTTGTGGCCGCTGGTTCAATGCTATTCGGCACACGGTAACGCACGAGATACACACAACCTATGAAGTCGGCGAAGAAAAGCCGGAGTTACCAGAATGAGCCAACGGTTTCGGACAAGCGACCTCGGAATTATCGATCGAACGTCACCCATCACTTTCTCATTTGATGGACAACTCCTCGACGGGTTTTCTGGCGACACGCTTGCATCTGCGCTCTTGGCAAATGGTATTCATCTCGTTGGACGTAGTTTTAAATACCATCGTCCAAGAGGCATACTCTCAGCAGGGTCAGAAGAGCCCAATGCACTGGTTACAGTGGGTGAAGGCGGTCGCAGCACACCAAACCTTCGAGCGACACAAATTGAGCTCTATGAGGGTCTCGTCGCAACTAGTCAAAACCGATGGCCAAGTCTTAAATTTGATGCGCATTCAATCTTTAATACCATGTCCCGTCTCCTGCCGGCCGGGTTCTACTACAAAACCTTCATGTGGCCGTCGTCGCTTTGGACCACCTATGAACATTTCATTCGCCGTGCCGCAGGCATGGGAAACGTGCCAGGAGAAAGGGACCCCGACCGATATGAAAAAATGCATCGCCATTGTGATGTCTTGGTTGTTGGTGGTGGAGCGGCGGGATTAGCTGCAGCGCTTGCAGCAGGACGGTCAGGCGCCAGAGTAATTTTAGCGGATGAAAATGCGTTGTTTGGCGGAGACATTCTCTCAACTACCGAGAAAATCGATAGCCGCCAGGCAAAAGAATGGGCAGACATTGTAGTCGAAGAGCTCAAATCGTTGCCCAATATAACCCTCCTGCCACGGACGACTGTCTTTGGCTATTACGACCACAATCACCTCGCGGCGTTGGAACGAGTGACAGATCATATGGCCATAGCGCCCGACAACTTACCGCGCCAACGATTATGGACCTTCCGCGCAAAAGAAGTTGTACTGGCGACCGGCTCGGTTGAAAGGTCCATGGTATTCCGAGACAACGACCGCCCCGGCACGATGCTAAGTGGCGCGGCGAACGCTTATCTTATGCAGTATGGCGTAAAGGTTGGAAAACGCGCAGTCCTCTTTACCAGCAATGATGCCGCCTACCGAAGTGCATTATGTCTCGCAGAGGCGGGTATTGAGGTCTCTGTTCTAGATACACGACCGGAAACAGCGGGTCCGCTTCCACAAGAAGCAATCGAAGAAGGCATCGATATCAGGCACGAACAGGCCATTGTTAGGACACATGGGACCCAGAGGCTTGAGGCAATTGAAACAATGCCCATGTCCGCCGACGGCACATCAGTTTCAGGAATTCCCCTAAGAATCGATTGCGATACACTGTTGATGTCTGGAGGCTGGACCCCAACCGTGCATCTCTTTTCTCAATCGCAGGGCAAGCTTAAATACGATGAGGGCATAGGCGCATTTCGTCCTGTTAATACAGCCCAGAGACAACGCTCTGCAGGCAGTTGCAACGCGACATTCGACCTCTCGGGATGCCTTAACGAAGGATGGCAGAGTGGTAAGGCGGCTGCAGAGGACGTCGGCTTCAGCACCAGCAAACTAGGAAAAGGGCCGCAGAGTAATCCCACTGAAGCCGCAGCCTCGAGATTTATCTGGCTCGTACCTTCAACGGATCCCATCGGTCAAGGTGGAAAGCATTTCGTCGACTTTCAAAACGATGCAACTGCTTCCGATATTCAGCTAGCAGCACGAGAAGGCTTTGAATCCATAGAACACATGAAGCGTTACACGACGACAGGAATGGGCACCGACCAGGGAAAAATTGGTAATATCAATGGGATCGCCATTCTCTCGAAGGCAATCGAAAAAGAAATTACCGAAGTTGGAGTTACTACTTTTCGTGCGCCTTATACCCCTGTCACCTTTGGTGCTATGGCAGGAAGGGACGTCGGTCCAATTATGGCGGACCCACTGCGCAAGACGCCGATGGATGCCTGGCACGAAAGGGCTGGCGCAACGTTCGAATTGGTAAGCCAATGGCGCCGTCCTTTTTACTACCCCAAACCGGACGAAGATAAATGGGATGCGGTCAATCGCGAGATCGACGCAGTACGAAACACTGTTGGAATTCTTGATGCCACTACACTCGGGAAAATCGACATCCAGGGGCCCGATGCCGTGAAACTATTAAACTGGGTCTACACCAACAATTGGGATGCGCTAGAGGTAGGCCATTGCCGTTATGGCTTGATGTGTGGTGAGGACGGCATGGTCTTTGACGATGGGGTAACTGCGCGTCTCGGTGAAAATCATTATCTTATGCATACCACGACAGGGAATGCCGCACACGTTCTCGGATGGCTGGAGGAATGGCTGCAGACTGAGTGGCCAGATTTACAAGTCTATTGCACGTCGGTCACGGAGCAGTTCGCAACTATCAATTTAGCCGGCCCAAACGCGCGCGCGGTTTTATCTTCGTTGACTGAAATCGATGTTTCAAGCGACGCATTTCCCTTTATGACTTGGCGTGAAGGCATTGTGGCTAATACTCCAGCCCGGGTTTTCCGTGTAAGCTTCACCGGTGAATTGAGTTACGAGATTAACGTCCCAGCGAGTTACGGAATTGACGTTTGGAATGCCTGTATCACAGCTGGTGAAAAATATGGCTTGGTGCCATTCGGTACTGAGGCACTTCACGTCCTGCGTGCTGAAAAGGGTTACATTGTAGTGGGACAAGACACAGACGGAACAGTTACACCTGTCGACCTTGGTATGGGACGAATGGTGTCTAAAAAGAAAGATTTTCTCGGAAAGCGTTCCTTAACAAGGGCTGACATGACGGCACCAGAACGCCGACAGTTTGTTGGTTTATTAGCAACGGATCCAACAGAGGTTCTCCCGGAAGGAGCTCATATCGTTGAACAGGCTTTGCCAAAGCCACCAATGAAAACGCTTGGTCATGTCTCGTCTAGTTATTTTAGCCCCACGATGAAGCGCTCAATCGCCCTGGCTATGCTGGAAGGCGGACACGATAAAATGGACGAGACGGTGCAACTGCCCCTGGAAGATGGTCGTGTGATAACGGCAAAAGTCACTAGCCCAGTCTTCTTCGACCCCAAGGGAGAGCGTCTCCATGCCTAACGCAGCGCAGAGACAAGGCCCCCTCGATCACCTTGGTCTGGCTGCCAAGCAATCAGAAAACTCAAATGGTGGAGTGAGCCTTGGAACAAATTCTTTTGTTGGTATCATCGAGCTTCGAGCAAAATGGAGCGCTGAATTTGCAGACACAATCGAAGGTATCACCGGGATAAGGCCGCCAAAGACCTCTCCTAATGTCGGAATTACAAAAGACCTATCTATCTTTTGGATGGGACCAAACCGCTGGTGGCTCGTAGGCGTTGAGCATAAACTACCGTCTGTCGAAAAATTGCTTCAAAATTTAGCCGCTTTTGCGGTGGCTGTGACAGAAATCAGTGAAGCATTTGCCGTGCTTACCCTATCTGGTGAACACGCGCGCGATGTCCTTTCAAAAGGATGCACAATCGACATGCATCCAAGCGCTACACAGATTGGGAGCGTCGTCCAAACCAATCTGGCCAAAACTCAAGTTGCGATTTATCACTCGAAAGACAACGACTTTCAAATCTTCGTCCGTCGTTCTTTCGCTGAATATCTTTGGACGTGGCTAGAAGACGCTGGATATGAATACAGCGTTACCATCAAAACAACGTAATTTTCGAACTACAACTTATTCAAAAAGGACTGCACCATGTTCTATGAACCTGGAAAGACGGATCACGGTCTGCCAAAAAACCCGTTTAACAGCCTGATCATTCCCCGCCCCATCGGTTGGATCAGTTCCGTCGATAAAAATGGTATCGTTAATTTAGCACCTTACAGCTTCTTTAATGCTGTATCTTATCGACCACCGATCGTCATGTTTTCCGGAAGTCGCGGAATTAGCTCACTGACCGATACACACAAGGATTCGCAGCGCAACATCGAGGAAACTAGAGAATTTATATGCAATCTAACGACCTGGGACACTAGAGAGGCTATGAACACAACTGCTGCTGGTGTTGCCCATGATGTGGATGAGCTTTCTCTCGCAGGACTAACCGCAGAGCCTGGCCAATGCGTAGATGTACCTCGTGTCGCAGAGGCACCAGTTCATCTGGAATGCCGGTATATCAAGACGACAGAACTGCCGGGCGATACTCCAAATGACGTCTATTGCGTCGTCTTTGGACAGGTTGTCGGCATTAATATCAAAGACGAATTTATTACCGGTGACGGCGAGATTGACGTTGGAAAAATGCAACCAATTACCAGACTTGGCTACCAGGACTATGCAGTCGTGAATTCCGACACAATTTTCACTATGCAGCGGCCAGAATGACGGCGCCGCTTCGTAAACAAAATCGAATGAAGGAACTTTACGGATATGTCCGATCTTCTCAAAAGCGCGGAAACACTCAATGCAATGTTCTGGCCGCGCGCCTGCGCCGTCCTCGGCGCCTCTGACAACCCTAGTAAGATTGGCGGCATTCCTGTTCGTTTCTTCAAGGAATACGGTTACGAAGGGAACTTTTACCCAATTAACCCCACTCGGGACACAGTGCAGGGTTTGCCAGCCGTACCAACAATCGAGGACGTGGATGGTCCGGTAGACATGGCGATTATGGCAGTTCCGGAGGCTCTTGCAATTGAAACAGCAGAGGCCTGCGTGCGCAAAGGCGTCAAAGCATTGGTCACTTTGACTTCTGGATTCGCCGAAGCCGGTGAGCAAGGGGCAGCCAACCAGCAACGCTTAAAAGACATTGCCAGAGAGGCTGGCATGCGTATCGTCGGTCCAAACTGCCTTGGCTACTTTAATCCAAAGAACAACATCTACGCTACATTTTCGACGAGTTTCACTCACGGTATGCCAAAGATCGGCAATGTCGGAATGGTAAGCCAATCGGGTGCCTTCGGTTCCCATTGTTTCGTTCTTGGCCGTGAGAAGGGTATTGGATTTTCGTACTGGGTGACCACCGGCAACGAAGTGGACGTTGATGTCGCGGAGTGTATCGCCTTCATGTCGCAAGACCCCGGCACCGATGTTATCTGCGCTTATATCGAGGGCTGTAAGGATGGTTCGCGTTTAGAAGAGGCGCTTCGTCTCGCCTATGAAGCGCGGAAGCCTGTCTTGATCCAGAAGGTCGGCCGATCTGACGTCGGCACAGCGGCCGCAGCGTCCCATACAGCATCGCTGACCGGTGCGGACCAAGTCTATGATGCGGTCTTCGAGCGCTATAATGCCTACCGGTGTCTTACTGTGGATGAATTAATCGATATCACGCATGCCGCTAGCAACGGTGTGCTGCCTCAGGGCCGCAACGTTGCTGTCGGCTCGATTTCGGGAGGCGCTGCCGTAATGATGGCTGACGCTGCTTCCGATGCAGGCCTTGAGATGGAGCCGCTGCCAGAGGCCTCGCAAGCCAAACTAAAGGAACTCATTCCCTTTGCTGGCACACGTAATCCGGTCGATTTTACGGCAATGGTCTACAACGACCTTTCACTTATAACGAAAAATTTTGATGTGATCCTTGGTGAGGGTAATTACGACGCCGTGGTAGGTTTCTTCGCTTTCCTGGCTTATTCGGAACAGCTTTCGGAATCAATAATTGAAGCCTTAAAGCCAATCCGAGAGAAATATCCAGAAGCATTAATCATTATGTCTGTCACAGGTCCAAAGGCTGTCCTAGATAAATTCGAAGACGCTGGCTTCCCCTGTATCGCAGAGCCGTATCGCGCTCTCGAGGTTGTCGCCGCGCTTGCAAAAATTGAAGAAGGTTTCAAAAAAGGTCTGCCTTCGACCTCTGATATGCCGGATGCGCCGATCATTAAACGCGGTAAATATAATGAGATGGAAGCGAAAGAAATTCTTGCCAAAGCAGGTGTGCCAAGCGCGCAAGAGAAGCTCGTCCAAAGTGCCGACGATGCAGCAACAGCAGCCTCAGGTATCGGCTACCCCGTCGTAATGAAAATCGTTTCGCCAGATATTCTACATAAAACAGAAATTGGCGGTGTAGTCCTTGGCCTTGCAGACGAAGTGGCAGTAAAGAATGCCTATAAAGAAATTACGAACCGAGCGAAAAACGCCTACCCTGATGCACAGATAGACGGCGTCATGGTTGGACAAATGATCACAAACGGCACCGAGATGATCCTCGGCGTGCAAAGTGATCCAGTTTTTGGCCCAGTTGTGATGGCAGGCCTCGGAGGCATCTTTACGGAAGTGCTTAAAGACGTGACCTTCAAAAAAGCTCCATTTGGTAAACGTGAAGCTCTTGAGATGATCGATAATTTAAAGGGCGCCGCTGTTCTAAAGGGTGCACGCGGGATGCAAAAAGCCGACGTAGACGCAGTGGCGGAAGCCATCGCCCGCCTCTCAGTATTTGCGATCAAGAATGAAGCAGTTCTCGATAGTATCGACGTCAATCCTCTCATGGTCCTGCCTGACGGTGAAGGCGCCGTTGCGCTCGATGGTTTGATTGCTACGAAGGAATAAACCTTGCCAGGATCCCCCATTCGGTATCTTAACGCCAATGCTCTGGATGGGCTTGGTCTGAGTATTGGAGATATTGTTAATATACTTGAAGAACTCTTTTGCGAAAAAGCAAATGGTCAACTCTTCATGCCCCCAAAGATATTCTTTCACCGACACGGACCACGTTTTTACAGTGCCATGGCAAGCGCAGCACCAGCGCTTGGGTTTGCGGGATGCAAATGGCAAAGCGGTGACCCCGATAATCCTTCACGCGACCTGCCCTACATCCAGGGTCTCTACATCCTGACGGAAGACGTGACCGGCCAGATGGTCGCCCTCATTGATGCAAAGTGGCTTACCGGTAAGCGAACCGCGGCGGCATCCGCACTAGTGGCCCGATATCTCGCGAAACAAAATGACACAAAACTCGCTATTCTGGGCTGTGGCCTTCAAGGCAGAGCTCATTTACAAGCTATAAAGGGAGAAGTGCCGTCCCTCAAAACATGCCGTGTGTACGATATTGTGCCAGAACGACAAGCTGCATATATCACAGAAATGAACGGATGCTTTGATATGGAGGTGACAGGCGCAAGCAGCAGTAAGGATGCAATTCAGGGTGCTGATATCATCATCACTGGCGGCCCAATTTCTGAGAACCGCCAACCCACAATCAAATCAAATTGGATTAAGCCAGGTGCCCTCATAATTACAATTGACTACGACTCTTATGTCACGGATGAGTGCATCGCGGCTATGGACATAATTCTCACGGATGACCGGGAACAAATTAAGGATGCACGTCAAAAAGAAGGGAAATTCTCTGGTGTTACTCAAGTACATGCCGATAATGCCGAGTTGATCGTGCACGGCACGGGGCGACGTACCACCGACACCCAACGCATCCTTGCCTTCAACCTTGGAATTGCTCTCGAAGACGTCGCAACAGCCGCTGAAATTTATCGCAGGGCTGAAGCCCAAGACGCTGGTACTATTTTGGAAACCTAACTTGCGAAATTTTGCTATTAACGCTCGAAATTCCTGCTTCAAGCGTTAAATTGTGTTCGAGATTTTTGGCCGCAAATACTGGCCGACTTAAGGAGATTCGTACTGATGAGTGATTATGACGTAGTCGTTGTCGGCGCCGGAAACGCTGCTTTTTGTTCGGCCCTCGCCGCAGCTGTCGATAAGGGTGCCAAAGTGGCCGTGCTCGAACGGGCACCGGAGGACGATTTTGGCGGAAACAGCCGCTATACCGCTGGTGCAATACGCTTCGCCCATAACGGCCTGCAGGACCTTGAGACTGTTATCGATATAAATCCGGAGGAAAGGGAGACTACGGATTTTGGCGTTTATACGGCAGATGATTTTTATGACGACATGTACCGCGTTACAAATTATCGGTGCGACGCCGATCTCGTGGAAGTTTTAGTAACCGAGAGCTTGCCAACACTTAAGTGGATGAAGGAAAAGGGTATCCGTTTCCAGCCAAGTTACGGTCGCCAGGCCTTCAAGGTTGATGGCAAATATAAATTCTGGGGCGGCCTTTGCGTTGAGACATGGGGTGGCGGTCCCGGGCTCGTAGAAACCGAACTCGAACTCGCAAAGAAAGCAGGGATTGATATTCTCTTCGAAACGCGCGTTCTTTCACTCCTTTATGACGATGAAAAAGTTTCCGGCGTAAAGGTAAAAGAGAAAGGCAAAGTTAGGGAAATTTTCGCCAAGGCCGTGGTGCTCGCCTCTGGTGGCTTCGAAGCAAACGCTGAAATGCGGACCCGCTACCTGGGCCCAGGTTGGGAACTCGCGAAAGTCCGTGGCACCAAGTATAACACCGGTGACGGAATTAGAATGGCACTCGATATCGGTGCTATGCCTTATGGCAACTGGTCCGGATGTCACTCTGTTGGATGGGACTTCAATGCACCGCCCTACGGTGACTTGGAAGTCGGCGATAATTTCCAAAAGCATAGCTACCCACTCGGTATAATCGTAAACGCAGATGGGAAACGTTTCGTCGACGAAGGCGCTGATTTCCGTAATTACACCTATGCCAAATACGGTGGCGAAATTTTAAAGCAGCCAAACCAATTGGCTTGGCAGGTCTTCGATCAAAAGGTTGTCGATAAATTGCGTGACGAATATCGCATCCGTCAGATCACTAAAGTGACAGCTGATACCATCGAGGAGCTCTCAACAAAGCTCGAAGGCGTCAATCCGCAGCAATTTGTCAAAACTGTTGAAGATTTCAACAATGCGGTCATGGATGATGTGCATTTTGATCCAACAGTTTTGGACGGCCGCGGTACCAAGGGCCTCGACGTGCCAAAGAGCAACTGGGCAAACAAACTGAATGAGCCCCCTTACGAGGCTTATCAAATTACCTGCGGCATCACATTTACATTTGGTGGATTGAAAGTGGATCCGAGCTCCGGTCAAGTGATGGACGTGGATATGCATCCGATTCCTGGTCTGTATGCCGCAGGCGAAATGGTCGGCGGTCTCTTTTTCTTTAATTATCCAGGCGGGACAGGCCTAACATCGGGTTCAGTGTTCGGACGCATGGCTGGCACGTCAGCGGGTGAAGCCGCAATGGGTTAATTCTTATAGAAACAGGGCGAGCGCAAGTATCGCCCTGTTTTTAACATTTTCAGACTCCGTCGTGTCGAAGCGTTTCTTGATTTTAGAAACGATCGCACGCTCCAGTTGAGTGGGAGGCAAGCGTCCGATTTTGAGCCTACAGAGACCATTGATGATCTCCTCCGCACGAGAAAAAGGTTCAAATAATGTCTTACTATCAGTCTGTGAAAATAACATTTCCGACAAAAATAGCCTCAGTTTATGCAATCGATCCGTAATACGCGCCTCCGGATATATGCGCACAGCGAACGATATAAACTGACCTTCGTCGTTGATGTTCCAGCGTTCCGCGACCTTCGTATACGCCCGCACGGCCAAATGAAGTCGATCGATCTTTGACAACGACGCGAAGTTATCAGATAAAAAAGCAATATTACAGAAGAGTTGAGCTGCCAGTACCAAATACGGATCACCCCACTGAAACGCCGGAACCCCAAGGGTATCTATTTGTGCATGCGGCTCTTCATCCTTATAGGTAACTTCGGCGTCAGAGGTTTCCACAACGTGTTTGGTGCTACGTTCGCTCCAGGCATTTTCAATCGTCTCCATTTTACCGGCAAACGCCACCTCAGCCAGAAACGCAAATTCATAACCAATTGCATTTCGAAAAGGAAGCGAGGCCACAAACGGCCGTCTGAAGAGGCCATACCAAAGATCAAGGCAAATTTCAGATTCGAGAAAATTCTGCACGCGGCCTACCGGGTCATCATCAGAAACATTGATTTTTGATTGAGGCGCATCCTCTTTAACTTTAGACGGTTTGACGCTGCCTATAGCGAGCGATAAATCCGCACGTTCTTCCATTTTGTTCGTGCAAATCTTAAGGAAATTATGGTCCAGCCGATCCCCGATGCCAAGCCACATAAAATAGGCCCCGTTACTCCGCGCCAACGCTTCCGCATGGGACGGCAGGACACCAAAATGGCCCGGCGTTTTTATATATGTGACCCGTTTATCGCGCTTGGCTTCACTATTACATACCGCACTTACAATTTCGTCATCGGTATCGTCAACGAGAAGCACCTCAAATTCATCGTGTGATTGGCCTAATATTGAATCTATTGTGAAGGACAGTCCGTCAACTCGATCGGTTACTGGTATACCGATGCTGACAAATGGGTTCATCTACCGGTGCCTTTCTTTAACCACCACAGACTCGGTCCAAATTTGACACCCCCAATGATGGTTTCCTTGTGCCTTAAACGAGGATATTTGATACAACCACTCAATGTCACATGAATTTATTAACCGCTGTCAGATGACTAGCTCTGTGACGGCAAGTTCGATTTTGCTTCCAGGTCGAGCGGATAGACCGGTCTACGGATCCCCTTCCATGGAAACAAAGAGTAGTCTGATGTACAGGTGCCGGGTCCCGATACCATAATAATCTCTCGCGCGATATCTTCAAAACCTGCTCGGAAATGTTGGCGAGACTTTATAAGGACAAAGTCTTTTTTCGACGGGTCAATTCCCAAATGCGTGAAACAACCTTGGTCAAACGGCTCGAAACGTCCTTCACAAATGACAATTTCTACCTTGCCGGTATCAAGAACGACTGTCCGACCAATATTCATTTGAACACCGGTAAACATTGGTCCCGTCACTGTAAAGCTGCCATCCGTAATCCTCCGAACGGTCCCACTGACCATCAGAGGTTGACCCTTCAAGGACATCGCAGGCATATCGACTTTTCCACCGAGCGCTACCGTAACTTGAGCACCTACGCCGGCTACAATCAGCTCGGCAACAGCCTCGGCATCACTAAAAGGCCCTGCACACACGTTCTCCAGACCTTGCTCCAACACTTCTGCCAGAACCGCCATAACATCTTGATTGCCTCCAGAACCGCAATTATCACCATGATCGATTAGCATAACCGGGCCTGTGCCAGCACCCACTTTCTTTGCGTCCGACACCGACTTTTCGATCGGTTCGACTTCAAAAACGAATTCCTCCCGTTTATCCCAAAGTTCTTGCATAAGATCGAAAAGAAAGCGCTCGGCCCGATCATGGTTACCATCAGCAACAACGACACCGGATAACCCCACATAAGGAATATCCGACAATGGAAAACATCCAAATAAAGAGGCATTCAAAACCCTACCGTCTGCCTCTGCGGCCATCGCCCGCTCCATTACATTCTGCATCGGTTGCATCGACGGGGCATGTCGGTTCATATGTGTTAGCATCGGCAGGGAATGCCAGACCATGACTGGATCGATTTCTCCCTTTAACGCCCGGATTAGTGTTTTTCCTGCACGCATACCAGTCTCATACATATCAATATGCGGATAGGTGCGATAACCGCAGATTACAGTCGCGTTGTCGACGATTTGCGCTGATAAGTTTGTGTGATAATCCAACGCAACCGCAATAGGCAGATCGGGTGCTGCTTCCCGAAATCGACGTAGCAGTTCCCCTTCACCATCATCAAAGCCGCGTGTCACCATTGCACCATGAAGGTCTAGGAAAAGTGCATCGCATCCCTTCTCTATCGAGCTGATAACAGCCTCCGCGCAAATATCTAAGATTTCGTCGGGTGCCGGTGCGCTTGGATGCGCATTACCTGCGAACGGAAAATCAAGCTCGACATTCTCTTTTTCGGCAAGGTCGATGTATGCGGCAACCGGATTATTGGTATTCCGATAAAATCGCCAAGTATCATCACCGGTCGCGGGCCCATTAGTCGGACCAACACGGCCAAACTCCATTATCGGGGTCGGGATTGGCGAAAAGGTATTTGTTTCATGCCGCAATACTGCGGTAACCCAACGCTGCGCCATGGTTCACTCCTTGAACCCTACTAGCGTCCGATAAATTCCGGTCTTCGTTTTTCCATAAAGGCACGCCGACCTTCTTTTAGGTCATCGCTGCCTGCACAATCTTCGACCAACTGCAGGCACTTAGCTTTATCGCGTTGACTTTCGTCCTTTACGAGTTCGTTTACGATCAGATTAGTCGCTCTCAAAGACAACGGAGCGTTCGACGTCATCATATCGGTGTACCCCTGAACGTAGTCGTCCAAATCATCAAATTTAACAACACGATTGACTAATCCCATCATGCGTGCCTCTTCCGCATCGAAACGGCGCCCCGTGTAGAATATTTCCTTTGCAAACGACGGACCCACCAAATCCACAAGGACTTTAGTGTTTTCCGCTCCATAACCGACGCCGAGTTTAGCGGCCGGTATACAGAAATTTGAATTATCGGAACAAATCCGAATGTCTGTGCAGATCGCAATCCCCACTCCGCCACCAAAGCAATAACCACGTATTTTGGCAATCGTCGGTTTGACGGAATGTTGAACCGCGCCGTATCCCCGGCCGACTGACTGGCCGTAGGCTTTCGTGGCGTCGAGGTTGGCGTGTTCATTTTCAAACTGAGATATATCGGCACCAGATACGAACGCCCTATCACCAGCGCCCTCCAGTACGACGACCCTTACCTCGTCATCAGCGTCGTATGCCTCCATCGTATCGGCAAGCTGATCCCACATCGCCCTAGATACAGCATTATGCTTCGCGACATTATCAAAAATGACCCGTCCAACGTGGCCATCTCTCCTAGCAAGAATTTTACCTTCTGACATATTTACAAACTCGCTATTGATTAAACGACGGTGCGCTTTTTGAAATCTGTGATCTCTTCATCTGAATAACCGAACTCTTTCAGCACCTCTTCGGTATGTTCACTGCGCTTTGGTGGTCCCACTGCAAGCTCACTCGGCGTGCGTGACAGCTTAATCGCTTGTGCCACCAATTCGATATCCTCATCACGATCCGGCGAGTAAACAGACTCTGCCGCAACCAAATGTTTTATCTGCGGATCTTCAAAAACCTGATCAATACTGTAGATCGGACCGCATGGCACACCAGCTTCATTTAACATTTCCACCCATGTCTGCGAATCTTTGGTCTTAATAATAGCGTTGATCTCTGCATTAAGCGCATCTCGGTTCTTAGATCGAGCTGCACCATCCACAAAATCGGGGTTCGTGATCAAATGTTCCGCATCAACTGCTTTACAGAAGCGTTCGTAAATGGCCTGACCAGCCGATGCGATATTGATATGCCCATCCGTCGTCTCAAACACTCCGGTCGGTATGCTCGTTGGGTGATTATTTCCCGCCTGTGGCGCTACTTCTTTATCGACTGTCCAACGCGCGGCTTGGAAATCAAGCATAAACACTTGCGACTGCAATAATGAGCTTTGCACCCACTGACCTTTCCCAGACTGCTCACGTTCCAAAAGTGCAATCATTATGCCTTGGGCAGCAAACAATCCCGCACACAGGTCCGCGATTGGTATCCCGACACGGACAGGCCCTTGACCCGGCAACCCGGTAATCGACATTAAACCGCCCATCCCCTGCGCAATTTGATCAAAGCCCGGACGTCCACGATAAGGCCCATCCTGTCCAAATCCTGAAATACTGGCATACACCAGGCCTGGATTGATCATAGAGAGACTTTCGTAATCGATCCCAAGCCGATCCTTCACGTCAGGACGGTAATTCTCAACAATGACGTCAGTCTTCTCGATCATCTTTTTGAGGACTGCTACACCATCTGCCTCCTTGAGGTTCAGAGTGATGCTGCGTTTGTTGCGATGAAGGTTCTGGAAGTCGGGACCTTCCCGAGGACCACCCAATGCACCCTTCCCTTCGACTGACGCCGGCATTTCGATTTTGATAACGTTCGCGCCCCAATCGGCTAACTGACGAACACAGGTCGGCCCCGCACGCACACGCGTTAAATCGAGAACCGTATAACGGGACAATGCACTGGAAGCAGGCTGGTGCGGCATTTTTCCTCTCGTGGTTTTGTAGAGAGCCTATCCGGGGCTCATATTCGTTAAACTATCGAGCAACTTAGTCCGATTGGCATCTCAAGCGACCACTTGTTTTGACGCCCTTTTGCGTTCGTGCGGATCAAGGTGCCGCTTACGCAATCGGATGGATTGCGGTGTGACTTCGACGAGTTCATCGTCCTCGATATAGGCGATTGCCTTCTCGAGCGTCATTTTTCGCGCTGGCGTTAGATCGACTGCGTCGTCTTTGCCGGAGGCCCTAAAGTTTGTTAGCTGCTTCGCTTTGAGCGGATTGACCTCAAGGTCTTCACCTTTGTTGTGCTCTCCGATAACCATTCCACAGTACACCGGCTCACCTGGACTGATGAAAAGCGGGCCCCGCTCCTCCAAATTCCAAAGAGCATAAGGGACCGCTTTCCCATTTTCACGCGAGACGATAGTCCCCACACGGCGTCCCTCAATATCTCCCTTATACGGGGCGTAACTATAAAAAACGCGGTTCAAAACACCTGTTCCCCGTGTATCAGTCATAAATTCACCATGATAACCGATGAGACTTCGTGTCGGTGCATGAAAGACCAACCGTTGCTTCCCGCCGCCCGATGAGCGCATTTCAATCAACTCACCGCGTCGTGCACCCAACTTTTCAACAACCGATCCAGAGAATTCTTCATCCACATCGACAACAATCTCCTCAATGGGTTCTAAAACTGTCCCGGTGCCCTTTTCCTTTTGAAAGAGTACCCGAGGCCGACTGATAGAAAGTTCAAAACCCTCGCGCCGCATTTCCTCAATTAAAACGGCCAACTGGAGTTCTCCACGACCAGAGACCTCGAAAGCACCCTGGTCGGTTGTATCCGCAATCTTGAGCGCGACGTTACCTTCGGCCTCGCGCATTAAACGGTCGCGTATCACTCTTGATGTCACCTTATCGCCTTCACGGCCCGCAAGTGGTGAATCATTAACCGAGAAGGTCATCGCCAGCGTTGGCGGATCAATCGCTTCAGCAGCCAACGGTGCTGCAACGTCAAGATCACAAAGAGTATCCGCCACAGTCGCTTCCGCAAAGCCAGCGATAGCGACAATGTCCCCAGCTGAAACACTATCTACAGGTTCCCGGTCTAGGCCACGAAACGCCAAGAGTTTTGTAACCCGCGTCTGCTCCAGTTCACTTCCATCCCGTGCCAGCGCCTTAATCATCGTGTTTGTCTTGAGTGATCCGGATTCCACACGGCCGGTCAACACCCGACCAAGATACGGATCAGCATCAAGCATAGTGGCAAGCAAACTAAAATTTCCATTTAATTTAACTGACGGCGACGGCACGTAGTCGACAATAAGATCGAACAATGGCGACATGTCGTCCTTTGGGCCTTCGGGGTCATCGGAAGCCCATCCCTCTTTCGCGGATGAGAAGAGGATAGGGAAATCAAGTTGATATTCATTCGCGTCGAGTGCGGCAAAAAGGTCGAAGGTTTCGTCGTGAACCTCCCGCGCCCGTGCTTCGGGTTTGTCGACTTTATTGACAAGGACAATCGGTTTAAGACCAATTTTCAATGCTTTTCCGACAACAAACTTTGTTTGCGGCATTGGCCCCTCTGCCGCATCGACTAACACAACCACACCATCAACCATACTCAGTATGCGTTCGACCTCACCACCGAAATCAGCGTGCCCCGGTGTATCAACTATATTGATACGCACATCATCCCATTCTACGGATGTGCATTTCGCAAGAATGGTGATGCCCCGTTCGCGTTCCTGATCATTGCTGTCCATCGCCCGTTCGGCGACACGTTGGTTGTCTCGGATCAATCCGCTCTGCTTGAGCAAGCAGTCAACAAGCGTTGTTTTGCCATGGTCGACGTGCGCGATGATCGCGACGTTTCGAAGGTT
>CEUN01173664.1_pt1 | contig 38109 bp, 32 predicted proteins | sample 361501 | NCBI WGS metagenome assembly CEUN01 (sample SAMEA2622801, study PRJEB7988) | marine metagenome | biome: marine biome (ENVO:00000447); feature: marine epipelagic mixed layer (ENVO:xxxxxxxxx); material: "saline water (ENVO:00002010), including plankton (ENVO:xxxxxxxx)" | depth 120 m | reverse complement strand
GAAGTTTCTGAAAAAAACCAAAGACTATAGAATGTGAATGAAACTATTGCAAAAACGGATAGTTCGCTAGTGACTAGTTTTTTTCTTCCTAGAAATGCCCCATAGATAGCAAATGGTAGAATTAATAGTGGATACAAGCCTAAACCAAGTCTTTCCGAGTCAAATTGTGGCAAGCCATAAATGGTAGCCCTAAAAGGGTAAAATAAATACCATAAAAGATTAGCATTCACTGGTAATTCATATTTTGTGAATTTTTGCCTCTCTAGATTATGGCTATAACTCCAAAACTCTGTATTTTTCAGACCTAAAAACTCGTATAGTATGGGGAAAAACGGGTCCCCTGTATTGGTCCAATTCCATAGGTACCATTGAAAACCAGCAACCATGACAAATACAACGTAAATAAAACCATTTTTAATCCAACTTCTGCTTAGAAATATTGTAACCCCAATAGCTAACACAAAGAAAAGGCCGTAATATTTACTCCCAGCCAAAAAACCAGCTAATAGCCCAACTACGATAAAAAAAGAAGGGGAGTCATTCCGTATGGCTAAGATTGCGGCAAGGCATGCTCCCAATACAAACACAGACATCCGGGTCTCAACTTGGCCTGACCCTGATACACCTACTATTATTGGAGTAGACGCAAGAATTGTAGTCAAAATCAAACACCAGTTGATAGAGAGGTATCGCAAGGCAACAAAGAAAGTAATAAAGATCAGTGCCCACCCTGTTAAAAACATCCAACCTGTAAGGGCTACTTCGCCCCCCAATAGTAATAACGGTACATAGGTTATCTGAATTAATAAGGGAACAGCGCCGTCAATTGCTCTCGGTAAAAAAACTAAACCGTTTTGTTCCACAAGCATTTTGGGGAATGCAAAATGATAAGCCAATGTGTCTCCATCTCCGGGAGGTGTGATAGCTTCAATTAAATCGATCACAAATATATATGATAAAAGGCCAAAAAGTAGGTAGCTAAATGAATTTAGATTTTGCCTAAAAACAAGCTGGGGTCGGGGACACAAAAACACGAATCCTGACAATCCTACAGCCATAAAAAAGAGGCTACTTATTATATTTAATTGACCAAAGAATCCTAATAAGAATAAAAGCCAGCCATTCAACCCCAAACCTAATGGAAAGGCTAGTAAAATTAGTTCAACATTGGTGACTCTCCTAGATAACTTGAAGAAATACAAAACACCTAATCCCAGCCCTAAAATGGAGAGAAGTTGCAACGTTGATACTATCAATCCGCTCATGATTAATTTACTAAAGTTAAAATTAGTTGATAAGTAAGAATTAAATATTCGTTGAACTGGAAAAAATAAGAACCACAAGCCAACAAAACCCAAAACCAAACGACAATCTTTATTACTTGCATTCTCTTCACAATATTCTCATTTTTAACAGCGCCTAAAAACGACCAGTTACTGTATATTTTGAATAGATTAGTATTGTTGGCTAAAACTATCAGAAAGGAGAGCTTCTTCTACTCTCTTAATATCACTAGGACTATCAACAGAAAAATAATTCCTGTAAGGCATTATTACTGCTCTTTGAGTAAAACCACCGTCATATATTCTATTGCTATCACATGCTTCCCTAAGCTCTAATGGAGACTCAGATTGACTTTGAAACCACTTTAGAAAACTCCACTTAAACCCAAAAATACCACCAACTCTCAACGCCCCCAAATCCGCGCTAAACTTTTTTGTATAGGGTATGGGACTTCTCGAAGTATACAAAACATCAAAGTCTCGATTATGTACTAATTTAACTGTATCCGGATTTAAGAAAGATTCTTGATCCAATATAGGCACAGCTAAAATTGTTCCATTTATATTGCTGTCGTTTATAAGAGGATTTACTATCAATTTGATTATATCTGGTCCTAATAATGGTTCATCGCCCTGAACACAGACTACGATATCATCATCTTTAATTGGCTTTTGACAAACTTCTACTGCCTCGGCAACTCTATCTAAAGCTCTAGTGTGTGCATCTGAAGTCATTATTAGATTATAACTTTTTGAAATCGAAAATTGCTTTATTTCTTGATCACAGGTGGCTATCGCAAGATAATCCCAATCCCTATATAACTTTGCTCTCTCAAAACAATGCTCCAGCATTGGCCTGCCTAAAATGTTATATAGTGGCTTACCTGGAAACCTAGAAGCAGCCATCCTAGCGGGTACAAATCCGAAGACCTGCCTATTTTTTTTATCTATAGACATTTGCTTTCACCTCTAACATGTCTAAAAAATTAAAAATTTGACGATTACCACTGATTATGGTTATGACTATCCACTCTATAACATAATTCACGTTTAACTGAGCCAAAAACTTGAATCAAATAAAAGATGAAATAGCAAATAAGAAAAAAATTCAGGATTTCTGGGGAGATTTGTATAGTTCCCTTTATGAGGAAGTAGATAAGCAAATCACTAAAGAAACACTAGAGAGTGGCCTGATAGAACTTGAAAATATGTTCAGGTTAAGGTCTCATATGGCAATAAGCGAAATGTCTTTAGAAAAGCTATCCGGAAAAAAAATATTGGAAATAGGGCCTGGAGCGGGTGCACATTCTGCCTTATTTGCTAAATACAACGCAGTTGTTACAAGCGTAGACATCACCTTTGAAAGAGTACAATCTACGCAGAAAAAATTTATAGTTTTAGACAAAACGATTGCGGGTTGCCAAGCAATCCAAGGAGATGCTGAAAACCTGCCGTTTAGTGATAGCTCGTTTGATATAATTTATTCAAATGGTGTACTCCATCATTCCACAAATACTAAAACCGCTGTTAGGGAAGCCTACCGATTATTAAAACCAGGCGGTAAAGCTATAATTATGTTATATTGCAAAAATTCTTGGCATTATTGGGTAAACATGCTGTTTTTCGAGGGCATTTGTAGGGGAAAATTAGCTCTCGGCAAAAACTGGCTGGGCCATATAACCGAGTGGGGGGGTAATAAAAAACAGACCCAAACCAACCCTTATACTAAATGCTTTACAAAAAAAGAAATCAAAAGTCTATTCAAAGAATTTAAAACAATTCACCTTCGGAAGGCTGAGTTTTATTTCTATCTAATCCCCGTTATTGGTAAACTGTATAGAATATGGCAAAAAAAATACCTAGGACTGCACCCAGGTGGAGAATTGGTTTATGGAGAACCATGGCCAATCCAATCACGTTTGGAATTGTTCTTGGGAAAATATCTTGGCTGGGCTTGGTTTATTACAGTTAAAAAATGAGCCAAAAATACTATTCAATCTGATAGAAATTTAAGTGCCTTTGGAAGATCATTAAATTTTTCGATAATCCTGGTAGCCTTTATATTAGAGATTGGTATATGGCAATAGCCATAAGTGACAAATACAAACTTGACCCCAGCTCTACTAGCAGTTTCCATATCTGTTTCGCTATCACCAACAAATACTGACTCATTGGGTTTTGCTTTAATTTTAGTAAGTGTATGATTAAGATGCGTGGGGTCTGGTTTTCTGTGTTTAACATCATCTTCTGTTACTATTGCATCAAAGAATTCAATGAGCTTAAGACTTTTTAAGACAGCTATTGTTGTGGAACCAGGTTTATTGGTACAAATCGCCGTTTTTATTTGTTTCTCTTTAAGTTCGTTTAATACTTCAAACACTCCATCGTAAATTTCGGTAAATTTATCAGATACTCGAAGATATTCTGTGTAGTATTGTGATAATAAAGCTTCCAAGTTTGAGACACTACTTTCAATTTTTTTTCTCTTTATTATCTCTTCTATCATCCACCTTGCGCCAAACCCTACTAGAGTTTTCACTTCCTCTATACTAAACTCTGCAACACCCTCAGATGAAAATATGTTATTTAACGTTTCTCTAATAGCCGGGACACTATCAATAAGTGTTCCATCAAGATCAAATATAATTGCTCTGGGATATTTTGTCATAGTTAATAGTTAAATTAAAAGTTTAAATAGTGTTATGCTAAAAATTATTATTTAGGTTCCACTTATCTCTCCATTCGGCGTCAGCACAATAGATATCATATACTAAGCTCATAGTTCGAAACGCGTCCTGCGAGTTACCATTAATTACTTTTTGATTTTTAATTACGGCATCAACAAATTCATCAATCTCGTCCTTCCAAGATGGGTCCATACTATATTCTCTATAGTCTTCAATGGGTTCGCCCCGATCATCTCCTTTTCGTTCTATAATTCGGAGTGTTTCACTACCATAGCTTTTTGATCCTGACAAAATGCCACTGAGTATCAACAGTCCCTTATCAAGAGTAATTTCTAAGCTGAAACTGTGTCGCCACTGGGTCGCTGATGAATGCAACATTGCAACAACACCGTTTTCTGTTTTCATTAAAGCATAAGCATTATCTTCCACATCGTGATTCCAGTACCGATTGGAAATAATACTGTTTACATGCGTAAACTCCCCGCCAAACAACCTCATCAAATCCACTATGTGTATACCCTGATCGAGCAAAATACCTCCACCAGCAATTTTCCTGCTAGTTCTCCAGTCGTGGTCTTTTCCAAAAGTTATCAGTTGAGATTTTCCGTAAACACCACGTAAATTTATAACCTTTCCCATGTATCCAGAATCCACTATCTCCAGCGCATCTTTTACAGAGGTATGATAACGATGATTAAAACCATACTTTAATTTAAGGCTTGGTTTGTTTTTTTCACACTCAATAACCTCGCCCATCTCCCTCAAATTCCGTGCTGGTGGTTTCTCGCAAAAAACGTGAAAATCTCTATTCAAACCAGCTTTTGTGACCTCGGCTGCCATATCATTGCTCATACAAACAAAAAGAATATCAAGATCTTGGGAAATTAATTCCTTATAATTAGTAAAATAAGTAACCCCATCTTCAAATTTCCCGGACCGTTTGAAATTTTGATCACAAACTGCAACTAAATCTAGCTCAGCCATTTTAGTAATAAACTCTCTTCTGCGTTTTCCTACAACACCAAACCCAGCTATACCGACTTTCTTTTTTAAATTTTTTATCATTTATTTTTTTATTTTGGTGCCCTAAAGAGACCAGAAATTTTTTCATCTCTGCGACCTAATCTTTTTGAAAACTGGGTAAAATCTATATCAACCCAACGTTTTGCCTCATCTGACCTGTAAAAAGCATCCAACAAGGCTAGGGTGTTCATACAGTCATCCTCGCTAACGGGGTACTCCTTATCACCTCTTAAACTAGATACTAAATCTTTATATATTTGGAAGTGACCATTCCCATAAACTGCCCCCTTACCATCTATTCCTATAAAGTCCTCACTATTTATTTGGCATTGACTGGGGTCTGGGGTAAAAAGTTGGAGCTCATTTACGGCTACCCCACCAATTTGCGCAAGCCCTTTCTCACCCACAATTGAAATTGACGCCTCAAAATCATCTGGTCTTGCAGCGGTTGTGCACTCTAAAACACCAACACCACCGTAATTATATTCTAATGACCCTATAACTGTATCCTCAACCTCTATTTGGGAACCCAGCGTTCGCATTATAGAATTAACTTTAACTACCCTGCCACCCAAATAAGTTAAAAGGTCTACATGATGAATTCCCTGATTGGTCAGAGCGCCACCGTCATGTGAGTATGTTCCCCTCCACGGAGACAAATCGTAATACCGTTGTGGCCTACACCACCGAACTCTAACTGATACTATTCTAATTTTTCCTAATTCATTATTGACTATCGATTTTTTTACCCGCTCAACAGCCTTATTATATCTATTTTGAAAAACTGGAAAGATTTCTAGACCCAACTTTTTTGCTGTTTTGAAAGCTGACTGGGCATTTTGTATACCGAGAAAGGTTGGTTTTTCTACCAATACATTTTTCTTATACTTGGCAAGTATGTCAATCGCATGCTCAAAATGCATTCCAGACGGTGTGGCTACTACAACTACATCTACACTGGGCGTTTTTCTTAACATTTCGTGATAATTTTGATACGCTGGAACGCCATACATATCAGAAAATTCTTTTGCTATCTGAGCCCTCAGATCACAAACTGCACTTAGGCTGACACCAGGTGTTTGACTGATAGCCAAACAATGGTGTCCCGCTACCCTACCACACCCCAATAATGCTATTTCTATTGACCTACTCATTATAACTCTAAATGACTCTTTTTATAGTATTTAGGTAATATCTATCTACTATAAATTTGCAAGTTTTTGGTTTCGTTTCTTTTGAACCCACTTCCTGACTGGTATCTGAAGCTGTTCTGGCAAGGAATAAAATGCCGCTCTTGCTGCTTTCTGAACCCGAAACTTCAAAACATCATTAGCAGCAACTTTATGATAACTGAGGTGTTTTCTTAATTCTTTTAAATACAACTCGGCGTCTGAAAAGCCGGCGGCCCGTAATTTCGGCAATGAGCTATCAATCGATTGGTCAATTTTTAAAAACTGGCTATCACTAAAGTTTAGATATTTTTTTTGAAATTCAGCTGTCTGATATGGATTTGCTACTAACATTATCAATGGTTCAGCATTTACCTTTAGGGCTAAATCTACAAATTCTTCAATCTCCATACAGTTTTCTGCATTTAGGGTCATACTCACTTTAAAGTCAAAATTTTTATCCTGTTTAAGATCTGAAATTTTTTTCAAATTCTCCTGCACTGTATGCCACTCAGCCTTTCTTCCTCTTACTCTCAGGCTATCAAAGGTTTTTTCGCTAGCGGCGTCAAGAGAGACCGCTATACAGGAAATTTGTAATGTCTTTAGTATTTTGTAAACTCGCTCGGTTAAGAGGGTTCCATTGGTAATAAAGAAGAACCTAGTCTCTATATTGGCGTTATGGGACTCCAAGAACTCGAGAACTGGGCCAAAATAGAATGGCTCACCCCCAAAGGGATATACAATCTGTGCAATTTTTGCATAGTGAGGTATTTGTTCCATAAAGCTTTTAGGTAGCTTTGTCCTTAGAGTTGCATCTTCACGCTGATAACAATGATAGCAATCAAGATTACATGCATAACTATAGGTAAAACGAAACCACCGAGGTGCAGATGCCAAAACTTTTTTTTGCTCTTTAAATTCGGACTCATTAAGTTCCGCATTTTGTCGTTGAGCTCCATCTTCACTAAGTTCTTTATACCAATCCAGATTCTCATACTTTTTTCCACCCTGTAATACCGGACACGTATGTGGGCACATAGAGTGAGCGCCGTCCTTTATCATTCTTTTTCGGACATCTACAAATTTATTTCCGTTCCAAATAGATGATACAGTGTCTTCATTTACATTACCCAAAACAGTATTATTATTGCAGCACATAGTAACATCGCCATTGGGATTGTTTATCTCAAAATGCGACCAAGGATGTTTACAGATAAACTTGTTCATAACCTTTATATTAGCTCATTAATTGATAATTGGTCTTTCCAGACACTCATTTTAACTGGTGAATAAATTTTGTTCCACTCTAAAACGTTTTTAGGTTTTGCCCCATCTAAAAGACCCTTGAGCTCCTTTGGTAGAAAAGGGACCGCATCAATTCCTTCAGGTAAAACATTAATAGCTACCTTATTTTGAGGCCTTAACCTAAATGTTGGTATGCCAGCCAACAAACCCTCCAGCCCGGAAGCCCCAGTCCCATAAACAACAGCACTAAGTGTATTTTGCTCTGGAATAGTTTTATCCGTAATTTCGATACCGTGACTTAAAATTATATTTTTGGGATAGAGTGGGTGAATTTTAACAATAAACCTTCTTCCACCACCTTTTGCAGTAATAATGGATTGTATAAGGGATTTGGTAATATCAGTATCTGCTGAAGCTGCAACAAAAACTGGGCCACTTGGATCATAACTGACGCTTAGTGACTTTTTAAACCTGAATGCCCCACCAATGACCAATTTCTCCTCAGGAACACCCCATTTTACGAGTTGATTGTAGTAGGCTGGCCCAGAACAAATAATTGTTTCGGGAATACTATTAAGACCATCCACGTTAGATTTAGGACATGGGTTAAATTGTTGTAAACCAATTACCGCATGCTGATAGCCTATTGTCTTAATGCCTAAGGTTTTTGCTGTCCGAGTTAACTCCCTCTCCCACGGGTGATTTTCCCAAGGCCATAATATTATTTTTGGCTTCAAGGATAGCAGCAACCTTTTTTGACACTGAATTTGCCAGAAGTTACTAGCTATTGCAGCTCCGCCGTTTTCTATTGATATCGACCTTCTCTTCAACCAATAATATTTATCTTCTCTCCTTAATTCTTTAATTCTCCACTTCTTGAAAATTAAGGACAAACAATGTCTCAATGAACCCCATCCATGTAAACTTGCCGTTCTCTTGCTTAACAACCGCCGAGCAAGGCTAATCTTGCCATCAGTATGTATCAATCTTATAGTACGTGGTATTTTTTTCAATAGATCGCCAAAATAGGCATCCATGCCATCTGCTCCACTGTTGGGATGAGCATAAGCAAAAACTACCCTGTCACAAAAATTTTTATTTTCTAACTTTTTGCTAAACATTAAATTGGCATAGGCGAGCTTTGCTGCCAATCTTGACCTGGCGAGATAGCCCCTAAAAAAAAGAGGCAACTCTTCTGACCACAAATAAGACATTTTACCTGGCTCAACCCCAGGAACTTCTGCTAATTCCCGGAACACCCAAGGATCATCACAAACCGCTAGAAAAACCTCCTCCCTCGAGGCCAGTTTTTCAGTTAACTTAACCCAAGCTAACATTTGGCCAAAATCTGAATTATAAGACGCAGCCGTTGGAGCATGTGCCAAATTACCGCCGTCAGAAGCTCCCATCTCCCTCCCCAACTCCCACCACAATGCACCTATATTCGTAAATGCATCCTCTAACAGCTCGGGAATCTCTGGAATTTCTAATTTAATATTTAGTTCAACCCTGGTATTGGTTATCTCATACCAACGATATAACAAATCTCCATCAGAAATATTTTGGGAAGTCTTCAGTAGTACTGTCATTAATATTATAACCAGTCACCACCCGTCAAAGGCACCATCTGTCCTGTTATAAAATCTCCATAACCGCTTAAAAGATAAAGAACCATCGCGGCAGCCTCTATGGGATTACCGCCCCTCTTCAACGGAACCAACTCTGCTCTTTCCTGCATTTCTGCTTTTGTTTTATTGTGCCACCTTTGATGAAACCCACTCTCGAAATACCCCAGCCTTAAACCATTTACTAATATGTTGTGAGGGGCACCCTCTTTAGCCAAACCCTGCACCATACATTCAGTTCCCCTTTTAGCTATAGCGTAAGGCATTGATATTTTACTACCTCCATGAAGACTTGACTCTGTTCCAGTCATAACAATCTTCCCAGAGGTTTTATTGGAAATCATAGCCTTCATCGCCGCACGGGCTAGAAAGAATGGAAAACTTAAATTTTCTCTAATCTCGGTATTCCACTGGTCCTCCGAAATATTCATCCAGTGCCCACTAAACTTTATTGATCCATTCAAAACCACCAATGCATCTATGCCCTTTGCTCTATCAACAAATTCTTTTATTACATCACTACAATCCTTTTCCGAGTTAAAATGTCTCTTTAAAGGGATTATTCTGCTGTCTTGGAACTCGGTTTTTTTTGAGTCACCGTGTACCCCAATTATAGATTTTGACCCTTCCAAAAGTAATCTTATCAGGGCACTACCCAGGCCTCCTGTCCCACCAGTCACGATTATTTTGTAATTATCAGACAACCTCGGAACCCAATTAGGTTGGTCAAATATGTTTTTCATATATAGCTATCCTTTATAAACTGCAGACTTCTTTTTATTGGACCAATGCGGTCTTTTGAGGAAATCATTTTTTGTTCCAGTGACACATAACTCGAATAACCTAATAGTTTAAGCATTTTACCAATCTTATAATGATCAATCTTTCCAGATGAGCCTAAAATACCTAAATCTGGCTCATTAGCATGGAAATGAACTAAATATTTGGAGGCTCTGATAAATGTTTCTAAATTTAACTCTTTACTATGCAAAAGAGCCTTAGCATCCAATTGGACCCTAAACGAAGGGTGGTTAAAACTCTCGACAAGGTCTATTGAGGTTTTAGCACTATTTATAAAATCACTATCATTTTTACTCAATGGTTCAAAACAAAATATTGTACCGTGAGTCTCTATTTTAGGTAGCAATTTATCGAGAAATGTTAAGACCTCTTCGTTAGCTCTTTCGATAGGCAAACCGTTACGCCATCTCCCGCCACCATATATCAGAGTAGTTCCTCCAAGATCGCGACAAACTTTGGATAAATGAGTTAAATAGTCAAGTGTTTCAAGAGCTTTGTCAGCTTTAAATAGACCGAGTTCAGGATGATCAAAAAACAATGAGTGAAGTCCCACCACTTCCAAATCAGCTTTCTCAACCAACCCACGGTAATGTTCAACATCCGTCGGGTTAAGTTTTTCCCAAGTATTGTTCCAAACTCTGCTAGGCGCTATTTCGACTCCAGATACACCTAATGGAGATAAAGAACCTAAATCAGCCTCCTGATCATACGCTTGAAGAGCTATATTGGAGACACTTATTTTCATTTAAGTTTTTTGGACTGCTTGTGTTTTTAAAAATTTAAAAAAGGACGAATGACCGTAATATTATCGGCCCTTTCTAAGAGCTAGCATCGAATTATCGTCATTATCTACATCTCCCGCAATCTTAACTATCTTTCGAAGAGATTTGTAGTCATCTTTTGAATTAAATAAGGAACTCTTTTTAGCAAACATAAAAGAAAAGTATTCTGCTACAACTCCCAATGAGTATTTAATACCTTTTATTTTTATATTTTTTATAAAAACTAAAAATGGAAGCATCTTTCTAAATCTATAAGCCATTACAGGGTACATCATTATAGCCAACCCATATTGCCTACGGATAACAAGTGAGAACAATGAGGGTGGCACAAGCCTGTCTTTTTGAGAAGCTTTTTTGCCAAAAGATAGAGTGTCTAATAGCCTTTTAGGATTAGCGTAATATCCCGTATCGTTTGCTGGTCTATGAAAATAATCTGTATCTCTAGCAATAACTTTGAAATATTGGTCTATACCAAATCTTTTAACATAATGGTAATTAACCTCTATTGTTATTAACGGCCTCCAGGTTTCACATGTAAGTTTAGGGTAATCGGTAAAGTTTAGAGTTGTTGTTTCATCGTGGGCATCTCTATCAGATATAGCTAATAGATATTTTTCCTCTTCTTCCAGTGTTTTCCCTATTAAACCATTCTCTCTTGCATGCTCGTATAATGGTGTTCCAGGTAAAGCTTGAGCATAATTGACACTCAGATCGTTTGGATTCTGGTTTGGGGATACGGTATTGCAATACTTGGTAAACTCAATGGTCTCAGCAATCGTTTCTGGTGTTTCCCCTGGCATACCGCAAACTAACTGAACTATTGAATTCATCCCAGCCTCAATAGCCCACTTCACTGCATTGTAATTGTCTTCTATTGATACTTTTTTTTCCATAATCTCGAGCATTCTCTCGCTACCGGTCTCATTACCATAGGTAACGTCTGTACAGCCAGCTTCTCGAAGCATCCTCAAACTGTCTGGAGTTACACCCTTCGCTCGAGTACCAACGGCAAATAAAATATCTCTCTTTTTAATCTGCTCACAAAACTCCTCTAACCACCGCTTATCTGTCCCAAAATTCTCGTCAGCAGCATATAAAAAACCTACATTATATTTTTCTATTATTTCATCGAGTCGTTGCATACAGATGTCAACAGGGATAAACCTAATTCCCTTATCCCACCTGTGGCAAAAAGTACAACGTGAAACGCAACCCTTGGATAGGTACAAATAACCTATATTTTTTCCCGCACGATTAGGATCATTATATCTGGGATCATGATCAAAATGGGCTGTTGGGCTACTAGGATCACTTGCTGCTGGGAAATAGGTATTAATGTCTGTATTTTTTTCAAGATCGTCCCAATCTAAATCATACATATCCTCTTTGGGAATTTGCTCGCGATAACCAGTATTTACAAGCAAACCGTTATCATCCAAATAGGCTAGGCCTGTTATGTCTCTGTAGTCATTAAGATTTTTTGTCCTCTCAAAGCGCCGAATAACATCAAGGAAAATAGCCTCACCCTCTCCCAAAACGATCAAATCTACTCCTGTCTTTCTTAAAAGAACATTGGCACTAGCCCCCATATTACCCCCTAGCACCGTTAAACACTCTGGATACATCTCTTTTATATCCATAGATAACCTTTTCGAATACTCATAAGCTGTCGACACAACGGCACTAATGCCCACGACATCGGGTTTATTAGCCTGAAAATAATTTAAAACCTCTCCATAATCTGGCCTATTGCCATCTATGTGATAAAAGTCAATGTCCTCGAACCCGTTTTTCCTCAAATACTTAATCAAGGCGAGGCTACCAAATGGTGGAAAGGGTGTAGGTTTAGGCCTTATTGGAGTGGTTACTATTATAACTTTCATGTTCTAGTCAAAAAAGCCTTTTTAGGTCTATGTGGTCTCTCAAGATTTACAACTCATAATTGCACCGTCCTCAAGTTGGATGACGGTATCACAATGCTCTAGTGTGTCAAGATCATGGGTGACCATAATTACAGTGTGGTCGGCAGACAACTTCTGTATAGTTTTCATGATTTCCCTCTTTGTATCTTGATCTAATGAGGAAGTTGCCTCATCAAAAACCAAAGTGGAAGGTTCACCATATAGTGCCCGAGCTATACAAACCCTCTGCAATTCACCACCTGACAAACCTATACCATGTTCACCTAATAACGTATCTAAACCTGCGGGCAACCTTTTAACAACTTGTTCAAGCCCAGCTAAGCCAATTACCTTATTTACCCTATCATCATTAATATTTGGTTTCATAATTCCAAATGCAATATTATTACGTATTGTATCCTCTGCTATAAAAATATTTTGAGGCACTAAACCTATCGAGTTTTGCCAACTTCTGGCAAACTGCTTAATTTCCTTACTATCCACCGTTATTAAACCCTTTTTTGGCTCCAGCAACCCCAGTAGTATATCTAACAATGTACTCTTTCCCGAACCAGAAGTACCTGAAATGCCAACAAAATCACCTTTGTTAATCTCTAGATTAATATTCTTTAGGGCTAGTTTATTGGCCCCTGGATACTTGTAATCTAGGTTTGAGATAACAAGAACATTTTGAAATATATGAGTTCTTTCCTTGGTTTTTACGGTTTCAAGCTGTCGATTGTCATCTTCGTATTTATAAGCCTCGTAGACTGACTCTATATCCGAGGAATACCTGCGTAGATTACTTGCTGATGATAATATTCTATTGAGTGTTGGTATCAACCTTAATGCAGCCATTCCAAATAGACTCAAAGTTACTATCACCTCTGAACGGGAATCTCCCAAAATAATAGAAGAATATAGTACGGCCACACCACCAACTATCACCATTGTTTCTATCAAAAGTCTGGGTATTTGTATTGCCGTAGCAAACTTGGCAGACACATCAGCATAGCTGCTAGTAACTTCCGAAACCTTTGATACTAAATAACGCGTTGAACCATTAATCTTTACGTCTTTTATCCCCTCTAATGACGATAGGATCCATTTATTCAACATACCTTGGAGATAAACTGACCGATCTCCAAATACTTTAAAAATTGGACTGAACACAAAATAATATAAAATCCCTATCAAACATAAGAATAATGCGGACCCAGAAGTTACAGCCGGCTCTATAAAAAATAAAAACAAAACCACCCCAACAAACACCATCAACTCAAAGCACATTACCAGTAGTTGCCGAACCGCATCCATTGTCAGACGAACACCTAGTGTTAAATTTCTAAGTAAAACCCCGCTATTACTATCAAAGTGGTAAAGAAGAGGCCTATGAAGATAGCGTCTAAAAAGGTCACTAGTGTAATAAGCCCCTGTTTGATGAATTACTTTGTTGATTAAAGAGTAGGTCAAGAGAAGAAACATGTTCTTTAGAATAAAAAAGGCTATAAATATAAGTGCAAACCACCAACTCAAACCAATATTTTGATAGCTCGGCACAAACTTAGCAAAATATTTAACTAGTTCATGCTCAATATTCCCCACCATTGTTACATGAACAAGTGGCAAAATTGAAGCTATACTTACCAATTCTGCTCCTGTCGCTATAGCCATCGGAAAAAATAAAAATACTATTTTTCGGTGCTGTGACTGGGCGAGTATTGTAAATAATTGGGCTAATGAATTTAACATAAAAACTTATTTAAGGGTTTAAAAACCTCAAACTAGGCAAAATAAAATTCGGACACATCTCAACATATGAAAAATATCATATTTTGTTTTCCTGTCCGGTTGTTGCTCTGATCTTAGTAGCAGATATTTTTTCTGTTTCTTCATCAAGTTTTATCTTATGAAATTTATAACCTACATCTCGCCCATAACCTACGTCTGTGATATTAGGTACTAGAGTAATTTGGAATCTACCTACATAAGGGCGAAGTGATTTTTCTATTCTGTCTTTTATAGCATTAAAATTAAAAGGGTTATCGCCTACCCCTTTCACGTCCCGCACCATAATTACAACTTGACCGTTAATTTTCAAAATTTCCTCAAATAAACGTCTGTGGCCCTCATGCCAAGGTTGATACCTACCAAGCATCTGGGAAGTAGGTTTTTTACTATCCCATTCATATTTTTCAATTTCATTTGCAATTTGGATTGCTATGATATCTGCATTTTTTTTCCTAACTTCGAAATCTGGTGCTTCAGGTGGTTGAAACAATTCATTAGTATCCGCATACCTGCTAGATCTAATTGTATTCATATAAATGATATAATCTGCCTGAAAAAGTTCACGAGTTTCCTGGGTTGGGCAAATAAAGTCTGCTATAACGTGTTTATCATTTTTTATTTCTATCTGGGCTAAATCTCTCATCCGAAGAGCCTGACGATGTCTTCCTTCTGTACTAAAATCCCAATCTTCTGCTTCCGATCTAACCTTATCAGCGTTAAACCACTTGGCATCTAAAATATTAGCTAAAACTTTGCTCAAATAACTCTTTCCAGAGCCCGGAAGCCCCATGACCAAAATCTTTTTTTTCATAAAATTTTCTTATATATATCTATATAATTTCGTTAATCTTCTTCGTAGTAGTTTTATTTATCCAAAATATTTTTGGGCTACCGACCAACAAGTTAAAATACTTTTGAACAAGCCATAAAAAAGTTGGCTCTTTTTTTTCTATTTGAATAATTTTGTCACATGAGTAGCTAATTTATCTCCGAGATATGCTGCAGCTTTATCCGTATAATGAATTGAGTCAACAAACGGTTTTTCCTGTAAATCATTTAAAACCCCCCTAAGATCATATAAATTTAAATCAGCGCATCGTAGAGCTAAAATGTCCAAAAATTTCTTGATATATTTTTTTCGTAATTTATGACCGTCTAAATTATTTTTCAAATAAGCAATGTCTCTTGGGTAGTCTGACAGGTGATATGCACTGGGCTGAAGAGCAAATATAAATTTTGCTCCGGCAGCCTCGGCTAGCACCTTCATCATCCGATAATTTCTGTAAGTTATGTCTGCCCTCTTTTCTATACTTTCAAAGTCCTCTTTAAAATTTCTACTTATAAGTTGGTTAGGCTGCCCAATTATGCGGTACAACAATCTAAAGCTGATATCGAAAAAATAGGAATGCTGCCTAAGAAACCCCTCAACATTCAATATAACTGGCTGTTGTTTCTGAGCCTTTCTAACAAGCGGTACAGAAACCTCAAACACGTGTCGGGGTAATAGAGAAAAAATTATATTGTCATTATCAAATGATATTTTTGCATCGTTAAAACCGGTTAAAGTAATAACCAAATCTACCTTTTTTGTCAGAAGAAACTCATTAAGAGTTACTAATTCCTGAAAAGAGTTATACCCCCTCACACCCAAATTAGTTACTTCGGACCGTACTCCAAATTTATGGTAAAGTAAGTATTCTAATTGTGACGGAATAGTCGCTGCACTGGAGGTTGAGCCCACACCAAATACGCTACTACCCCCTAAAATTGCTATTTTTATACTTGGCTTTTCTAGTGACAACGGGGTAACGACCCAACCATCCCCATCAGTCTCTACGAATGTTTTTTTGCTATACCCAAAAAAAGGCTTTGAGGTTTTTACTAAAGAATTTTTTGGCGTCACCCAACCCCTGAAAGGGTGAAAAACACTATTAATTGTCCTTTCAGAAAAAGTGCCAGTCTCTGCATACTTCGCAATAAGAAGATAAGAAACCCCCTCCAAAAATAGAAAAAAGCCTATCGTAATTAATAATGGGTATATTACAGATTTTATTTTTATGATTCTCATTGTGATTTTAGAATCCCTTGTTAACAAAACTTTAAATATCCTAGAAAACAGAAAAGATGTTTCTTATTGCACTACAGAATTAACCAGTGTTTTTAGTTTAATATAATGTTTAAGTCTTTGATGATGTTAGTTTTTTAAAGTCTACAGAGTTTTTAATTAATTCCTCGTACTTACCTTCAGCCACCACACTCCCAGCTCTTAATACTAAAATATTATCAAACATTTGAATATTTGATAAATCGTGAACTACACTTATCACTGTAATTTGCCCAGAAATAGAATCAATGATCTTAGAAATTTCTGAGGCTGTTTTATAGTCTAGATCAGACATGGCTTCGTCAAGAATTAGCAGTTGGGGATTTCTGTAAAGTGATCTCGCGATAACTACTCTTTGACGCTGACCCCCTGATAGGATTGCCCCTTGTTCACCTAGGAAGGTATCAAGACCGTTAGGTAGTTCTTCCTCTAAATGACCTAACATGGACATATTGAGCACCCTGCGAACTTGAACATCATCTATCTGATCATCAGGCAGACCAAAGGCTATATTCTTGCGGAGAGAATCGTCTAATATAAATATATTCTGAGGTACAAATCCAATTAATTTATGCCAACTCGGGAGATTTCCCTGTATTTCTAAACCATCAACTTTTACCTCTCCCTCTTTAGGTTTAACCAAACCTAAAATGATATCAATTAATGTCGATTTTCCTGAGCCAGACTCACCCACCAGCGCAAGAGTTGAACCTTTTTTTATCGATATTTTTTCGACTTTAACAGCCACCCTTTTTCTGGCGCTGTAACTGTGGCTAATACCCCTTATATTTATCAAACTATTAAACTGTATCTCTTCAGATTGATTATCAGCATTTTTGCCATTGTCGTTTAATTTAGATCGCAACATTGTACTATAAGTGTTTTTTATCGCTGGTGACAACCTGCGGAGTTCGCTGGCAGACGTCAAAAACCTATTTAATGTGGGCATTAGTCTAAGAGCAGAGACACCAAACAAACCAATTATGGTAACTGCCTGTTCCCTAGAGTATCCCTCAACAGATAAAAAATATACTGCAAACAAAAACCCCCCGACTATCGCGGATTCAATTACAGCTCGAGGAACGTGAATTATAGAAGATGTTAAACTATAAACTACAGCATATTTCTTGCTTAATTCATAGACCTTAGAAACTAAATAGCTGACTGAATCTGTTACTTTTACGTCTCTAATACCTGAAAAGGACTCCAAAATCCATTTATTCTTAGCACCCTCCAAATAAAGTGACCGCTCACCCCAATCTCTAAAAAGCGGGCTAAAAATCAGGTGGTATAACAAGCCAACACCCCCTAACAATAGAACTAGAACAATTGAAATTTCCGGTTCAATATAAATCAAAAAACAAATTAAGGTAACCATTACCAGACCATCTAGTAACATCATTACAGCTTGCTTAGCAGCCAACATCGTCTCTAATACGCAGATGTTTAGATCTCGCAACAACAACCCACTATTTGATTTAGTGTGAAACGACATGGGAAAACATAGATAAATTTCAAAAATTTTCTTAGTATACTCGGCAATTGTATAATTTACATACAAGCTTATCAGGTATAGCGTGCCAACTATCACAGCACCCTTTAACAAAAACACTAAAAAAAATAGGACTGATATTGCTAGGCTTAAAGATAAGTCATCAAAAAATGAAAAATATTTGAAAAACTCTGTAACCGTCGGATAGTCTGATTTTCCCATAACAACAACTTGTATTACTGGCAACACAAGAGCCACACTCATTAACTCAAGTATGGTTGTAGCCGTGATGGGAAACACAAGAAAAATAAACCTTCTTCTTGAGCGCCAATCTAATATTTCGATTAATTCAAAGATAGATTGTAACACAAAATTTTCTCATAAAAATAAGTGAGTGGTTTTCGACCCTTCTAAAAACGATTAAATTGTTTTAGTTGTCAAAAGCTCTATCATTTCTAAATCTAGACGTTTTGGACTTATCCTAAATGCGTCTTTAGGATTAGTCCGACAACCAGTAGTTCCCTCTATTTTTATTCCCAAATTTGTGTCCTGGTGCTCGCCGAGAAATTCTTCTTTATAAATTTTAGAATATTTGGTTCTAATTTTTAACCCCTCGGCATCACCATGCTCGGCTCTTCTTATTTCACCCCACTCTGATTTTGGGAAATAGGTGTAAAGTGGAAAAGTTGCTGCCAGTCCATCAATCTCCTCAACATTCAAATAAGGTTTAGGCATATCGAGCATAGACTGCGAGGTGGTATGTGTTGTTATGGAGTCTTTTTCTAACCAGCGATTTCTAACAGCGACATCCCTTAGAGCGGTTCCATGATAAGGGGTAAATATACTTACTGTAAGAGCGTCGTAACCCTTAATTGACCTAATCAAGTCGACCGTATCCATTACCAATTCTCGGGTCTCACCCGGCATTCCAATGATTACATTCAAACTAAAAGCAATACCTGACTCTGCAATTATCTCGTTAAATCGTCGAATTATTTCAGAATTAGTTATTTTTCGTCTCAGCACTTTTTGCCTAAACTGTTCATTGCCACACTCAATACCAAAAGAAATTCTATAGCATCCTACCTCCCTTAAACGCTCAAGGGTATCCGTCTCACAATTTTCAGACCTAGTATTAAACCAAAATGGCAAACCAAATTCTTCGTACATGTCGCAAAATTCAAAAATTTCATCCCTTGGTCGAGCCAAAAATACGTCGTCAACAAAATAAAAAAATTGTGGATCATAAATTTTTTGGTAGGATTTTAACTCTTCCCTCAAGTTTTTTATCGTTTTCCTTCTTAAAAAATTGCCGATACCATTTTCCTTGGAAAAAGTTCTTTGCGAGGGAGAATTACAATATGTACAAGAAAATGGACATCCCCTAAAAGTTTCAACAGGTATCATCTTAAAAACCCTTCCCCCCATGGGCCTATAAAATCTAGACTCCTCAAAAAGGCTAAAGTCTGGTGTAAATTTATTTATATCGACAAGCGGGTCTTTGGGATTTTTGTGAATTTTTCCCTTTTTGTCCCGAAACCATGTCCCCATAATATTATGAAGAGAGTCATTCTTTCTCACTGCTTCTGCTGCTTCAACAATCACATTTTCCCCTTCTCCGAGACCAATAAAGTTAACCTCAGGGTACTGAAAGCACTGATCCGGCGCAAAAGTAGGAAAAACACCCCCAATAATATGAGGAATCTCTAATTCTCTAATATGTCCCAAAAGTTTGACAGCCTGAAGAAAGGCATCTTCTACAGCAGAAAAAACCAAAAAATCTGGCTTAAACGACAACACCTTTTTCCTAAAATCACCCATCATATCTTTTTTTATTTCAATCCCAAGGTCCTCACTTACATCAAAATCTCTCCAATTAAGCATCTCCTGTCTCTTCTCTGAGCTAAGAACCTCATCTGATAGATAGTGCGTGGTTTCAAAAAGCTCCACAACATAACCGTTGGCTTTTAATATTCTAGTAAACAATCCGACTGCTATTGATGGAACTAACATAAGTGGCAAATTAGGATAAACTATCAAAACCCTAAATTTGGTTTTTGATTTTATTTTGAATAATTTCTTATTTGTCTTCATAAAAAATTCCATAGATTACTGTGTTGTTAGTCTATGATTTAAGTTTAAACAATATAATTATTTTTCAAAAAATTATTTTTGTCCAAGTTTTTTATATTAGTGGGTAATTCTTATTCAAGGGTTTCAAACCCATTTCCATCCTAACCCTATCACTTAAGCATATTCCAGTTAGATCCACCAAATCGGAGTATAGCCGAGCATCATAGGGCTTGGCACCTGACTCTATTTCCATAATTCTAGCTTTAAATTTTTTGGCAGAAGTAAAAACTAGGTCCTTGTAAGATCTAAAAATATTTGATTTTTGTTTACTAGGAATATCAAAACCGAAGGAGAAACCCCCAAGTTGCAAAGACTCGGCCACCAAAGATGAGGGGTCGGATATGGTGTAACGAACCCGAAAAATAAGTTCATATGCCCACTCTTTGCTGTGTATTACATTTTTACATCTATTGACAATATTTTGCACAAACGCTCTTCCTTCCGACATCAATAAGATTTCTGGTCTTACTTGCAAAAAAATATTCCTATCAAAAAATTTATCCGCTACATCTATAATAAATTTCTCCATTTCTGGCTCTGCTGCAAAAACTCCGCAAAAAACCGCTATATCATTAGATCTCTCGGAAAATCTACGGCCCATAAACTTTTTTTCAACCCAACTACTACCCGACGAAACCAACTTCATATCAGTTGGCCAAGTTGGACCGTAAACCTGATTCAAGATTGTGTCCTTATAGACAAAATACTTATCAAAATTTACGTACCGATATTGGGGCCATAATATGGCACTCGTCATCATAAAACTCACCCCTAAACCAAAAGATTGGCCCCCTATGGAATTCAATTCCTTCCTTCTAAGAATGTGCTCAACATTATAGGGGTCCCTGCCCCAATAAAATCGTGTTTTATATTTCGAGAAAAAAGCGCGATAGACAGCCTTCCGGTAGGGCATGGCAATAATTTTAAAGAAAAGCACAAGCGGCCTGTTACCATGACGCAAAAACAACTTATATCCATCAAATAATAGCATTTTAATTACGCTAAAATACTCATTAATCGATAAAATACCGTCTTTAATTGTACAAACCTCTCTACCTGGCAAATTTCTAGTCCTTTTGTCTCCAGATTTCCAACCAACCAATTTTTTTGTACCCATATTTCCTAGTTTCTCGTGTTGAGGGCTAAGCACGACCAATTGGCGACCCTCCAATTCCAAACTCTGAAGTAACTCTATATCCCTATCATCACCAAAATCGTCTACCGCCAGGAAATACTCCTTATTAGCTTTTTTAAATATTCTAAGCCTAAGAGTGGCAAAGAAAAATGCGTAAACAGTAACGGCCAACCCTGCTAAAAGGTTGCTAAATTTATTATAAAAAGGGGAAGAATAATTTACTGATTTATCAATACTGCCAAAATTATATTGTATAGCTTTTTTAAGATCCTGATATATACCCAGAAAGTCATAGTCCTGGCTATCCTTCGACTCAGAAATAAATTTTATAACCAAAATATGCAAAACTATGCTTGAAAAATAATTACAGACAATATTTTTATAACCTAGGTTATAGTCAGCATCGAATCCACCAACTTCTTTAAATTTATAGTATTCACTCACCCAAGACTCCATGTCGGCAAATAAATCAAACTGCGTAATTTTAATTGGGTAATAACGTATACGTGACAATTGTGGACATAACTCAACCGCGGGATAAACATGGGGCAATAAATGCAGTCTCTCAACAAAAGAACCAAGAAACCGCTTTAATTGAGGCAGAAAAGGATGGGTATCTATTATCCAAATATCCCTTTTTACCAAAACTAATAAAATAACGACAAAGATATTAAGTTCGTTTACCAGTATAACGGGCTTGGTATTACCACCTATCCACCTCCAACTCATTTTTCCAAGACTCTGAGGATACATTTATAGTGAACTTTTAATAGATGGATTTATTGTTCTATACAATTATACAAAAAAACTTTTCTGGTTTGCCACTAAGGTTTGTCATTTTGGTGTCTAAAATATTCTTCAATACAAGACGCGATCCCCTGACCTAAATCAATGAACGGATTAGGCACTAATTTTTTTGCGGGACGAGACTGCAGTGAGTAGGGAGTAACCTTATAGTGCCCTTCCCAATTTTTAGCAGACTGTTTGGCAACTATTTCTTCTCCTAATATCTCTTCAATCATTTTTATCACATCAGATCTTTTAAGCTTTTCAACACCGGTAAGCGTTATTCTCTCTCCAGTGTAAGATTCGTCTTGTAATATATCGACAGACAATTTTGCCGCGTCTGCCGCATGTATGTATTCCCTAACCTCGTCTCCATCACCCGAGTATGTTATTTGCTTATTTTGAATAGCCTCTTCAATAATCCTGTAGAGTCCATTATTTTGATCAGCGCGCTCTCCATACAAAGACCCATACCTTACAATAGTGTAGGGAAAGTCATAGCGTTTTCCGTACTCCTCAATAATTTTTTCTGATGTCATCTTGCTTATTCCATAAAAGGAGCCATCACTGCCAGCAGCATAAACACTACTAGCGTATATATATTTTTTTATAGGTAGAGATTTCAAAGTATTTACTATATTTATGTTACCCAGAATATTCTGTTGCATGGTTTCCAGAGGTCTAATAATACATTGATCTAAGGAGGTTAAACCTGCGAAATTGAACACAACCCCCGACCCTGCAACTGCCTCTTTCACCATTTTAGGGTCTAGAATATCACAGACCATATAATCCTGGCCTTTGGCTATATACTGTGCGGGAGCAATATCTGCCACTAAGACGCTATATTCTCTTTTATTTAACTCGTCGGCTACATAACTCCCTAAAAAACCACTTCCGCCAAAAATAGTTACTCTTTCCATTCTTTAATGCTCTCTAACTATTTTTCTTTTTTTGACTAAAGTAAGGCGTTTTACGCGCCCCAAAGCCTCTATTCTTAAGCCAACCTATAGAAGCTTCCAATTGCCACCAATCATCCAAGTCACAACCAAAATCATTGTAAACGGGAAGTATCTTTTTTCCCATCCATCGCTGGGGTAATAAACCCTCACTAATCTGATCTAAAGCTCGAGCTCGGCAAACTGAATGGCTCATATCTGCAAAATATACGTCTCCCTGACTATCTCTATCACAATTTAAAGAGTCTGGATCACCGAATGTCTCAAAAGGCACAAAAGGCTCAAGATAACCATCATTAGTTAAACTTCGAGCCCTCAATGGACTGTACATATTTAAACATGAAACAGTAACAGCGGAGTCTGCTTCTGGATCCTCCCGTAGAGCCTCAACACCCCGATCAATTAAATTACTATCTATTGTCAAAACATTACACATTAGGACTACCACCATGTCTGGCTTTTGGTTTTTTCTTCGACTCAATACTTCCTGATAGCCGTGCACTAAGGCATCTTCAAATAGTGCCTCGTCTGTACACAAATAGGGTGGGCGCTCTATCACTTCAATACTAAACTCTCCCGCCGACTCAATTATTTTTTCGTCATCTGTTGTCAGATAAACATCTGTTACATATTTAGAATTTTTTGCAGCCATCAAAGAATAGTGACTAATTGGGCGTCCTAAAACCTCTAGATTGTTTTTTCCAGGTAGTCCTTTGGATCCCTTTCTCCCTAATAGGATAGCTATCACCTCACCAGTCACAACTGGCCACCATTAATATCTATAACTGCTCCATTAATATAAGAAGCGGCGTCACTCAGTAAAAACAGTATTGGCGCAACTTGTTCTTCAACCTCGGCGATTCGACCTAAAGGTATAGAACTAGATAGATTTTCCAATTCAGGATCACTCATAGCGTTTTTTAAAAGTGGAGTGAGCGTCTGACTAGGACAAACCACATTTATATTAATATTTTTTCCACTCTGTTCAAAGGCCAATTGTCGGGATAGCCCAATAATTCCAGCCTTACTTGCCGTATAATGCACACCTGCCACCAAACTTCTATGTCGCCCAGCTATTGAGGAAATACTTACTATCCTTCCAAAGTATTGGCGCCTCATCCGCTCAATTGCATACTTACAAGCAAAAAAAATTGACCTCAGATTGGTATCCATGACCTTGTCCCATTGACTTTGATCAATCTCAGATATCTTGCTATTCGAACTGATAGCAGCAGCGTTTACTAAAAAATCAAGATTGCCATAACTATCAACTTTTTCAAACATCGCGCTAACATCAGCATCTTTCTGAATATCACAGGGAATAAAGGTAGCGTCACTAACTAAGTTACTGGAACCTCTAGATGCAAAAAGGACCTTTGCTCCGCATTCTGACAAGCTCTTCACTACTCCCTCTCCAATACCAGAGCTACCACCGATAACTAAAGCAAGGCGACCCGAAAAATCAAATTTTGCAGTTGATAACTTCAAAAGCTATTCCTCTGCATAAACATGCGTAACATCCGGTGCAGTGATGGCAAATCTAATTCCTGGCGTTGTGCCCTTGCAAGTTATTTTGTGTTTAATTCCCTTTGGAACCACTACAATGTCATGCTCTGAGACGATTTTAGTACCCTCACCCTCAATAAACCATTCCCAGGTTCCTGCTAATATTACCCAACATTCATCGTCATCGGGATGATAGTGAAGACGATTACCTTCCCCTGGTCTTTGTTGTATGATAACTCCGCCAAATCTATCATTTTTTACCAATCGAGCAGCCCACGCTTCGTTTCCCATTTCTTTTTGAAGGGTCTTTACGCTGGTGGTGGACACATTTTCCAATTCTTCGATTATCACGTTGCTTACGCCATCTTCCGAGAGAACTTTTTTTAAATCATTGTCGTGTATATCCATCAATAACTCCCAAGCTAGATAAGAATAAAATAGTAAACATTTTTTCTCATACCAATTAAAAAGCCTCTTTCCGTAAATCTCAGTCTTTTTTTTAATTATTGAACAGCATAGAATGTAATTTATCTACCAAATGTGCAACAGATGCAAAAACTAAAGTACTCGTATAAAGATATTTGTAATAGCCTTGCTGAGGCTGGCTTGGAAAGGGGTGACAGTGCCTACTTCTCGACCAGTCTGGGTATGATTGGCCTTTGTGATGGAGTTAATGATGGACAATCTCTGAATCAGGTGTTCTTTGATGCCATTCAGGAGGTTATTGGAAAATCTGGAACTATTTTTATACCAAGCTATTCGTACTCATTTAATGACTCAACTGTAAAGAACCCAAAAATCTTTGACCCATTTACTACAGAGACTAAAACTGGTCCCTTTTCAAATTTTTTTATCAAGCAAAAAAGTGTATTCAGATCTAAAGACCCCATGATGTCGATAGCGGGATTAGGGCCCAACTCAAAAAAAGTCTTGGATAATATTCCTGCTACTTCCTTTGGAGAAGACTGCGTCTATTCTAGACTCTTAAATTTAAAAAACGCTAAGTGCGTAACCATTGGGTTGGGGCCAAATTGGATCCCCTTCTTGCACCATACTGACTGGATCGCAAAGGTGCCATTTAGATATGATAAAATATTTTATGGCTGTATATTAGCTAAAAACGAAACCCAATACACCTATTGGAATTATTCTGTACGCGCACCCATCAAGGAAAGTAGGGCCGACGCTCACGAGTTAGGCCGCTTAGCCCTAATGTCTAATCTTTGGCGTTCTAGCTATCTAGGCCGGTCAAAAGTACACTGCGCTGACTACCAAAATCTATTTGATTTTACTTTAGAAAAAATAAAACAAAACAAATGGATAAGTGCCGCTGGTCCTCCGACAGCTGTTATTTGCCGTCATAAAGGGCCAAAGGTAGTTAATGATCCCCCCAAGATAGACATCCAATTAAAAAACTATTCGAGTTTAAGCCGGGGAGAAATGGATAGTTCAATATTTAATCTTTTAAGCTCAATAAAATATTATTTTGCAATTAAATTATTTAGTTTTAAAACTGGTGCAAATTTATACGACTGGGTTGTACCAGAGGCTATAAATTCTAAAACAGGCAAATACTCTGCTTCCTGTCTTTATGCGGGCCACTTGCTTTGGAGGGGCAAAAGCAATAAATCGCTACTATTGTGCATATATCTTGACTCAACAACAGACCAAGAGTTACTCGGTCTTCAGATTGCTCTTAAATTGCTTAAAAAGATGCAGGAGCCAAATGCCAAATGCCAAGTAAACATTCATTTAGCTCTACTACCTGGAGCAATCGGTTTGGCGGGGATATTAACGAAGTTAAATACCAATAATTTGATTGGTATCATACACTTGATTAAAAAGAATGTTTTAAAAGGATCTGAAAACAATAAAGAGCCGTCCCATTTAAACAGTTACCTTCATCAACTGATTCAGACCAAAAACCTCAAGCATCTGAGCGTTAGGAAAAAGTGTTTGCCTAAAATTTCGGGCACGAATCCGGTCGCTAAAAGAGGGCTTAAAGACTTAAAAATAGAAAATGTTTATATTGAGGTAGATAACCCAAAACCTAAAGCAATAGCTACAAAAATTAAAAATATTAACAAAATTTCGGACAATTTGTTTAGTTTAATTACCTCGGTAAAGACTTAAAATCCTTTTGTCTCTAATTTAGCTCCTCAAACACACCGCCTTCGGTTAATTGTTTAGCAATTGGAATTAGCGTTCCCATACTTACACCGATTAACTCTGCGATTTCCAATAAAGTATGATTGCCATCGGCATAGGCTATAAGATTCATCATATTTCTAGTGATACTGTAAGTTTCTTTGGTGGAAAGAGTGGGATATAAACCTCTTTTTCCTAATTGTGGTTCGCACTTAACATTACATCGATAAACCTTATTGTTTTCTAGATACATTATAATTTTGCTATAAAGATCAAAACTTCCTTGCAAGCCCTCTGGCGAAACCAGGTTAAGGTTATCAAGTGAAGTATGATACTCTGGATATTCGTCATACTTACTTCTACATACACTACAAACAGGCAAATCAATTCCCACACTACAATATTGCCTCTCGTCACTTCCCCGTTGCAAAAAGGAATACTCATCAAAAGACTCAACATGATGCGTTAGCGAATGTTTGGCAATTTTATCCGCAAGCGTATTTCCCCATCTGGAAGCTATATACGAATATTTTCTGTTATCTCCAACGCAAGTAAGCACAAATCCAGCAAGTGTGTTTTTCTTCATTTCCATATGATTTTTGGAGAGATAAACAATGGAGCCTAAAGTCTCAACTAAAAACAGTATTCTATAAGTAAAAACTCTGTTTTTTAGATTTCCGATATATTCTGCTAGTGCTGCCGCTAAACAGGGACCCGACAACTCATTATTTGCCATAGAAGGATGACAGACGTAAGTTGAGAGCAACACCTCCTTCTCTGAACTTCCAGGTATTATTAATTCTCCATAATTTAACTCGCCAGGGCTTAAATCTGAGTTGATTTTAACCCTATATATTTCATCCGGCTTTTTTCTTAGGAGGTTTCGTTGGGTTTCTGTCAAACAGAAGCCCCATCGTTTCTGATAGTAAGATGTTATGTAAGGTATAGCATCAGGTTGTTCAGGCAGAGAATATAAATGTTTATCCAACTCCCGGAAAGTCATCTCACAGTCAACTGGCTCAGAATAACCAACTACGTGCAAATTATTATCATGAAAATCAACTACTCGTTCACCTTTGTTACTTTCTATAAAAGCCTCACTAATGTTCCATTCATCAGGGACTGTCCAGTCAAAAGCCTGGGTTCCAGTCTGTACGGAGCAAACCTTCATTTCTGGAAGTATGTTTTGAATATAGCTCAATGTTTCTCTAACCCCATCACCTGTTAAGCTCCGACAGATTGGAAACAAGTCGCTCACCCAACCGTATATTTTTTCACCTTTAGTATCTGTCATTTTATCCTAGCGGACGTCTTTTTAATCTCTTGCTAAAAGCCTTCTCAAGCCATCGGTTAAGTCTAGTTCTGAATATTGATTTTTTAACTCCTGCTTTAAAATTTTTCCCAAAGGTGAACGTGGAAAATCCTTCACAAAAATATAGTCTAAAGGTCTTTGAACCTCGGCTAAATTATCAAGACAAAAGTTATTTAACTCCCTTTTATTGGGCACAACTTCAGAATTTGGGATCACTACAGCCAAAACAGCTTCACCAAAAACCTTGTCCGGTATGCCAATTACCGCAATCTCATTTATGCCTGGATGTCGACCTAATGTTTCCTCAATATCTTTCGGATAGACATTTGCACCACCGGTAATAATTAATTCTTTAACCCTACCCGTGAAAACTAAATAACCCTCAGAGTCAAGAAATCCATTATCAGCGGTACGGAAATATTCTCCATCAAAACTGGTCTCTGTATCCTGTTTTCTATTATAATAGCCTTTAAACACCATTGTAGACTTACAGGTAATTTCTCCCTCTTTCCCGACAGGTAACTTTTTTCCATTTTTATCTCTTATTCTTATCTTTACACCAGGGACATTTCTGCCAACGGTCGTTATTTTATTAGCCCAATCCTCTGGCCCAATATTAGAAATAACGCCAACTTCTGATGCACCATAGCATTCGTGGAAGTCACAATTTAGAAGCTCAATTAGTAATTTTTTAGCCTCATTTTTTAGGATGGCACAACATGAAACAACAGACCGTAAAGAGAGTAATTTGTTTTCACTATTTTTTATCGCGGGTATTAACGCTTCAAGTTGCGATGCCACGGATATGGTAAAAGTAACTCCTCTTTTTTCTATCTCATTTATCCATAACTTCGGGCTGAAAACACTCATAACAACACAAGTGCCGCCTGTAATAAGTGGTGTGAATATTAAGCGCTGAGAAATTGAGTGATATAGTGGAGTGGCTACCAATATAACATCTGTTGACGACAACCCATAAACTTGCCTAGCATTTAGTGCGCGCATAATCTTATTTTGCTGAGAAAATATTATGGGCTTGGGACTACTTGTAGAACCAGACGTCATTGTCAATATATAGCTACTATCCGTTTTTATTTTTCCCTTATCTAACACAAAACTATCTGGCGCTTTGGCTATAACTCCTTCCAAGGAAACAAATCCGTCTATAACTCTTCCCACGCTGATACAGTTATTTTTATTGAATTTTACCTTAAAACCTTCCTTGTGTTCAGATTTTAATATCCGCTCAATTACAGAATCATTGGCTAAAAGAAAGTCCATGTCTGTTTCATTAGCGCTATTTAATAGCGTTTTAGGTCCCACCGAGGGGTCCATAGGTATTGCTACTGCTCCGCAGTCAGCAATCGCCAAAATAGCTATTATAAACTCAATAGAGTTTTGAAGTAGAAAACCAACATGAGTTCCTTTAACTATTCCCAACTCCTGAAATCCACCAGAGTACGAACGCACCTGTTCAACTAGCTGCTCGTAAGTTAATGACTTGTTCGCAAAGATAACAGCCTCTTTATGCGGCCAACTTTCCTTGTTCGCCATTAGGCGTTGTATGATATTCAAAAAATTACCTCTAAACTATAAGTGATTTTAGTTATATACTGACTCAATTTTTTTCTTCACAGAGTTATAAATTTTTCTTGTGTAAGGCATATCTAACTCCAAAATTTTAGACACCTTTGAAAAACTCTCCCATTGATATTCTAACTCTATAGGCCTTCTCTGTAAAAAAGAATGGAGCATACTCATTGTATGTTTTGTACTGGATAAAGTTTGGGAGATTCGAGAATCCACAGATTGAATGATTGGTATATTAAGAGTTTCAAGTATTTGGTCTCCCTCGTGCATTATTTTTGCAACGCTCTCCTTGCTCGGCCTATCCTGATTTAATTCATAATTATTATATTCCTTTGAAATTGCCACTAAATTAAAGGCAAAGGAGTTTATCGCCTTTATAAATATCTCGCTCCTAATATCAGCCACTATTGGGGACTTACAAGTTTTTGTGAATATTTGTCTCAACAGGGAGGCTTTTTTACTCATCTTGGGATATAATGCCGAAAGTGGGTAACCTCTCTGAACATGCTTTATTATTGTTTCGCCTGGATCTTCAATTACTGCCGATAGCCATTGAGTAACACAAATAATATTTTCTTTTATGAAAAATTTTCCAATGTCTGGCATAAAATCAATGTTATTAAATTGTTGTCGTTGGTCAGGTGGCAAATTGTAAAACCACCAAAATGGTAAATTTGTACACGGTGGCACCACAGCTGTATTGTCTCCCATTAGGTGTTGCAATTGTTCCAGAGTAGAGGCGTTATAATCCGTCAATTTTGGACAAATAAATATATAATCAAATTTTTCATCCTGAATTGCCTGAGCTGTGTCATATACTCTAAAATCTGTTCTCTCTGATATAATTTTTTCACTTTCCTTAATATCATTACTAAAAATGGATATTTTCAAACCATTCTTGCGTATAGCCTCTAGATGCTTACCTCTGCAAACTAAGCTAACGCTATGCCCTGCCCTATGGGCACAGTAACCAATGTGGGACCCTATGGCACCAGCTCCAAATACTAAAAAATTCAATATTAAATTTAACCTTTTATAGTTCGACCCAAGAGCCAGATTTGTTGGCTTTAACAAGTCCATCAAAGAGATTAAGGCTCTCCAATGAATGCTCAATTCCAAAAACAAACTGATTGTTGCAACTGCCATTTTTCCTGTACTCTATTAACGAGTCAGCAATGTCATAGTAAAGATTTGCAAAAGCCTCTATAAATCCAGCTGGATGGCCAGCCTTATACCGATTATACCTATTCTCACCAGCAATAATTAATTTTGAACCCCGGTCAATAACAAACCTCTCACCATTGGCGTAGGCCATCATCAAGTATTCAGGCTCTGTTTGAATCCACTCTGCACTAGCCTCACTGCCAAAGATTCTCAACTTAAGTCCGTTCCTGTTTCCCAGTGCAGATTTACTCATCCAAAAATCAGCTGCCAATCCATCCTCAAAATCAACCCACATCACTATATCGTCTACTAGTCCTTGATAATTTGAATGATTGGAAAATCTGCCGGCCACCCTAAGCGGTATTTTACCCATCAAAAATCTTGTTAAATGATAAAGGTGTGCCCCTAAGTCATGGCATATGGTAGGTATTTCACCATCTCTCAACCTCCACCCCTGCGTTACCAGCTGCTCTCCTGTTTCTGGGTTTTTTCGAAGAAAAACCTCTTGAGGCATCTCGATTTTAATTTTTTTTATTTTCCCCAGATCTCCTATTTTTATTCGTTCCTTCAATTCCCGTATCATTGGATAAGCACTATAATTATATGTAACCGCTAAAAAGCCGTTAGTTTTATCTATCTCTGCTTTGATCTTGGTTGCATCCCCAAGCTTTTCTACCAGTGGCTTTTCGCAAATTACCGGTAGTCCTTTTCTCACTAGTTCTAGTATTACATCACAATGGTCTGGTGTAGGTAATAAAACCGCAACGGCATCAATTTTGTTAGCCTCATATTTAATCATATCTTGCCAATGACTAAATACTCGTTCTTCAGCAATTTGCCAATTTTTTGCTGTTGAAAGATTGACTCTTTTATCACTGCTAAAGGCACCCGATACCACGGACCAGCGTCTGTCTAGTTCACAGGCAGCAAAATGAGAAGGGCCTATCGCTGAGGACACACCCCCCCCAATAAACCCCAATTTTAGGGAATTAGGACTGTCTTTTTCTGAACTTATATTATTCATGTAATCACTCTGTAAAACTAGGCCTCTTAATGACTATTTTCCATTTATGATTAATACAATACCCCTAGGTGTCCTGAAATTATCTGACTCAGTATCTTCTGCAGATAGTTTAATATCAAATTCACTTTCCAACTCAAGAATAAGATTTAATAGAGAAAACGAGTCAACGTGACCTTCGTCCAAATAGCGATAGTCTAATTTCTCCTCTATATTTTGGAGTGGTATTATTTTTTTTTTCTCAATAATAGCTAAAACTTTTGTAGTAATATCTTCCATAAGAAGAGTTTCCTGTAATTGCCTCTAAATTGACAGCTCTAAATCGCCGATTTTATCTAGGGAGGGACCCTTTTTATCTAACATTATGCTGAGAAATGACTGAGTTATAATATCTTTTTTGGAGTGCTTTGGAAAAAATTTATGATAAGGCTTCTTTAGTTTATCATCGTTTCCAAGATATTTTATTATAAGGTGGTAAAAATTGACTCTTTTGTCTAATTCATGCGGGTACATCTGTATTATTTTAATAATCAAAGTATAAACGTGGCCCGACATACCCCTTAGATACGAGGTCTCATATTCTCTAAACAAAACACCCTGTCCATCCAAAAATTTCGAAATTAGTGACCAGGCCCCCAGATATCCTTTTACATGATTTTCTGATAGTGTATTTACAATTGATCCCTCTACATTTCTTTTCACATAAATAACTTTATCTAGTTTACAGATCTTTTTAGCTGAATAGTACATTTCAAATATTACCGACATATCTTCATGAAGTCCCTCAGGAAACCTGATGTTATACCTAGAAATAAGGGCTTTTTCTATTAGGGTATATATCACTGAGCCATCCATATTCATCCCGAGATAATGGTTAATTATTTGTTCTCTTTTTGTTGGCATATCATTAAGGTCCCTGCGCCTTTTAAGTGGTGTAGTATTTTCTTTAATATCTGATAAATATGTCCAATTATAGGTTATCAAATCATAATCATGCGTGGTAACCATTTCCAAAAGTGTTGGTAAAGAGTCTACGTAAAGCTTGTCATCAGAATCCAGAAATAGAATATATTTTCCACTTGCTAGAGAAATGCCTTTGTTTCGCGCGATGCCTGGGCCACTATTCTCAGGCAATTTATCAATTATTATATTCAAATCTATCTTATGATCTAAAATCTTAGCCAACCCCTGGTCCGTGGAACAATCATCTACGGCTATAATCTCAATCAGATCGGAATTAATGGACTGATCTTCGATACTTTTCAGACACTCAATTATATATTTTTCCGCATTGTAAAATGGTATTACAATGGAAATAATTGGTAAGATATCTAAATGCGGGGAAGAGAAGTTCTTTTCTTTATATGGTGTCAGCGTCAATTATATTGCCCAAATTTAAGCCCATATCTACTATTTCTTTACATATTTCTCCATAAAACTGTGAGGAAGCGATAAATATAAAAGGACTCTTTTCTTCCAATATCTTTTTTGGATCATAAATTGTTTTGCCTGCGATTTTCTCTCCACATTTACTTATATCGCTATCAACAAAGAATTTCACTCGCTCACTTAACTGTTTGCTCTCCATAAGCCTGATTGCATATTCCCCAGCGCCCCAGACAATAATAGATTTTTGTTCAGATAGGGAATTTTTTTCTACCAACCTACCACTACTAGTCACTTTCGCCATGCGCGGTCGGAGATGATAATCATAATTTACCATGGCAATCTCCAACTCACGCAAACCATCATATAGACTCTTAGCTGCGCGAATAAGTTTTTCAGCAACTACTTCATCCTTGAAGTCGGCACTTATTTGAAAACTACAATCGGTCAAATTATATTTTTTGACATAACTAACAAATGACTCAATCTCTTCGTCACTGCTATTAGTCTCCATAAGGATATATTTAATAATTACCCTCTCTGATCCAGCTCTACAATAAAGCTCTAAATTTTCCAAGACTTGAAAGAATCTATTTCGCCCTCTCACTGCTAAAAATGTTTCTGGTGTACCAGCGTCCATACTTATAGTTACAGTGACCTTTTCGGACTTTAAATATTCTTCCAAAACCAAACTATACTTAATAGCATTTGTAAAAACGTGATTACTGTTGGGCCTAAACCTATTAGTCAGAGAGCGAAAAAGATCATTAAAGCCTCCAAAAATAACAGGTTCCCCTCCCCCCCAAATTAGTGACATTTTTTTACTAAGAGCGTCTGCCTCTGACAAATTATCAAAAAGTTTTCTGATACTATAAGACGGTTTTTTTCCCCCATAATACATATCGCTGCAATAGGTACACCTGAGGTTACATACAGAGTGGTGTTCTATAGATATCAAATTTAACTCTAAATTCTCTAGGTCAGGCCATTGTTTTTTAACTAACCAAGGGCACCCTGAACACGCAGTGTTTTTGCCAGAGTTAATATCACGATGTAATTGTACTTTTTTTTCCCTAATTGAGTCGTAGCTTATATCTGTATCCGAAGAAACCTTATGGATTTCAACATCCCCCTTCAAATTGCCGTCGACAAAGAAGCGTTTACAACAATGTCTCAGCACATCTGGGGCCGCATATACCGCATGATGAAGAGATTCACAACTCCAAGACTCTTTTGTCATATTATACATTTAACCAAAAAGAAAAACTCAAATAAGTGCCTTACACTATGCATATCAAAAACAGCTCTTATCAATTCTATCGCCAGGGCTTAAGTCTCTGAGGCTCGTCTTGCCAAGGATTTCATCAAAATGTCGTGGATGCAAACCAAAACCAGGTCTGATAACTTTTATGTTAGAAACTGAGAATTTGTCCCCCTTCTTAACGTAATCACATGCATATATCGAACGCTTAAACATTTTTGAACCTTTTTCACCCTCTGTTATCCTCAACTCCGATGTTCCCAAAGCTTCCCAAACATTATTCACTTCACTAACCAAAAGTGAAAATTCACTTACATCTGAAGAAAATGATGAATCTACACCTTTGTCGCCCCTAGAAACTATAAAATGTTTCTCAATTATAGAAGAACCCAAAACAACACTCCCAACCGCAGCCCCAATTCCCATGGAATGATCGGACAGCCCAACTATACAATCAAATTTTTCTCTCAAAACGGGTATGCTCATTAGATTTGTTTCATCAATTTTGGCAGGGTAGCTTGAGTTACACTTTAAAAGAGCTAACTGAGTACAGCCAGACTCTCTGGCGTTTTCGACAGCCTCTTTTATTTCCTCTTCGGTAGACACGCCGGTCGATATAATCACTGGTTTTTTCGTGGAAGCCACTTTGCGTATAAGGGGTAAATGATTATTTTCGAAGGAGGCAATCTTGTAGGCTGGTACATTTAGTTCTTCCAAAAACTCAACATCCAACTCATCAAAGACGGAACTAAAACAATCTATATTCAACTTTTGTGCCTCTAAAATAATCTCTTCAAACCACTCTCTTGGTGTATAGGCCTCTTGATAAAGATCATAGAGCGACCTATCCTTCCATAAGCTTTCTTCATCCGAAATAATAAAATCGTTATTGCTAGATTTAATCGTTATTTGCTCTGGGGTGTAAGCTTGGAGTTTTATTGCATCGGCGCCACACTCCGAAGCAGCTCTCACAATGGAAAGTGCTTTTCTTAATGAATTGTTGTGGTTGCCCGACATCTCAGCAATAACGTAAGGCCTATTAGTATTGGAGATCTCTCTCCCATTAATAGTGATTGGTTCAACCATTTATATTTTTTTCTATATTATTTAAAAAATATAGATGCATTTTGTTATTCCTTAAAATAGTACAAAAGATCACCAGTTTGATATTTAAGTGCAAACCCACTTCTTTCAAAACATCTGATACTAGGTAAATTTGTAGATTTAATTAACGCTAACAGAGCATTTGGGCTTCTTAGACTAAATTTTTTAACCCCTTTCTTTAATAGTTTTTCTCCAAAGCCTAAGCCCCTATACTTAGGATTTAAATTAATAGCTACCTGACTAACCTCTTTTTCTGAAAATGGCTCAAACCTGACCATACCAATTAATTCGTCACCGCCCACTAGTTCCCCAATATATAACTTATTTTCAATAGAGTTATAAAATTTAGCTACCCACTCTTCGTGCGTTGACCAAGATACCTCCTCTACATTTATTGAGTTTAATCTAGTTTGGATATTATTCCTCCAGTCCCACAGTGACTTGTGGTCAGAAGTCCTTAGACCCCTAATTTTAAAATTAACATCATTTAAGGAATTATTGACTTTGTTTTTATTCAATTAAAATCTCTCAATAAATTAACTAAAAACATGGCTATCCTATTATTCCCCTTCCCATCGAAAACTCGGAGTGAATTCTTAACTAGTCCGTCTCGGATATTAGGGTTACCAATCAATTGATCAATTTCGTGTATCAGTTTTCGTTGCCAGTTATTCTCTCTAACTTGCCCAATATATTTTATACATTTCAACTGGGACAACTTGTCCAAGTTTGGAGTTTGATTTTTTGCCACACCAAGCCCGATAGTTGGAATTCCGCAATAAATAAGCTCAAGAAGTGTTTGGCCCCCAGCACTAATGGCCATATCAGCATCACATAATAACTCACTAAAATTTAGCGGATTGTTATGTATTCTTATATTAGCATTAGGTTTTACCAGAGGAATTGGTGCGAATGGACCTAAAACCAAATCAACTTTGATTTCAGGCCACTTTGTAAAGACCTTTGTTAAGCAAAGTTCAATCAATTCAGGAATTATATACTCTTTATCGCCCCCCCCTATTGTGATGAGGATTTTACTCACAGATTTTGCTACCCGTGCCCCAGTGGCCCTTACCAAATCACTCCTAATAACTTGGTATTTTGGCCCAACCAGAGCGTGCTTAGCTGCAAATAGTTTATAATCTCTCTCACTAATTGAGGGGAATCCGTTAATAACAACATCTACGGGTAGTGTTTTTATAATCAAATCATCAAAACACACTAAAAGGAGGTTGGCAGAATTTAATTCATCAAACAAATTTACATCCAAGCAATAGCTGTCTAAAACGAGACATCTAGGTAGCTTTGAGTCACCACACTGGCTCAGTATAGCTTCTGGTGTTGGCTGACATTCTATTGCACTCGATAAAAATTTAGGCAGGTTTTCTGTGTTTTGAACATTTGCCGACATTAAATAAGTACACGCTGCACCTAACTTTTCTACACCTAGCCCCAATGAATGACATCTCATGGCGTGCCCTAACCCCGATCCTTCGCCAACATCAAAATAAAAATAGAAGGTATACATCCAACAATTAAACTGAATAAAAATACTTTAGAGAGGGTGTTTCCAAAATTAATTGCAAAGGCAACTTGTAGGAATACGTCTCATCAGTTTCAGGAATAAGTGAAAACAACGCTTTTAGAAATCTATAATCTCTCTCTGTATCAAGAGTCCACCTCAAGCGAGATAAATTTGGATCGGAAGAAGCATAGTTTAATATTTTTACCCTTTTGTTATTTACCCGCATCCAGGTAGTAACGTGTTCTCTCTCATTTTCATTAGCATTTTGGACTGCCTTAGCCAGTAACGCTGTTGAAAAAGCCTCACAATCAAGACCCAAGGGCCAAGACCTTGGCCAATTGTTTGTAGCAAAATGGTTGTTTTTCCCCTCAAGAAGCTTAATAACTTCACTGCATACGTTTGGATCTATTAATGGACAATCGCTTGTCACCCTCAAGACTACGCTGCAGCCAATTTCCTGTGCTGCCACAAAGTAGCGGCCTAAAACATCTTTCTCTGGACCCCTCACTACGACACTTCCACATCTTTCTGCTTCACTAGCCACTAAGTCAGAATGTGGGCCTTCTGAAACTGCACAGCAAACTAGGTTAACATTGTTAATTTTTTTACACCTTTTTATAACCTGCGATAACACTGTCTCACCCCCGAGCTCCATTAAAACCTTACCGGGTAACCGAGTAGAGTTCATTCTGGCCTGTATTATCACGGCTGTTTTCATAGATTTTAGATTTTTGATAAGATTTGTAACCAGTCAAACCACCAAGTTTTTTTTGCCAGACCAAACTGCATTGTCCAATTTTTTCGAGCCTCCTTTACTTCATTACTCGCCCACCAATCATCTAAATTGTTTGATACAGTGTTTATCCACTCCGCCGCATCCTCCGGCTTTTCAAAAAGTATATTTGCTTTTTCTAGAGCCTCAAAATAAGGTCTGGCAGTAGCTGTAAGAACCCAAGCTGCTCTATCCCAGAAACATATTAAGGGCACTTCTGCAGCCATCGCAACATTTAGCGTGGTGCCTGGATGGTCTAAAACAAGCAGGCTGCATCTCATTATCTCAGTGTTGAGATCCGACCTAAGAATTGGTGTATTTGGAAAATATTTCTGAAAATAATCCTCATCCTGTAGATCTGTTTTACCTCTGAGATATGGTCGATAGACCAAGTGTTTTTTGTT
>CEUN01143998.1_pt1 | contig 38456 bp, 32 predicted proteins | sample 361501 | NCBI WGS metagenome assembly CEUN01 (sample SAMEA2622801, study PRJEB7988) | marine metagenome | biome: marine biome (ENVO:00000447); feature: marine epipelagic mixed layer (ENVO:xxxxxxxxx); material: "saline water (ENVO:00002010), including plankton (ENVO:xxxxxxxx)" | depth 120 m | reverse complement strand
TTTTTTTTTTAAACACAGTAAAACCGTTATTTGTTTCAGTTAAGTGTTTAATAATTCAGTCTTTTTAGTATCTTTGTGCCTTATCGGTTTTATTTGTGTCTAACACTTTGCAAATAACGTTAAAGGCGATATAGTAGCCATGGTTTTCGACGATAGGTCGAAATACAAACTTATTGCGATTATTGATGTATTTTCTTCATCTGTAAAAGTGTTAATACGGGTTATTTTAATCGGGAATAACAATAATGAGCTTTACACTACGCCAACTCGAAATCTTCCTTGTCATCGCTCAAACAGAAAACATTTCTAATGCGGCACAGATTCTGCACATGTCTCAATCTGCGGCTTCAGGAGCGTTAAAAACCTTAGAAGATCAATATGATATTGCTCTATTTGATCGTCAAGGCAAACGTCTTCATCTTTCAGAATTTGGCCGCGCTGTCAGACCAGAAGCTGAGGCACTCTTAGAGAAAGCAAAAGCTTTCCAACGCCGACTTGCTGGCAAGCAAGGCATGGGCCCACTTGCTGCTGGTGCAACACAAACCATTGGTCACTATTTACTTGTTGATATCTTTGCTGAGTTTTCGGCTAAGTTCCCACAAATTAAAGTTGACCTTGAAGTAGCGAACACACGAGATATTTGTGCAAAGGTACTCAACTTCGACCTTGATATAGGTATGATTGAAGGTGAGGTTAATCATGGACAATTGATTACAACCCCTTGGCAGCATGATGAGCTTGTTGTCTTTACTTCACCAGAACACCCACTTGCACAAAAAGGTGAGCTTTCTGATGAAGACTTATGTTCTGTGCCATGGATTTTAAGAGAAGCTGGCTCTGGTACACGCCAAGCATTCGATTCTGCAATGCGTGGTGTAATTCCTGATCTGAATATTCTTCTTGAATTGCAACATGCTGAAGCGATTAAGAGAGCTGTTTCTCTTAATATGGGCTTTGGTTGCTTGTCACGTATTGCACTCAAGAGCGACTTCGAAGCAGGTCGTTTTGTCCCTCTTTCAGTACCTCAGCGCGACTTAACTCGTCGTCTGTTTATTGTAAGACATAAAGATAAGGCATTGAGTGCATCTGCTGAAGCTTGGGTTGAAGCTGCAAATACTTGCTTTTCCAACACAATTTCTTTATAGTCCTATCACTGACGGGGCGTAGCGCAGTCTGGTAGCGCACCACAATGGGGTTGTGGGGGTCGGAGGTTCAAATCCTCCCGTCCCGACCATCAGGTCATTTTGTAAGTATTTTAAGAAATACAAAATGGCCTTGTGGCGTTTTAAGTTTCTTTCCTTTCCTTTATTTTTTTAATCAAAAAGCTTCGCAGACTTCGAAAAGTTGAATGATCTTTTCTTTTCGGTGGGTTTTGCATGATTTTCTGCATGTTGAGCAGCATCTTCATAAGCAACAAGTTTAAGCTCTGTTGAAACGAGCTTTGTGGTTGTTGGTAGTTGAAGTACAGAGTAGATATCGAGCTCAAGGGTATTATCATGGGATTCAAGGTAGTGCTGAGCTTCTTCCGTTGCATCAAGGTGAACCATAACTGCAGAGGTAAACTCAGTTTGGTCGTCAACAAAAATTATGTCAGATACAAGCATGAGCTCGAATTGAGAGAGATAGACAAGCAGACTGTAGTAAATGTGCTTTTCTTTAAAACCTTGGGGAATACCCGAAATGAAAGCTTTAAATGTGGATGCTGCCATATCAGGCGTTTTATCAGTGCTGTCTTGATATTTTTTTTTGAATTTACGAAAAAGTGCAGGGGTGTGCTTACTGTGATGACTAAATTCAAGAGGCGCTTCTACATACTGCTCTTCGTAATCAATGTGCTCCTCTTCGTCTTCATAGTAGCTTGAAATATCTTGCTTAAGATTTGGTTTGTCTGAAACTCGACTTTCGGCAAAGTGTGCAGGTTGAATATTCTGCATCTTGCTCATGAATGATTTTTGTTCGTTATCCATTCGATTCGAGTTCCTATCCTAGGGCTTCTTCTTTATTATTTTTATTCTTTGATATGCCAATTCTAACAAAAATTAGCATGCCAGGTTCAATTGATGCAATTTTAACTATGAATAGAGAGTCAGTGAATTCAGAGTCATATAGGTTTACATAAGAGCAACTCATGTAGAGTGCTTGTTTTTTAAGCATATCGGCTTTCGTTCATTCTAATATTTTATATATCACTAAAGACGATTATGGCTTATGGGCATAATATCGTATAGAAGCCAGTCGGCACGCAATACCTTTATGTTTGTAAAATGTAATAGCTTTTCAATTTGAGATACATTGGCTAACAAACAACGTTAAAAGCTATTTCGCCCGAGTGAAGTGTATATTTTTTCCTTTTAATGCTTAATAGCTTTCTTAACTATCAACTCTGAACTAGTCTTTAAAGAGGTGCGCAATTATTAGGCGTGTGTAAGGAAGTAGCTATACCGCTTTCATTAAAGATTGGTGTAGAGAAGTAAAAAAGGAAGTCTCAGTGTTTAAATTTTTACGAGGTCTATTTTCAACAGACTTATCAATTGACCTGGGAACAGCAAACACGCTGATCTACGTCAGTCAGCGAGGTATCGTACTTGATGAACCAAGTGTTGTTGCGATTAAAAGCAAAGGCGGGCAAGATCAAGTTGTTGCCGTAGGTGCTGAAGCGAAACGTATGCTTGGAAAAACACCAGGTAATATTACCGCAATTCGTCCACTTAAAGATGGCGTTATTGCTGACTTCTATATGACTGAAAAAATGCTTCGTTACTTTATCGAAAAAGTACACAGTCATTCATGGATTCGACCAAGTCCACGGGTTATTGTCTGTGTACCATGTAAATCGACTCAAGTTGAAAAGAAGGCCATTAAACAATCAGCTGAAAACGCGGGTGCCCGCATTGTTAAATTAGTCGAAGAACCAATGGCCGCTGCTTATGGTGCAGGATTGCCTGTAGAAGAAGCTGCTGGCTCTATGGTTGTCGATATTGGTGGTGGCACTACAGAAATTGCGATTATATCTCTTGGTGGTGTTGTTTATTCTGAATCAGTTCGAGTTGGTGGTGATAAGTTCGATGAAGCTATTATCACTTATGTACGCCGTAACTATGGTAGCTTGATCGGTGAAGCTACAGCTGAACGAATTAAAATGGAAATAGGGTCTGCGTTTCCTCTTGATGATGTGCTAGAGATTGATGTTCGTGGACGTAATCTAGCGGAGGGTGTGCCTCGCAGCTTTGCATTGAACTCTGTAGAAATTCTTGAAGCCCTTCAAGAGCCACTCTCATCAATTGTTGGCTCCGTTAAGAGTGCGTTGGAGCAATCACCTCCAGAGCTTGCAGCAGATATAGCTGAAACAGGCATGGTGTTGACAGGCGGGGGCGCATTACTTCGAGGTTTAGACAAATTACTTCAAGAAGAAACAGGGCTGCCTGTTCGTGTTGCCGATGAGCCTCTCACATGTGTTGCTCGCGGTGGCGGTCGTATTATAGAAACAATGGATCAGCAAAAGTTTTTCGACTCTTTTGTTGATTAAGAGGGGATTTAAGTGGTCCCATTCATGAGTCGACGAATTGCTTTATTTGTTGTTTGCAGTTTTTCTCTTGCGCTTTTAATGGTTGACCACACAACCTCATGGTTAGACCCTGTTCGTTTGGGTTTTAACCGTATTTTAAGTCCAGTCTATGAGTTAGCAGGTGTTACACGGCATGCTGCAGATCAATCTGAGTATTGGTTTGAAACAAAAGATCAGCTTGTACAACGAATATCAGAGCTTGAATCTCAGCAACTTGCCCGAGAAGTAACCCTGCAAAACTATGCTCAGTTAGCAGCTGATAACCAGTCTCTACGTGATCTGTTAGCACTAAATGAAACAAAGCCAAAACCACTGATGGCAGCGCAAGCCCTTGTTCAGCAAATCACAACAACACAACATAAAATTGTCATTGATAAGGGGAGTGCCGATGGTGTCTTGGTGAACTCTATTGTATTTGATTCAAAGGGGATTATTGGGCAAGTCCATTTTGTGAGTGAAGATCATGCTTGGGTCACTCTTATCAGCGATCCATTGCATGCGTTGCCAGTAATTATTGGTACTAAAGGTACACTTGGCGTGGTTCGTGGGCTTGGCGAATTAAACCAGCTTGAAATCGCATACGTGCCTGAAACAGCAAAAATTGAAGAAGGAGATATGATAACGGCAGCTGGTACAGGCGGCCGTTTTCCTAAAGGTTATCCTGTCGCAAGAGTAAGCTATGTAGGTCAGACTGAAGACAATGCGTTTGCAAGGCTTGAAGCAAGTCCTTTAGCTTCTCTGTCGCAGATTCGATTTGTTCTTATTATGTTGCCACAATCTGATTTGGCCTTGCTTGAGCAAGATGAGATCAAGGGTGTTGATTAATGTCTCCTGTGTTTATGTCGATTACATTCATGCTTGGTATTCTTACCCAGCTTGCGCTTTTAAATCAGGTAGATTCAAATTTTTTGCTTTCATTTTTACCGGACATAGTGCTTCTTTTTGTTGTATTTTGGGCAATGCGGACAGATGCAAATTGGTATGTTTGGTTTGCTGCTGGTGTTGGCTTTTTAATGTCGGTATTAACCGATCAAAAAATAGGCATGCTTAGTCTTTTTTATGCGTTAGCCGCAAGTTTTATGCAGCATGCACGCTTGCGATTACTTGTAGTTTCAAATGCAACCCAGTTTTCTTTTGTGTGTTCTGTTTTATGTTGTTATCACTTGTTGTTATCTGTTGCTTTTCGTTTTTCTGACAATGGTTTACAATTGCCTCTATTAAACAGTTGTGTTGGGGCTGTGTTAGGTTGGATTATCATCAATGCGTTGATAAACTCAAGTGCACCTCTCTATAAAGGCAAAGACCTTTTTTCGTAATATACTCAGATATTATGAGTGTATACCAGCTGTCGCCATGTTCAGATGGATCTGAGCCTTTATAACTGTTAGTCAAACATTGAGTTAATGAAAACAAAAAAATCCTCTCTTTTTTTTAAATTGGGCATCCTACTGGCATTGCTTGTAAGCCTTTATGTCAGTTTTTTGCGACAGGGCCTTGCCGTTCTTCCTGATTTAGAGCATCAGCTGGCCGTAAGGGCATCACAAATCACCGGTGCGCAAATAGAGCTTGAAGGCACTCGTGGTTATCTTGAAGGCTTTAAGCCGCATATTAGTATTCAGTCTATTGAAATTAAAATGCCTTCGGGTCAGCTTCTAGGTCGAGCACAGGATTTGCGTTTAAGTGTTAACTTTTGGGAAAGTCTAAAGGCTAAGACTCTTGTTTTTGATCAGATTTATTTAGCTTCTGGCGATATATATGCACCTAAAAAATCCTATGTATTGCAAAATGGCGAAAAAAATAACTTTGATTTCAAGCGCTGGAATCGTTGGTTATCATTTGTCTTTCAACAAGACGATGTGTGGATTCGTAATTTAAACCTTTATGCTGATGGCGTGAATTTACATCTTGTCGATTTAATACAGCAACATATTACGCCTAATTCAAAAAGGACTCGCACACCCCGAAGCCCCTTTGACCAAGTTGGTTTAGAAGCTGATTTAACATTTGATGTGAAAGGTATTTTAACGCAAGGTCGCTTACAAGCCTTTATTGGTGATAGCGATGATCCTTTCTATCGAGGTCGACTTAATATTAAGCTAAAACAGTTCGACCAGTCGTTGCTGCAAATGCCATTTTTACAAGACTCAGTTGAATCAAAGCTCATACAGCGTTTTATGACATTAACTCAAGGCGAGTTTTGGGCCAGTTGGCAGGACTTTGAGTTTGATCGAATCCAGCTCGAAACAACATTAGATCAAGGTTTTAATGAAAGCTTACATCTTGCTCTTGGGGCCAGTAAAAAGCACAGCTGGCTGCTCACTGGCTACATACAACAAGGCTTGAGTCGTGCATCCTTTAAAGCTCATACACCTTTGCTTACTTCATTAAAGGATTATGATTTATATGCATCTGAAATTCCCTTGAGTTTTATCGCCCAGCTTAATAAAAAACTGATTAATCCTGCTGCTGACTTTAATGTGCATGGTGCTGTTCAAGATTTACAGCTTAAAAATGGCCAGCTTTCATTTAATATTGATAATGCTCGTTTTCAAAAGGATAATTTTGCTGTAGGCGCATTATCAGCTCATGTGGCTACAGATTTCTCAAGAGGTATTGTCGCACTTTCACCTCAAACTCTATCTCTTCATTGGCCCAAAGTATTTCCTGAAACTTTAACCGAAATCCAGCTTGGTGAGAATAGGCTTTATTGGAAAAAAGAAGAAACGCAGCTTCAAATTAAAAGTCCATATTTTAATTTTTCTCATCATGATGCAAAAGCAGCGCTTAATTGGTCTTTAGTTTTACCAAAAAAAACTGGTCGGGCAGAAGAAATACCATCTTTATCGTTGTTGGGTGAAATAAGCGCATCAACCACAGATCAATACCAGCGTTATTTACCTCAGTTTTTACCAGATGGTTTTTTAAAGTGGATGAATCAAGCAATTGTTTCTGGTCATTTGAATCATGGTCGCTTTCTGTTTGATGGTGCTATAAAAAAACTGTCTCGAGATGTCATGGATGGTTTTGCTGGCCCTGACTTTATGACAGATAAACAAAAAGCTGATATTAATGATGACTGGGCATATCATACGCCGCCACCAAGTTTACAAATGAACTTTATTGGTACAGATTTAGACTTTCAATTTAGTCAAGATTGGCCCTTAGTCACAAGTGCAGATGTTGATGTGCTTGTCGCTCAGCGTCGAGTTGCTTTTGATATTCTCAACGGTAAAAGTCTTGGTTTAGATGCTCATGGTCGTGGTGAAGTTGTTTTTTTTCAAAAGCCATTATTAGATTTAGATTTAAATATAACAGGGCAGTTTAAGCAGGGCATTCGCTACTTATTACAAAGTCCTGCAGGTCCGAAGATACAACCTGTAATGCCTATTGTTGATGTCCAAGCTGGTACTATTGATTCTCATCTTGCGTTGTCCCTTGATTTTGATCAGCAACCTCTTAAGCCTAAAATACAAGTAGCAACTCGTGTGAGTAATGGCAAAGCCTATATTAATCCAATAAAGTTGCCTTTAAATAATATACAAGGGCAAACTATTTTTAGCTTAGAGGAAGGGCTTAGTGGACAGGATATTCAAGCTCGAATACTCGATGAAATAATTGATATTTCAATCGAGCGCAAGGGGAATCAAACTCATGTTAATTGGGATGGTGCTGTAAATGCACGAGCGCTCGAAGATTGGATGCAATGGCCACTCTTTCAAACGATTGATGGCCGAACCCGAGTAAAAGGGCGTTTGGCTTTGCCGTGGTATGGAGACCCCGTAACTGTTGAGATGAATTCAAACCTAGAAGGCTTTGTATTACATTGGCCGGATGAGTTTGGTAAAAAATCACAAGAGCAGCGCCATTGGCGTATGGCTGCTGCGCTTGGCAAGGATCCTGTTTTTGATTTGTTTGATGAAAATCATTACCGTGCTCGCTGGACCATGCAAGAAGGTGCAATCAAAGGGTTTGAGCTCACACTTGGTGATACTTATGCAACTGGAACACAAGTCAATACTGGGCGTGTCTACCCAGAGTTTCGTTTAAAAGCAGATCTTGCATCAGTTGATATTCAAAAATGGACAGACTTTTCGAATCGTCTTCGATCAAAACAGTCTCAGAGCTCAGAGACCACACGCATCAATAATGCCCAAGAGCAACAAGCCAATGCGTTTCAGTTTGTGCCTCAGTCTGCTCAAATTCAAGTTGGTCGTATGGCTTGGGGTATTCATGATTTTGGACAAGTAAAATTATCTATGAATGAAGAGCCTGGAGGCTGGCGCATTCAGTGGGATGGACCTCAGGTTGCAGGTAAAGGTTTTGTTGTCAAAGCACGTGAAGTGAGCCCTACACAGAAACAAGCGCCTTGGCGGTTTGAGTTAGATCGCCTGGATCTACCTGAAACATTAATCCGTACGCCTGATGAAGATAGCCCATTTAATCGTGAAGATATGACATCGAAAAACAGTGATGAATCACTGAATATGTCCGGTGTGCTTGGCGAAGATTCTTGGCCTGCTTTATTTGTCGAGCTTCTAGATGTGCGCTTAGAGGGCCAATATATAGGTCGAGCCCAAATTGAGGGTGAGCCTATTATCGGTGGTTACTCTTGGAAAAATCTCTATGGACAAATAGCAGGAATTCATTTCAGGGGCGATGGATATGCACTGACCGACGGTGCTGAGTTTGATTTTGAGTTTAAGGGTGGGCGATTAGATCAAGTTTTTGAGATTGCGGGTATGGAATCCAAGCCACTTGAAACAAGCACAATTGATGGTGCTATTGCTTTACGTTGGCCATTTAAGAGTCGCTCACTTGAAGGCATTTCAACTCAAGGTCATGTGGCTATTGATGATGGTGTCATCAGTGGTGTTAATGGCGTATCTCCATTGCGCTGGCTCTCGTTACTGAATGCCGAGCAGTTTGCAAGACGTTTGCAATTGGATTTTTCTGGTTTGACCCAATCAGGTCTTGTTTTCGATTCATTAAAGATTGACTGGACTTCCACTGGCGCACTCGTACGAAATTCTGAGATGCGCTTAAAATCCCCATCTGTGGATTTAAAAACCCAAGGTTGGATTAATCTAAAAGATAAAACGTTATATCAAACCTGTGTTGCTATAATTCCTGTAATGGACCATTTACTTATACCTGCAGCAGCAGCCGGTGGCTTACCTGCTGCTGCAACTGCTTATGTTATTGATAAAGCCTTAGGTGATCAGCTTGATGCGTTAACAGAACTTAAATGGACAGTGAAAGGGCCTTTAAGTAATCCTAAAGTAGAACGCTAAAAAAAAGTGTACTAAAAAAGATTTAGTATTAGTTTCAACTGTTATGGAAGAATTCAATGAGCAAGCATCCGGTTAAAAATTGTTTAAGTTGTCATTTTTTAGCTAAAAAAATTCAAAAGCAGGGGTTTAGCCAAGTTGAAACTGTGACTCGTGCAGAGCGCACGGCTTTACAAAAGCACGACTATCAATTGAAGGGGAGCCTGAAAGACATTGAATCTTTTCATTGTTTTCGAAAGGTGTGGGACGAACGAACAGAGCCTGGTCTTTCAAATAACCGAGAATTTAGTCTTGCTGAAAAAGATCGTGATGACCAATGCTTCTTTTTCGAATATAAGCCAAATTTATCTTTTGAAACAGCTCAACAAATGAGAGTGCGTAAAAAAGAAGTACCACGAGTAGAGAAGTTTGTCTTAATTGGTGAGCGAGCTTGGCTGGTTTGGATTATCTCAGCAGCTGTCTTATTAGCGTCTATTCTTTATGTAAAGTATTAACAAAAATATACATTCTATTTTTTTAATGTAATTCTTTGATGTAGTTCCGATTTTAATCCTTTTTAAATGCTAAATAGTTAAAAATGCCTGAGCAGATTCCTCAGGTTTTAATAATATCAAAATAACCACTTTTAATGTTCTATTCTTTTATTATGCATTGTATCCCTTTTAGAAGTTGTTGATACAGTAATAATTTATTATGTAAGTGTGTTTTTTTAGCGCTATGGCTAAATTATTTTTATATTTATTCAGGCTGTTGGATGAGGGATTTATATGAAAATTAAAACTAAATTTATCGGTGGCGGCCTTGCATTAGCACTTGTGCCCTTGGTGTTGTCCAATAGCTTTACGAGTTACAAAGCTGGATCTATGGCAGAAGAAGGTTTAACTGAAGCAACAGAGCAATTGCTTGTTTCTCAACGTCAGGCATTAGCCAGTGGTGTAATCGATTACTTCGAGGTTATTCAAGGTGTTTTATTGACGCAGGCATCGAACCCTACAGTTGTCAGCGCCATGGGTGATTTTAAATCTGCATTTAGTCAGTTGCCATCTGTAACAGACAGTATGAAGTCGGAAGTAAAGCGATATTATAACGGCCAGTTTGCCCCAAAGTTTGCTAATAAAAATCCAAGCTCAACAGCACCAGTGCCTCGTATGACATCTACCCTTGATGATCAATCTTGGTATTTGCAGTATCAATATATTGCAAATAATCCGGCTGAGCTAGGTGCTAAAGATGAAATGATGACACCGCAAGATTCAACTGAGTACGCACAGTTTCATGCGAAATATCACCCTTATATGCGTAGTATTTTACAGCAGTTTGAGCTCTACGATATTTTCTTGGTTGATCCAAATTCTGGTGATGTTATTTACAGTGTTTTTAAAGAACTCGACTATACAACCTCTCTTAAGAATGGCCCTTATGCTCAAAGCGGTTTAGGACAAGCCTTTAAAAATGCAATGGCTCTTAATCAACCTGGTCAAGCTGCTCTTACAAGCTTTGCAAGCTATTTACCGTCCTATAATGATCCCGCCTCTTTCATTTCCACACCAGTTTTTGAAAATGGCCAAAAAGTAGGTGTGCTTATTTTCCAAATGCCTTTAGGCCGTATCAACACTATGATGACGCAAAATGGCCAATGGGCTGATGTTGGTTTAGGGAAAACAGGTGAGGCGCTCTTACTTGGTAAAGATGGAACTCTTCTTAATGAATCGAGAGCTATTGTTGAAAATACGACTGATGCAATTAAAGCTTATGCAGATGCTGGAATTGTAAGTCAGGCAACTCTGAACCGAATGAAGTCTAATGCTTCGACTGTTGGTTCTGATATGTACAAGCGTTTAGTGCAAACAGTAAAGGAACCTCAAATATTACATTATGTGAAAAACCCAGCTGGTGTTGAGGTTATTCGTGCAATTAAGCCATTTTCTGTAATGGGCCAAGATTGGTATTTATTAACAGAAATGGCTGAGTCTGAAGCAACGGCTGTTGCCAGCAACCTTCGCTCAGGTTTGATCAGTTTTGCATTTATTCTCATAGGTATTGTTGCTGCTTTAGTTTTCTTAGGGGTTCGTTATTTTGCAGGCCTTTCTCTGATGCCTCTTATGAAATTAACATCTCGTAGTGAAGAGCTGGCCTCATCACATGGTGCTGATTTAACGCAAAAGCTGCAAGAGGATTCAGCAGACGAAATTGCAGAAGCATCTTCATCGTTAAACCGCTTTTTTGAAAGAATTCGCAAAGTTGTTGCCAATGTAACTGAGGCATCACGAGAGTCTGAGCAGGCAACTGCCCATTTAGGTGAGCTTTCAAGCGCAGCGATGAATGATGTAGCAGATCAAACGGAACGGACTTCATTTGTTGCAGCTGCAACGACCGAAATGTCGGCTAGTATTCACGAAATTGCAGGCAGTGTAGAGCAAGCTGCAAGTAATGTTCGTCGTTGTGATGATTTAACACAACAAACGCAAGTCAGCTTTCAACAGTCTATTGGACGTCTACAGGCTTTGGATACAGAAATTAATAACTCATCTGCTGTTGTTAACCAGCTTGAAGATAAAACTGCTGAGATTGGCAAGGTATTAGATGTTATACGTGATATTGCTGATCAAACAAACCTGTTAGCTCTCAATGCTGCTATAGAAGCTGCTCGTGCTGGAGAGCAAGGCCGAGGTTTTGCGGTTGTAGCTGATGAAGTTCGCAAGCTTGCAAGCCGAACAAGAGAGTCAACCACTGAAGTTGATACCATCATTGCTGAGTTGCAAGGTGAGTCTTCTAAAGCTGTTCAACGAATGTCTTCAAGCTCAAATCTTGCGAAAGAGACAATCGAAGTTTTCCAGTCAGCGGATCAGCTTATTTCAGAGCTTACTCATAATATATCGACTATTTCTGGTGAGCTTGAGCAAGTGGCTGCAGCTGCTGAGGAGCAAAATACAGTCGCAAGTGATATTGCGATGAACTTAGAAGTACTGAACAGTATAAGTGAAATGGTCAATATCAAATTTAATGACATGAGTGCGGCTGTGCATCAACTTAATGCGAAGAGTAAAGAAATGCAGATGACAGTCGGCGTGTTCAAGGTTTGATCTTGTTGCATCCCTGAGATAATACTAAACTTAATATAAGTATGTTCCTATAACCAGTAAGTTTAAAAGCTTACTGGTTTTTTTCTATCTAAAGAATTGATTTTTGTAGTGTTTGGGATTTTGCAAAAATCAAACGCAATATCATCAAGGGATTTAAGATGAAAATAGAACAGAAATTATTGTTCGGCAGTTTAGCTTTAGTTTTAGTACCAATGGCTGCAATGTCTATTTACAGTTTTACCAATGCTGTTGATATGGCTGAAGGCGCATTGTTGAAAGGTGCAGAAACTAAGATGCTTTTAGCTCGTGAATCTGAAGCACAATCTCTAGAACAGTATTTCTCTGATTTAAAACATCTTTTACAAGTGCAAGCATCAAGTTTAACTGTACGTGATGCTCTTTTTGAATTTAAGTCGAATTTTTTCGAAATACCACAAACTGCTACTGATCATTCAGATTTAGAAGCATATTATATCAACCAATATGGTGAAGAATTTCGCAATCGAAATCCGCAGTCAACTTTAAATTCTGCAAATTTACTGTCAGATTTAGACTCACCAGCAAAGCATTGGCAAGATATTTATATTGCAAAAAACCCAAACCCACTTGGGAGTAAAGATGCCTTAAATAAAGCAAATGATGGCTCCTTCTACTCTGGAACACATGAAATATATCATCCTTTTATGCATAAGATGCTTGATGAGTTTGGTTTATACGATATTTTCTTAGTTGATATCGAAACGGGCCATATTATTTATTCTGTATTTAAAGAGCTCGACTTTGCAACATCTTTGCTTGATGGCCCTTATGCAGATTCAGGTATTGCTGAAGCCTTTAGAGAAGCGGCAAAGCTTGAAGAAGGCCAAAGCTATTTAACCTCTTTTGCCTCATACATTCCTTCCTATAATGACCCAGCTTCGTTTATTGCAACACCTGTGGTTATTAATGGCAAAAAAGAAGGTGTGATGATATTCCAGCTGCCATTGAATAATATCAGTGCGCTTTTATCATTTCATGGCGATTGGGAAGGTGCTGGTTTAGGTAAAACAGGTCAAGCTTTATTTATGACGGAGCAAGGGGCTTTGTTAAATAATCCTCGACGTTTAATTCAAGACCCTGCTGTTGCATTAGACATGCTTGAAAACCACTTGGGTGAAACTCAAGTTGAGCGGATTAAAGCAAATGGCTCAGCGATAGGCAGTAATCTCTATGAACCAATGCTTCAATACAACGGTCAAGGCCTTGTACGTTCTACAAGCCCAATGGGCCGTGATGTAATGACAACCATCGATCTTAAAGAAATTGCTGGTCAAAACTGGTATATCCTCGCGGAAAAAGAAACCGATGAAATTCTTGAGCCTGCAGGTATTATGGTTCGATCCATGCTTAAGCCAAGCCTGTTTATTGGTGGTGCTTTGGTGCTTGTTCTTCTGATTGGCGCGGTTAAGATTTTTATTCATCGAATGATGGATTCGGTGACAGCACTGTCAAGTCGTGCCCATGAGCTAGGTTCATCTCAAGGGGCCGATTTAACCCAGCGGCTCGACGTCAGCCGCAAAGATGAATTGTCAGAAGTGGCTGCAGGTTTAAATAAATTCTTTAGCCGTATTCGAAATATTATTCGAGATATTCGTCGCGCCGCGAAGAGTAATGAAGCGACATTAAAGGGGTTAGATGCTTTATCTCTTTCAACCAAAAAGCAAGCTGAAGAGCAGTCTGAACGAACCGCAATTGTTGCAACGGCTACTACACAGATGTCTGCGAGTATAGCTGAGGTTTCAACAAATGTTGATCAAGCAAATCAGGGTGTGATGCGTTCTCGTGAGTGTATGCAAGAAACAGAAGCGCTATTTACACTTGCTAAAGCAGCCATGAGAGATCTTGCAAAGGACATATCTGAGTCAGGTGAAGTGGTTTCAATGTTACGTGACCGTGCGAATGATATTGGTGATGTATTAACAGTGATTCGGGACATTGCCGAACAAACGAACCTTTTGGCGTTAAATGCTGCAATTGAAGCGGCTCGAGCAGGAGACCAAGGTCGTGGTTTTGCTGTTGTTGCTGATGAAGTGCGCCAGCTTGCTCAACGTACTCAAGACTCAACACTTGAAGTTGATAAAATTGTTGAATCGCTGCAATCCCAAGCATCAAAAGCAGTGGGGCGTATGGATCGTTCTGTTATTTCAACAGAAAAAACCATTGAATCATTCAGTGCAGCAGAAGACCTTTTGAAAATACTATCTGATAAAGTCGATATTATTACTGATGAGCTTGCTCAAGTGGCATCCGCTGCTATTGAACAGAACCATGTTGCTGCAGATGTCGCAAAAAACTTAGCACAACTTGATCAATTGAGTGAAACTGTAAAAGCAGCTTTTGGTATGATGCACGACTCGTTAGCGCATATGAGTGCTCAGAGTCGTGAACTTTATCAGCTTGTATCTGTGTTTAAAGTTGATGAAGATGAAGCCAGTTAAGCTTCGTCTTCATCAAAGTCATCATCGCCATCTTCGCCGCCAAGCTCGAGCGGCGCTAAGGCGTCAATTTCTACCATCCAGCGAACGATTTCTCGTGTGCATTGAGCTTGGTTAAATTGCTCATCATTCACGTCAATAACAGTGAACTCACAAAATGCTTGTAAATATTCCCGCTCATCTTCTTTTGATAAACCTGAATACACCTTGATATCTTGTCCATTACAGAAAAGCATGGCAAAGCTTTCATGCTCAGGTTGGAACCATGACATCTTTGCTTGCGCATGTTTGTCGAAACAGCCTTCGGCCCAGATTGCCTCAAAGTGCTCAGATGTAATTTCTTCTGATAATGGTAAGCGAGAATCTGAGGAGGTTGTGCGTAATCCTAGCCAATGCGCAATACGCTCATCTGTAAGCTTATCTGTAATCAATTGACGAAAGCTATTAATCGCTGCCGGGCAAAGCTGATTATTGAAATCCTGCTGTTGGTGATATTGAATAAGAGCATCTGAATCTTTATAACGCTCATTATCATTCAGCTGCGGTGTAATCGTCTCAACAAGCTCTTGCATGGTTTCTGCTGCAGACGGTGCACGGAAGCCAATAGAAAACGTCATGCATTCGCCTTCAGAAATACCCCAGTGGCTTACACCTGGTGGAATATAGAGAATATCACCTGGCTCAACGAGATGCTCTTCATAAACATCCATATCTTTTAACAGCAGTAAATTATCATGGGCGAGGCGTGGTGAGTTATCATCACAGGTTTGGCCCAGTTTCCAGGTTCTTTTGCCCATACCTTGTACGAGAAACACATCATAATAATCAAAATGAGGACCAACACTGCCTTGGTCAACAGCATAGCTGACCATGACATCCTGCACGCGCCATTGTGGAATAACAGGCATTGCCATAAGTTCTGCAACTTGTTCATCCCATGAGTCAACTTCTTGTACCAATAGTGTCCAGTGAGATTCTTGTAGTGTGGCGAAATCTTTTTCTTCAAAAGGGCCTTCTGCAAGTTGCCAGCGAGCTGCACCAGTTTCCTCGGTATTTTCACGAATAATACGTGCGCGACCTTCTTCCTCACAGGCGATGCCAGCAAGTTCATCTGGTGTAATCTCTGGACGCCATTCAGTGCCAGCTTTAATTAAGCATGGTTTTTTCTGCCAGTATTCTTCAAAAAAATTATCAGGTAAATTAATCATGGTTTTCCTTTTTTATTTAAACTGCATTTTTTTCACACCATTGAGCAACACTGCATGTGTCGCACTCTGGCTTACGGGCCTTACATACATAACGGCCGTGTAAAATAAGCCAGTGGTGGGAGTTATATAAAAAATCTTTTGGAATATTTTTTAAAAGCTCTTGCTCTACTTTTTCAACGGTTTTACCCTCGGCAAAGCCCATGCGTCTTGCAACCCGAAAGACATGAGTATCAACGGCTATTGTAGGCTCACCAAAGGCGGTATTTAAAATAACATTTGCAGTTTTGCGACCAACACCAGCAAGGGCTTCGAGATGTTCTCGTTTTCGAGGGACTTCACCATTATGGCGTTTGATAAGCTGGTCGCATAAAAGCCATGCATTTTTACCTTTGTTGTTATAGAGGCCGAGGGTTTTGATGTACTCTTTAATTTTTTCTTCACCAAGTGCATGCATGGAATAGACATCTGGTGCAGCAGCAAAGAGAGGGCCAGTGGCTTTATTAACACCAATATCAGTTGATTGTGCTGAAAGCATAACAGCAATTAACAGCTGAAACGGTGTGTCAAAATTTAATTCTGTTGTTGGCTCAGGCATTGCCTCTGCCAATGTGCCTAGGATTTTACGTCTTTTATAGGTTGTTAGCATGAGAGTAACTCTTCGATTTATGTATCAATGGTATGAACTGGTATATGTAATGCCATTTTTGCTTTATGGGCTTGGCGTTGTTTGATCCATGCTTGGAGGGCTGCCAGTAATCCAAGGACAAGAAAAGCGCCTGGTGGTAAAAGCATTAATGAAAATGAAGGGCTTAACCATTGGCGTATGCCTCCCATGATAATTAGAATCAGCATGAAGCCTAAGCCCATTGCCAGTGCGTCTAGGAGTGTTGGTACAAATGCTGTCTTAGAAGCGACAGATTCTGCGCGAGCCAAAAGCATACAGTTGGTAATAATTAACGGAATAAATAAGCCAAGGGTTTGGTACAGCTTGTAATCATACCATTGCAGGCCAAGCTCAATTATTGTCGTGGCTGTCCCTAATAACAGCATATATGAAGGCAGTCGAAGTGCTGGTGCTATCATGTGTCGGCATAATGAAATGCTGCCTTGGCCGATAACAAGCACCAGCAGTGTTGCTACACCTAAGCAGAAGCCATTCCATAGATTGTTTGAGACAGCGAGGAGTGGGCATAGACCAAGCATTTGAATAAGGGCGGGGTTATTTTTCCAAAGGCCGTCAATCATGGTTTGTTTAAGATTGGCATTCATCATTTCTGCCTCCACTTGAATGCTCGCTATTCATGAGGCTGTTAGCTCTGCTCACTGCTTTAATGACCGCTGATGTTGATATGGTTGCGCCAGAGACTGTGTCATAACTTCTACGTCTTACGTGGTCGCCATAGCCTTGCTGGTCGAACTGGAAAATCCAATCAGCAACTTCAGGTGTAATAACATCTCCTAGCCCAGGGGTTTCTTGATGGGGCGGAATCACTCGTGCGCCAAGGAGCTTATAGCCATGTGGTTGCTTTTGAAAGCTGGTAATAACCTGAAGTTGACTTGAATAGCCTTGAGCCTGTGTTTTATAGAAATACACCTTGCCACACCCCTGGCCAGTGTGCGCTGTACCCTTGTTACTTAGTGCTTCTAATGTTTGTTCATTTATGAGACTTGCTTGTTCATTGGGGACTAGCGTTTTTACGAGTTCGAGAGATGCAGCTATCTGATTTTGCTTGATTTTTGTTTGTGTAAATAGATGAAGTAGAAAGAGTATGCTAAGGCAAGTGACTATTAATTTTATAAATTGATGAAGTGCTGTGCGCTCGGTTGTATTGTTTGTATTCATTATTACCCAAACTCACTCTACTGAAATAATTGTGCCGCATAATAGCACATTTAAGACACTTTGTTTCAAGTTGTTATCCTCTGTTACCCATGTATATATAAGCAAAATAACTTAAACATGATCTCACCGCTTGTTACAGATACATGAAAATTGATTCGGTAAGATTGATTCTAGAAGTTCAAATTAGAAACTGAAGAATAATACAATAAGAGGGATAGGGTATGAGCGTAGAGTTGGCACAAGGTGGGACTAATTCGCAGTGGGAGGTTTATACAGAAGCTGAAACAGAGAATGATTTAACCTTTACTCAGGATATTACTGAGGGGGCGGAAATGCCTCTCAAAACCTATAACCCTGGCGAATCAGTAACACTGGTTTTCGATGGTGAAACAAGCGGCTTTGAAACAGCTGAAGAATTAGAGGCCTTTTTAAAAGAAGAGCTTGGTTCTAGTGTTACGGTCGATATAGAAGTAGGTGAACTTGATAATGGTGAGATGAGTTTTGAGGTTAATCTTGAAGACTCTGAGCGAACGATTGAAACTTACAATGGCGGGCTTCTTTTTAAAAATGGCGCAAGTCAAGTTGAGTCTGCGCTTGCTTATCCTGCTGTTGAAGAGGTAGAGAATACAGAGAATACTGAGAATACTGAGAATACTGAGAATACTGAGAATACTGAGAATACTGATGTTCCTGCCTATATGCAAGAATGGGTCGATTTGAAAGAAAAGGCGAAAGCTGAACTTGAAAAAGATCCAGACTCACTCTACTGGCAAAGCATGCTTTCGCATGTTGAAACAACCTTAGATCATATGCAGTCAAACCTTGGGGTGACTCCTGAAACTGACACGGATGACGTTGTTTCTAATGATCCGGACGAAACTATACAGCAAGATCCAGTTTCAGAAAATGACCCAAGTATTTCTACGGACTTTTCAGGCAAGGTCTATGAACCTGGCTCACAAGAGACTATTGATTTATTCTATAATGCCGCCCTTGAAATGGGTATGAGTGAAGATGAGGCAAAAGAGTGGGCAAATTCGCCAGCATTGCATGAAATACTTGAAAGGGAGTCAAATGGTATTGTAGGTGTATTAAATTACTCTTATGGCGATGCTGGTGGTTTTAATTCTACGCCAGAGGCCCGTGCGAAACATTTAGAGGATTTACGTAACGGTGTAGCAACCACTTGGTCATCTGCTTCAGGTTTGGGCCAGTTAAAGCTTGAAAATGTGGACCTCTATTACCCATCTGGTAGAGACGGTATAGGTGATCCTTTGGAAGAAGCTGTTGGTATGCTTGGCTATATCAAAGCGTCTTACGGTACACCAGAAAGTGCGCTATCAAATCATTTTAAAACTGGGACATCTCAAGCTTTAGCCCGTGGTTGGGATGGATACTAGTGCTCCATTCTGCAGTTAGTACTTGTCCTTGGCAACTAAAGGGCCTTCAATAGTTAAAGGCCCTATTTACTCATACACTACAGGTATATACTATTACTCATAATAGAAACAAAAAAGTGTTGGTTTTCTAACTGATGCTTTTATTGTATTGCCTATTATTATGAGATTCTAGTGTTATGTCACCTCTTCAATTCAGCGGCCTTCCTAAAGGGCGTGCGCTTGAGCAAACTTCTCCACACGCCGGTCAACGTACTCTAAAACGAATTCAACATATGTTTGGCGTTGGTTTTTCACGTTTACGATCAGGCATGAGTTCAGGTATGAAATCAGCAAGCTTAGGAAATGCACTGGGGCGTATTGATAACCAGCAAGCAATTCAAATTGATTTTTCCAGCCCCATTGCAGGCACACATTTAATCAATTGGTCTTCGCCAGTATCTCAAAAACAACTGAAGCAAACAGTTGAAGGTTATGTTCAACATGCATGGTACAGCTGTTTTAAAGCTGGATTGCAGCCTAGCCTCTCTTTGCGGCATCAGATTGAACAACAATTAAGTTCTTTCTTAAAAAATAATCAGCACTTACATCAGAGTTCGCCTCAAGCGCTTGATCGATTTGTGGCACAGGCCTGTCGAAAAATTCAGCCGGACTATTGCATAAGCGACACTGACGGCGGTTATTTTAAAGCCTATAAAAAAGAAAAAGGCAACAAAAAACGTTTGGATGCTTCTCAAATTAGAACAACCAACGGCAAAGTCTACGAGTTGTTAAAAAATACCAATATTAATCAAGCGCAATTCATTAACGACAAACTCAATTTACCTATGATTAAGAGAGCAGGTGTCAATTTTATAGGTAAAGGTGGCTATGGCAGTGTTGTTTTTGGTCGAGATGTCGATACTGGTGATATTGTTGCAATTAAAAAAATGCGCAATAAAGATGCAGCTCAAATTGAACTACAAGGGCTTGAGCTTGTTGGTCATCATAAAGGATTATTGGAAGAGCTCGGTCACGCACATGCTTGTCAGCTCAAAGGGAAAAATCGTGAAGATCATTATTATATTGCAACACCATTATTTGAGCTTGGCAGTGGCGTCAATATCATGCGTGAGCTTGAGATCATGAAAATAAAAAATCCTGCAACTGCCAAGGCCACCCTTCGGGTTATTGCTTGGGAGTATACGAAAGCTGTAACAGAGCTTCATAAAGCAGGTATCATTCACAGAGATATTAAACCTGATAACTACTTTCATTCAGCCATATTCGGCATTGTATTAGGGGATTTTGGATTTGTTCGATCATTAAAAGATGAAACACCATTAGGGACAAAGGGCACCGATCTTTACTGGCCGCCAGAAATTACCACCAAAAATTATGGCACGGATCAATATGATGGTAAAAAGTATGACGCCCGTAAACATGATTCATTTTCACTTGGTATGACTCTTTTAGAGTTGAAATTGAATACGCTGCCCTTTGAGGCGGAGTGTGTCCATCTTACAATTCAAGGTAAACCAATTGTTTTACGATTTGATGGAAATATCTGCCAGGGGCTCATTCCTCGTGATGTTGATTTGGATAAACTTAAGTATGACACTTTGGATGAAATTATTGCTGGTTTAATCATCAGAAATAGAGATAAACGCCTTCTGCCTGAAGAGATTCTCTCAAAACCTTTCTTTCATGGCCTAAGCTAATAAGTGCAAGCTATTCATTTTTTTATAAATTTATTCTCATTGAATGAAACCAAATCAGATGTTCATGATCAAATCGTGACCATTTGTGATATGGTAACGCACATTCTGAAAGATTAAACCAATATCACAAGATTGGAGATAACATGGATAAAGAACAAGTAAAAGCAACTTTTGATCAAATGGCAGAGTCTTATGATGAGATCTGGGGCAAATTACAACCTTTTAATAATGCTCTTTATCTTGCAATGAATAGTATGTTGGCTGGATTACCTTCAAACGCACATATCCTAGTTGTTGGTGCAGGCACAGGCACAGAAATTATTGAGTTAGCCACTTATTTTCCGAAGTGGACTTTTACTGCTCTAGATCCATCTGATGCAATGATGAATGTGTGTAAGAAGAAAATTCAAGCAGCAGGGTTAGAGTCTCGCTGTGAGTTTCGAGTTGGTTATATAGAAGACATGGCTGAAATTAATAAATATGATGCTGCAACAGCTTTATTAGTATCACAGTTTATGACTGATCAAGACGAACGAACAGCGTTTTTTAAACACATTGCACGAAGCTTAAAGCCTGGTGGTGTTTTCATCAATACAGATCTCTCTGGTGATGTAAAGACACAGTCTTATTTAGAGCTATTAAAGTGCTGGTTTCGAGTGCTTCAAGGTGCAGAGCTCACGCCAGAAATGTTTGATATTTTGAAATCAGCCTACGAACATGATTTAGGTATTATTGCTGAGCCGCAATTAATAGCGTTATTGCAAAATGCTGGCTTTCAACAATCGATCCGTTTTTATCAAGTCGGTTTGATTCATGGATGGTGCTCAACAAAAGCATAATTTTTCATTGAAGTCAGGCTGCCCACAAAAGGAAATTGTATGAAATTAAAAACTCTTGCTCTCTTAGCGACAAGCCTTGTGACATTTGGTTGTGCTTCAACGTTTAACCAAAACATGCTGACACAAGAGCAAAAGCTTGATAAAGATGCCAGTGTGTATATTGCCACACCAAGTAATGGTATTCACCGAAGTCATGAGTTTGAAGGGTCTGGGCAGCAGACTGCAAGCCTATTAGAACAAGGTTTCTCTAAGTACACAGATAAAGTTGTAACTTCAACACGATGCACGACTATTCAATGTTTAGCAGATGACTTTCCTGAAGAAGGCTATTACGTCATCCCAGTTATTCTTGGCTGGGACGATGGTCGTACAAATTGGTCTGATTCTACGCGAGATACAGTAGAACTTAAAATTATGATTTATAATCCTCAAGGTCAAAAAGTAGCGACTCATATTATTTCAAGTCAAAGCAAAAGCATGGCCTCTGATAAAAAGCATCCAGAAGACCTACTCAAAAAACCGATCACCGCTTATCTTAAATCAATTTACGCATTTTAAATTCTTATTGAGCACGCATTACGTGGCGATGACTTTAGGGGTCTAGCCTCGCCTTGTGGCCTAATAGAATTATCATTTATAAAGCAATAACTTAGGCTGTTTTGATATCATTCTAAGTTATTGCTTCTTGCCTTTTTTTTCTGTTGTCTGGATTAAAAAATATACACTTTTATTGATCTGTGTTTTTTTTGCGCAGGAAGCTGCTCTTAAACGCTAAAACTGTATTCTTTTTAAGCTGTCATTTATTGAACACTATGTTAAAAATTGATGCAAAAGTATCCAAAGGTGGCAGGGTGTCTTTTGCATTATTAATCTTTAGCATGGGGGGCTAGCAATGATGTTTCATCTTCAAAGCATTGAGGACCAGAAATTTTTTATACGCGAGCAAACAGCAGAAGCAAATTTAGATATTATCCAAAAAAATTTAAATGCACCTGAATGTCCATGCAAGTTTGATGAGTCTAATTATGATCAGTCCCATTATAATTGGGATCGACGTCAATGGAATCCGCCACATCCACATATAGTTGCTGCGTTTTTTGATCACTTTAAAGCGAACTCTAAATATAAAAGTGACTATGAGCTTGCTGATCTGTTACATGTTGACTGGGATGAGTTTTCTCGATTTGTGAAAGGTGTCACGCCTGTGCCTTATTACGTGTGGCAGACATTTCTAGTTATATCTGGCCGCAAGACACAACAGCTCCTTGAGGTTGAAATTTACGCCTAATCTACTTATAAGATTTATTTATAGTCACACTGAGTCGATCATAGATTTATTATAATCTTGGTAAAACTATTTTAAGTTAACCATCTACTATGTGCAATTTATTCGGTGCATAGTACATAAGGAATAATAAATCCATGAAAAAAATCTGGTTTTATCTAGAGCAGTACATTCACCAGATATGGTTCAGATGCGTTCTTTATTGCATTATCTCTCTTTCCCTTTTTTTTATTTTGCCAGCGCTCCGCGAGTTCGTACCAGATAAGCTTGGTGATGGGCCAGATGCTTTAGGTGAGTTAGTCAGTCAAGATGCTTTAGCTGAAATATTAAAAATTTTAGCGAGCAGTATGTTAGCTGTGAGTATTTTTTCCCTTTCCATTGTTGTGCAAGCTTTTCAAAGCGCTGCAACAACTGCCACACCTCGAGCAAATGAGCTTATGATGCAGAATGCAACTGCTCATAATGCATTAGGTACTTTTATTGGCGCTTTCTTGTTTTCTATTGTCGGTACTATCGCCATTAGAAGTGGTGTGTATGATGCTAAGATTGTGAATTTACTCTTTGCTTGTACACTTATTATTATTGCGATTATAGTCCTTGTTTTACTTCGCTGGATTGATGAAGTATCACGTTTGGGACGTGTTAATGTCACAATTGGCTTAGTGGAAGATGCTTTGCTTGATGCAATTAAGTCTCGTGCTGAAAATCCTTTTATGAAATGCAATCAATATCCAACTTTTGGTGAAGATAAGCATTTATATGCCTTCCCAGTCTATTCCTCATCATTAGGTTATGTACAATACATCGATATTGCTCAGCTTAACTCTATTGCTGAAGAGCATCAGTTTAAAATTGCCTTAGAAGTAAGTCCTGGTACTTTTTGTGATGGGACTGAGCCTTTTTTATGCACTTCTGAAGACGTCATCGACGATATTAAAGACGCACTTGTCAGTTGCTTTATTGTTGGCCATGAGCGAACTTATTCTCAAGACCCTCGCTATGGCTTTGTTGTACTGAGTGAAATAGCAATGCGCGCTTTATCTCCTGGTATTAATGATCCTGGCACAGCAGTTCATATTTTATCAACGCAGCTTAGAGCACTACACTATTGGATTACTTTGGCTCATCCCTTACAAGAGAAGCGCAAGTCTTCGACTCAAATAGGCTGTGGTACTGTTAATGAAGCTTCCTTTATAAATACTGACCAGGTTGGATACAGCAATATTTATGCTAAATCTATAAATGGGGGAGATGTCTTAGAAGACATTTTCGGGCAGCTTATACGAGATGCAGCAGTAAATCATATCACTGCAGTTCGTTTACGCAAAATGCTTGAATCCATCTTAGCTTATGACGATCGTGACTTTGCACCTCATGCAAAAGTATGGCTTGATATTCTTGATCAGCAAGTCCTAAAGACATTCGAGGGTGAGGTTTACCAGCGTATTATGGGGCAGCATAAGTCTTAACTCATGCTGCCTTATGGCTTAGCTCTTCTTAAGGTGTAATAAAGTCAAGCTCTTCAATTTGAAAGAAGTCCAGTGTAACCCTAAGCGCTGCAGTTGTGGTTGGATAAACAAGTGTTCGGCAATCATTATTAGCCATGTATATATGGCTTAAAAAAGTACAAAATGATCGACGAGTAGATGTGCCATACTCAGATTGCATGCTTTTTTCTAAAGCAAAATCATATAGTGTTGTCTCATGAAGAGCAGGGTATTGAATAACCTGGCTTGTCACGTCATATGCTTCATCAGCAGTCAGTTTGAAAAATTTCTGTAAAGCCCTATAGGGAAGCATTTTATCTAAAGATTCAAAAATATCAACGATATATTCTGGTGCTGAAATTTTACAATTATTGGCATAAACATCTAAGGGCGTAAACATTTCAAAAAAGCGTTGTGCTTTTTGCACGCCCATTTGTTTTAGCACACGAATTGTTTCTGTTGCGCCATTTTCAATGGCAAAATCAATTGCGTTAATCCCTTGCTGATTTTCTGCATCAATATCTGCGCCAAGCTCCTGCAGTAAAAGAAGTGTGGCAATATTGTTATAAAGCGCAGCAATGTGAAAGGCAGTATTACCATTTGGGTTTGTTAAATTAATATCAACTCCATTTTTATGTAAAAGCGTAATAATTTCATTATTCCCTTTCATTGCTGCAGTATGAAGAGCTGTATAAGCATGCTTGGTTAACTGGGTGGTTGATGCTTGAAGTTTAATTAATAATTCAACGGCCTCTACTTTATTGTAAATAATGGCATAGGATAAAGGTGATTCGTGGAGGCTATCGAGAGCATTTACATCATCTTTAAAAAGTGCAAGTGTTTTTATAACTTCAACATGACCATGTATTGCTGCAATATGAAGAGGGCGACGACCTTCTTCCTCAGATGTCATTTGAATATCTGCGCCGCGGCGCTGTAAAAATTTAAGCACTTCAATTTGATTTGATTGTGCAGCTATCCAAAATAAAGATTCCTTGTTTGCATTACAGGCATTTACACTCAAGCCAGCGTCAATAAGCCGCTCAAGCTCAAAGAGTTGACCAAAGCGAGCAGCATAAATTGCAAAATTATCGCCAGCAGAGTCCAATGTATGTAAATCTGCACCATGACTCTTAAGCAGCTGTACAACTTGTGGTTGATGATTTAAAACAGCACCCACAAGAGGGCCATATGATCCTGGGGCAATAAAATTAACATTGATGCCTAGGCTAATAAGGGCTTCACATGCTTCATATGCACCAGCAAATGCTGCGGTAGACAAAGGTGTCATGCCGAGATTATTAATGTAATCAATATGGAAGCCAAGCTCATTTAAGAGATACAGAAGTTCATGCATATTATGCTCTGCAGCATAATGAACTATATTTGAGCCGTCTTCATCACTGCCAATAATTCGCCCATCAACAGGCACAAAAATATCGCAGAGCTTTTGAATATTTGTATTAAGCTTTTTTTCATCATAATGAATTGGAAGCTCAGGCATTGACATATGCTTTAAGCTACGAGTTTCGCCTAGTGCTTTACTTTTTTGATAATCAGCTAATTTCTGATTGAACTCTATTCTTAAAAAATGCGCTAGAGAGGTTTTGAGAGAAATCGTTTTTTCCATAAAATATCAGCTGACTCTTTCTGTTTTCCATTGTTATCGATCATCTTTTAACAACTATAGCGCTCATTTTGTTCGATTTTCTATATCATTTAGATATTGTACAAAAAATGAACTTAATCGATAAAAATCAATTTAAAGGTACTGCTTGAGGTTAAAAAACAAACAAGAAAAGAGAAGTGAATGATATGAGGTATCGAGAAAAGGTGGCTCAAAAAATACCCTAAGCACTTTTAATGTCGTTGAAGGTAGAGAGAGACCTCATTAAAAATGCTTAAGGCAAAAGTATAAGCTTCAATCAAACAGCTGGATCACATATTTTCCAAACTAATAATGCTAAAGCCCATAGGGACAGAAAAATACCAGCGTAGAGCGTAGGTATGCGCATAACAAGTTCTTGCATTTCGATATCCTCAATCAAATCAAGAGAAGTATTTATGTATGAATAACATCACGGATATGATCTTATTCGAAGTAACGATATCAACTGTTGATAAAGTCAACTATATGCTTCAGTCCTTAAAGGTGCAAGAGGCGTAGATGTTATTAAATAGGGTGATTTATTAGAATCTTTCGAAGATTGGTCATCAGTCTCGATCACCTCAGAATATGCTAGCGAGATCCTGAGCTTATTAGACTGTACGGAAGTATTGGTAAGCCAAGCAAGGCGAGTGTAAATTGTTTTCAATATAAGCATCTTGTCACGATAAAGTGATAGGATGATGCCTCATTTCGTTTATTATTGCTGAATTGCAATAAAGGTTATGGCGATGAGGCAGCAAATGACATCTTTTTATCCTTCACCGAACTCCTTCAATAATACTATTGGCCCAGACTCCGATGTACCAAAGATATTTCGTGCATTACATCAATTGAATGATAAAGAGAAGGAAACGCTTTTAACTGGCATTGGTTTGGTCTGTTGTGATGTTGCTTCAAAGCGTCATGAGCCACTCGCTGCTGAGCAACGACAATACGCAGGCCGTCTCATGGGCAAATGTCTGCATTTGTGCACGAGTAAGCACCTTTATCTGAAAGATTATTTTTGGTCTTATGTCAAAACAAGTTTATGTCAGCGATCTGCTCAAATGAAAATGCCACAGCTTATAGGTTATCAAGCTATTGCCGAGCTGCTTAAAGATAGTAAAGGTCAGCCGCGACCTGAAATGAACTTACTCCGCCATATTTATGATTTTTTAAGACATATTCCTGATATTAGTGCTGGTAGTTTAAAGGAGAAAGTCAAGCTTCATGATTTATTTTCGAAGCTCCCCATTGAAGATGTACTCTACAGCCCACGAGTTAATTTAGAGCAAGCCAAAAAAGGTTTTACGCAAACCATATCGCCGCAAGAGTATTTCACTTTACTCGGCCATAAACCTGATTTAGATGATAGCGAGTTTTTCCTGCTTACCTATAGTTTGTTGCAGCATTTTGCAGCAGCTAAGCCAGGTACAAATGTGATCTCATTAAATAAGCAACAGCAGGCAGCACAGCTGGCCAGTGAGTTAGGCAAAGCCTACATGGCTCTCGACTATAATAAATGTTTTAATCTTATTGATAAAAAACTCTATGGACAAAACTCAATTTTTAAATACACGCCATTTCATTATGTCTGTAAGGTGATCAAACCTTATGTTGATCGACCTGAGCCTGAACGAAACTATTCTCGACGTTATTTTGAGGAAAACTTATCACAGCGAATATTGCATGAACTGCTTGTTAACCAGTGGAAGTCTACACAGTGTTTAATACAGAAAATATCAGACACAACTGTGCATATGAAAATAGACACTCTAGAAGATGCTATTTTTGCGTTGAGTAACCTTACTCATACCTTGTCGCATAAGCCTTGGACAGACGCAACACCAGAAGATAAACAAGACTGTAAAAAATTTCTTGTTGATGAATGGCTGTGGCCTCATAAGGCTGATGGCAGTCGTGATGAAGAGAATCTTAATTTATTGCAGCAGGCAAGCTTAAGACGTTTGCAAGATCCTGTTTTTGCAACTCGTGGTTTAATTTATAAAGACGGTGTTAAGCACAAGGCGCAAATTGCACGTGAAGCAGACTATGGCAGTATGTTTTATTCTCGTCAGCTTGGGCCTATCAAAGCCAATCAACCCATGCCATTCGATCGACACGCCCCTTGTAATATTTTAAACAAGCAAACAGACATTGTTGATTATTGGAAGGATAGACCAGCATATCCGCCAGCCCATAAAGTCATTCCTTTTGTTTCATCGATTAGTGGTCATAGTGTTTGGCAAAGTTTTGCTTTGTTAGATCATTTACAGGAGGCTTTCAAAACCTCATCGCCTGAGCAAATACAAAAAGATATTTCAAAACTCTTTTTAATGACAGCTGCAATGTTTAATCTCGAAGGCTATCACAGTTTATTTGAAGTTTTTAATGTGCTTGAACTCAATGCAATTAAACCTGTTTTCGAGCGATTTGGTATTTCGCCTAAGCCTGTGTCTCTCGTGAATGAGCCTGAGCTTAAATCTGCTTTGTTGGCGTCTGCTGATTATGCGTTATCTTTGGTTCAGCGTCGCTGCTTGCACCGTCAAATTGAATCGCAGGCTCTTTCGCATAATAATGCTTAGCCCATGGAAATTCTTTAGCAATATTTAAGGACTTAACACTTTCTGGCCTAGCCACTGAGCTATTGTGCAGCTGAGGCGTCAATGGATTCGATTGTGGCGCAGATGTCGTTGGTGATTGCACTTCAATAACTGGGGATAATGGATGTTGATCAACACCATTGCCTGTTTGGTTTGCAATAACAATCGATTTTGTTCCGTTGGTAATAAAAGACAGACGAGCAATATCAACACTACTGCCATTCAATAGTGAGCCATTATTTGAAATTGAAGCAGGAGCTGAAGACCTTTTAGATGTAATAGAAACGTCATCGAATAATACTCGTGGATCAAGCAGCATCTCTTGGTGTATACCTAAACTGGGCTGGTGATCATTTTGATGTATGAGCTCTGCAGGATCAAGCACACTTTGATTTTCGCTTCTTTCAAAAGACGTTCTGTTTGATGTATCTAAATGTGGTGGAGAAACTATTGCTGGAATGTCTTCAAAGTGATCCCTTTGAGGGGATTCAGGTATTTCCGAGAGTTGGAGTGCAGACATATCCGTAAAATGTGTGCTCTGCGTTGCTTGAGAAGCACGTGTTCGATCAACCATTGGTAGGTTTGCTGTTGAGACATAGTGAGTTTGGTCGTGCTGTCTTTCTGGGGTTTGTAATTGCTCTACAAGCGTCTTTTTCAATTGAGTTAAATCGTACTTCATTTTTTGGTAGCTGGTGAACATGTTGAAAACCCCCACACCAAATCCAACAATGCCCCCAGCCAAAGAGCCAGCGCCAGGTATAATTGTACCAATGGCTGCACCTGCAGCTGTGTATGCCACTAATGAGATGCCTGTTTTAACAAGCATAGATTGACTCAGCTGTTGATGGATAATATTCAGGCTTGCTTCCACAGCAAATTTATTAACTTGCTCATTGCTTAATGTCTGGGTGCCGCTTTCATTTCGATACTCATGAATCAGTTTTGATAACTCAGTATTAATTTTATGAAGCAGCACATCATTTGAAATGTGGCCACCAAACTGTGCAGGCCAAAATCGACCCCATGGTTTCATCGCGACATCAGAAGCTTTGTTTGAATCGTTTAAGCGAAACATATAGGTGTTTATATTATTATTGACCACTGATGTAAGATTAATGTTTTTGAGAAAATGATCAGCATCTTTCAACTGTGAGTTGCAACTTTTAAAATGAGTTTTAATAGTTGCAATGCCACCACCAACAAGCGCGAATGCTGCTCCACCTACAGCCATCATGCCCAAACCTAGCAGCGTAGCACCTGCTACAAGGCCTGCAGTACCAACTGTGCCTAATGCAAGCTTGCCTTGTAAATTGCGCACAGGTTTGATTCTTTGCATAAAACTTGTTTTAGCAGGGGTATCTGAGAGTGTGTGGCCTTGAGGCTGCTGAACACAGTTGCTCTGATTTAACTCACCAGATAACCCGCGACTAGAGATAAACTGATTTGAAAAGCCTGAGGCAATGGAATTGGTGGTATTGTTATTCATAATAAATGTCTTAAAGCTATGCGTATACTAAAACAAGAATGACGACTGGTTTCAAAATGTCACACTATCATGCCAGATCGAACATAAAGTATACAAAGCTTTTTCTGTTGTAAGACTGTAGCTCTGGTGCTTAGAACCGTATAAAACATTCTATTTTTTCTATCATGGTTAGAGGTTTGCAATAATATCAAAAGCTTAAAATAGAAGCCTTAAATGTAAGAGGGCGCTCTATTAATTCTGGAATAAATTGTTCAGTGACTGAGCTGATAAAAAACTGCCAATACATATAATGATACTGAGCAAAAAGGAGAGCGTTATGTTAAAAAAAATAGTATTCACATCAACATTATTTTTATCAGCCTATGTTCAGGCCTATTCAGTACAGCCAATGGGTGTCGCTTATGAGATTGGCCCTTATACAACCTATGTCTATGAAGGTGATATTTCTGAGCATCAAATTGAAATGCGTCATTATGCAGACAACGGCTATGCTGGTCGCTATCTTGATTTACAAGTTTTTAGCGATACCTTCGATTTAGCCCTTTATTTATTCGATATACCTCCTGCAACTTGGCAGTTATCGCCATATACTTCTGCTGGTTATGCAACAGAATTGTCGCCATTTCTTGAAAACTGGGAGGGTGCCTCTGCAAGCTATTCAATGGGAGGCGATCAATATCTAGGTGATTTTATTGCTTATGATGAAACATCTGGGGCAGTGACTTCTACTGGTTCATATAACCCAAGAATCACTGGTTATGTTGATTCCCCTTATATTTCTGCATTTGTTGTGCCTGTAGGTACTACAGAGCAAATGATTCGCACTAATGATCTTGATGGCATGGCTGATCTTATTTGGGGGCAAATAGATGAGATGGGTATAACTGCCCAACAAGGGCTTAATGCATTATTGAGCGAAGATGATTTTCTTTTATCCTATACTTTTTCTACTTATGTTCACTGCGGTGCAGTTGAGTGCTTTGGAGCACCAGAACCAACACTCAATGAATTGGCTGAAAATGCACACCTTGGTTATAACGTATCAGAGCCGTCTGTCGCTGCCATGTTTGCTTTAGCGGCTTTTGGTTTTGCAGCCCGTCGCTTTAAAAAATAAAACTATTCGATCTCTAGTCGGTTCACATTCCGTGGTGCGCCTTCATAGGCGCTTACATGAATCGAGCCTTTAGAGAGAGCATAAGCTTTAAAGAGAGGCGTATTGAGCGCTTGTCTTGGCGTTAAGCGCGTTTCAGGTCTCTTGTCGAGTAGGCCAGCAATGACTTCATCAAGTGTTTCATACTTTAAATTCTGGAAAGGGTATTTCCTACGACTTATACCTTTTACATCATCTGTTTTAATCTCATCAGTGTCGGAATATTTATTATGAAGCTCAAGATAAATTTCCTCACCCTTAATGTGTAAATGTGGGCCAGTCGTATTTTTAGCATAATCGCCATTTTTTAAAAGAAGCAATGTTGCACCCAATGCCCATGCATCATGTTGCTCTCCTTGAGCAGCGTTGCCTTTATAGTGTTCTGGTGGTATGTAAGCAGGACTACCTGTAAACAGCTTTTGATATTGGTGAACTGCATTTCCTGTTTCTGTCGTACCAAAATCAAGTAAAGTTACATCGCCATCTTTTGAGTGACCATAATTATCTGGCTTAATATCACGATGGAAGATATTTTGTGAATGTAAATTTGCAAGTGCATCTATATATTTAAACGCAGTTTCGAATACTGTTTTAAGTGCGCCAGCAGGGTCTTGAGCCCTTGTAAAATTTAACCTGCCAGTAAAGTCAATACCATCCCCATCATTCGCAAGCTTCAAGAAGATATAATTACTTTGTTTAACCTGGCCATTAGAGTCTGCATGATCAGATAGCGCATAACTTCTTAGAGAGCCTAAACCGCGCATAGGCTGAATACTTCTATATTTTTTAATTTCATTAACTGCATTTTCACGGCTCTTAAATTTTTTAACCACAACAATTTCATTGGTGTTTAAATTTCGAGCTAAACAAACCCGTCCTTCAGAGCTTGCACCAAGTGTTAACTTCCCAGCTGGCACATCCATATTCCCTAAATCTTTAATCATATGCTGTTGTTCTGGTGTTGGTGAGTTTAAAAGTTCAAATATATGGCCATCAAAGGTTTTAACAATAGAGTTGGTTGTACCAAAGGTAGGCATGCCATTCATTTGGTGTATGCCTGTTTTTTTAAAATAGCTGCCACGGTTATCTAAGGTGTATTGTTGTTTAATTGATTTGACTGTTTGCCAAAGCTGCTGCCCAATAAGTTGCTGATCTTTTTGGCTGTATTCTGGGCTTTGCGCACAACGCAACTGGAGAGCGGCTGTTAAATTATGCTGATCTTGCACAGTCCATGGCCTGTTATTTAAAAAATTAAAATAAATTGCATTGTGAGTCTCTGCTCGAGCATAACTTTGTAAACCATGTGATTCAAAAGCTGTAAGTCGTTGGGGTAGTTTGAGGTCATTACCATCAAACAGCACTGGGGTACCAACTTCTGGTCGTGTTTGCGGCTCATCTTTCATGTCCAGCATATTGGTGATGTCGTCCATAAGCTGTTCAATAGAATCTTGCACTGGCTCACTATGAAACAGCGCTTTAGATGCAATTGGGCTTTGCATGCTCGGGTCAACAGCTTTTGCATGAGATAGAGGACCAAATCGGCCTTCAAATAAAGGCTTTATCTTTGACAGATGCTCGAGAGGAGAGCTATTAGGTGTAGCTTGCTGAGTTGCGGCTGCTAGACCTTGAGTTTGAATCTTTATCATTTACCAACCAATACAATGACTTAAAAAATAGACAGAGCAAATAAAAGGAATTGCTTTGATTGTACACTTAATAAGCAAAAATGACTGTTGGGTGATTGTAAAGTGATGTCTTGGTGTGGTTGGTATAGTATGAGCGTGATAATATAGGATAAGGTGAGGAGGAAAAGAATGAGGAAGCATGATGCAGACATGCTTCCTGTTTTGAGTGTATATCCTAGGATGCAGTAAGTATGCCTGTATTTAAGTCTTCATTTTTATCTGCAAAATCAGTCATATTGAGCTGGTCATTATCACCAAAAACATCATCGATAATCTTTTCTGCATCTTCATCTGAGAGACCCATGTCTTCAGTTAAGTAGTCTTTCATCTCACTTTTAGTGACAACTTCATCATCACCTTTAGCCTGAGCATAAATATCCTCTGCAGAGTGACTTTGACTCACTGAGTTCTGGCCCATCATGCCATTTATATCTGTTGCTGCTGACATCGTTATCTCCAATTTTTATTCTTATAGAGTCAATTTATTTAAAATAAAAGTTATTATTATATTATTGTTATTTTTATATCTGAAATTTAAGAATAATTTTAGCCTTGGTGTTTATGTGTTAAGTAAAAGATACGCATATAAATACTTGTGAGTGTTTTTTGCACAGCTTTATTAATGGTTGCATAATCATCGTAATCAAAAATATATTGAAATAAGTGTTCGCAATTGCTATCGGTGGTATAACCAGCTTCAACTACATGATCTCGTAAAATTAAGGTGTGAATGGTGTTATTACAATCACCATAAATACCATTCTCTTGTATGTGTCTGAAACCTTTGTAGAGCGCAATCAAGGCAATTAATGATTCATCGGTCTTAAGCTCAGGACACTCTTCAACTTTATTTTCAATTGCTTCTAAGTTCATGATTTGTACCTAAATTCAAGAGGTTGTTTTTATAAGTCTTCATTATTTTTTTTATTGTCGAAGTAAGGCCATTGTATAAAATAGAGATACTTGATAAGAGAGTTTTTCGTAAACTAATCGTTTTGTTCTGTAATACCATTTTGGCTAATTTCTTGTTTTTATGAGAACTGCGTCACAATTTTGAGAAGTTTTTTTCCGTTAGTGGCTGCATAAGCTAAAATTAGAAAAACTTTAGTTTAATTAGCTTATAGAACTGTTTGTACTTATGAAAAAGAATATTGCTCTTATCGGATTTTGTATTTCTTTATTGTCAACTTTACCATTGAATCTTATGGCCGCCTCCAAGGATACTCGTGTATCTCCAGCAGATTGGAAATCACTTAAGAAACCTTATAAGAGTCTTACACGCAATGAGTTTCAGGCAGCATTGAGCCAAATGGAAAATGTCAATGTTCAAGAATTTGGTGAAATGACTCGTCTTGGTACGATGCAGTCGAGTATTATCAAAATGGTAAGCCTTATCGAAGTCAGTAACGGTAACGGCGCATTAAACATAAAAAGCTGCGAATTAGATGACCCTTATGCAATCACTAAAACACAATCCTTTAATGCATTTTTTGAAGATACCCCTGGAGAGAAATACCAAGATGAAGATGTGATCATTGATTGCACTGGTGGCTCATACACTTTTGGTCAGCTTGGAGAGCAGTTACAAGCAAAAGTGCAATGCCAAGACGGTGGTTTTCGTATGATGTACTTTTCACCTGCATCTCATCATTATTTAAAGTCAGAAATCCATGCAAGTGAAACTGCAGCCATGCCGGCAGCAACAATAGCAAAGCACTGTGGTGATATTACGCAATATTATGACAAAGGTGCTGATACTCCTCAGCTTGCATCAACAGATATTGATGTAAAAACTCAGTACGAAAGCGGTGAGTTCTTTGCTTTGCAAACATCGATTCAAGGCTCAACTCCAGGTACAAGACGTAGTATTTTAACCACTGAAGCTGTAACAGGTGTTCCACACCCAATGGAATATATGAGTGGTTTTTACACCACTGCAGATTACTTTTCAAATATCACAAAAGCAACCAAAGCCTTAACCGTGTATAGGCTTGATGTGCAGTTACTTAAGGCTGATCATTTTGTTGGTGAGATTGCCATGATGAATACACATGATCGAGATCAGAAAAAACTCATATTTAATTTGGATTTGAATTTGGAGTAATGGCATTAGTCTGACGTAATTAGTTTGTAACTTGTTGATATTATTACAATGATAAGGCTGTACAATTGCATGCATCATAGTATCAATAAGGAAGCCTTTTATGCTTTATAATATAAAATCTGCACTTCAACAAGCAACCCTTAGTTTTTGGCAAACTGCGGGCTTTTCGCCAAAAGTTCAAGTGCAAATAAGCCCAATCATTAATGCAAATGCAAGCGCACCAAATGCTAAAATTCAACAACCAAAAGGTGATTTGAAGTCTATTGCTGCAGATAATATTAGCCTGCAAAACCTAAGCCCTGAAGGCGAAGAAATGATCAAGCGAGTGACCACTGCCTAAGCCTTCTGAGTTTATAGTGTTTATACAGAAGCTGTCTTTAAAGATTCAATACAGCGAGCAACCCGAGGGTGGTTCGCTTTGGCTTGAGAGGCATCGCATTCTTTAATATAAGTCACAAGATCAGCAATACTCACCACAGGAATTTTAGATGCTTTATCAAGCACAATATTCGCTTCTTCATTGGTAAAGCAAACTATGCCTTGAATCCAACCCCGTGATTTTGTACGAGTCATTTCTTCAGATAATAGCCACACAAGTCTTTTCACCTGTGCAATGGGGTTGCGCATGGTTTTACTGTAAATAGAACCTTTGCGACTTGTCTTTTCTACATGCCATTCATCGTCATCAATATTGGCATGAATATGGCCATTATTATGTTTAACTTCAATCACAAAAACAGTATTCGGGCCAGAGACAATAATATCTGCCTCATTAAAACCAACCTTTGAACCTGCATTTGGAATATTCACTTGGTTGAACACCGTAAAGCCATCAGGCAACTGTGATAAAACTCGAATAGCCTTATCTTCACCAGCAGCACCAGCTTTGAGAATGTCATCACCTTGCTGCATAACCCAAGCAATAAATGTCCCGAACATCACAATCATAGCGATAGTGACATGAATAAAGAGCAGGGCTAGGGTCATGGCTGCGCCAATGGCGAGAATTTTTAAGCGTTTATTGCGTTGTAGTTGGTTGGACTCATCAGTGAGTTTATTGGACGTGACATAAGACATATCAGCCATTGAGTGATCTCCATATGCTTCTGGCCGCAGCCAGTTTTCCATTGTTTTAAAAATGGCAGAATTTAAAACGATGGTCCGAAGCAGTATAGAATACCACAAACCGCCAAGGCTTACTCTTTGGCGGTATTGGGGATTGGGAGATAGGTTATTTTATCGCCCGTTTGCGACGATATATAAAGCCAGCAGCACCAATAAGTGCTAAAAATGCAGTTGCTGGCTCTGGTACATCTGTATCATAAAGGCCAGCAAGTTCTTGCAGTGATTGCGTGCCTTCTGGGCGATCTAGAATGGCATTGTGGGTGTAAAATAAAGGAGAGCGTGCTTGAAACCAAAAGCGATCTTCTTGAATTGCATTATTATAGGGGTTACTCGCTGCAACACCACTAAAGTAACCTTCCATCCAGCTATCATACACATTGGCGCCAGCACGGATAACATCTTCTGTTAAATTCTGTGGCCCAATAACAACACTTAAGGGCCCATCTGTGTAACCTTCAATTCGAGTCACATTGCCGCCAGTTTGAAACTGGCCAAAGTTACCTGATTCATAAGCAACAAGATCATCTATTGTCATGCTATGGTCAGGCGCATTAAAAACCCACATAGCAGCAGGCGTATATTCACTCACAAGCACAAAGTCGACATAACCTCCAGTTGCACCCCTGTTCCCATAGGTAAAAAAGATACCAGGCTGAAAATCATCATTACGAGTGCCTGTAATTTCAGTATATTCACCAGATATAGTTCTAATTTCATTTAAATAGTCAAATCCCATATGGCTTACAAGGGCTGCATTTGCTGATAATGATGTCATTAAGAAAGATAATGCTATTAATCCTTTTTTTATCATAATAAAAGTCCTTTTCAGTTATTAATATATTTGAGCAGTATTATAATACCTTTTAATAATCTAACTCTATTGAGCACAGCATCTTTATAAAAAGTTTGCATGTGTAGACTCTACAATTTTGTTGAATCTTTCAAGTGTTGAACTTGAAATAGTGAATTAGTGGTTTTTTTGATCGTTTTTATTTTTATATTATTTAATCTAAATAGGTTTTATCTGTGAGATTAGTATGTTATTTAAATAATGATTTTTTTATGTGAACCTCATCACACTTTAAACCCTTTATACACCTCTAAAGCCTAAGCATCTGGCATGCTCTGAGCAATTCAGAAAATGGCTTAAGAGTTGTGCTTCATGTTTGAGATAATAAAAAGAATACGTAAAGTAAAAGGCGCGGGCTACAGTGAAATAATGCTGGTGTTATCGCTGATTTCTATGATCAGTGTTGCTAGTTTTAAAACCTTCGGCAATACAGCACAGCATCAGGTTTCTGGTATAGCAACAGAGCTCAGTGGCCAAACCTATGATTCAGCGCCTCTAAATACAATCACTCAAACAGTACAGCAGCAATCAAATAGTTCAAACCGCAGTCATTCAAATAGTGCTGTTCTTGGTAACGGGCAAGTCTCAACAGCAAATACGTCAACTCAAGAATCTGATAGCAGGGTACTTGTATCTGTAGAAAGCACTGAATCAGTTGCTCGACAAGAGAGTGATCTTGCCAGCGATGAGCAGCAAGCATCACAAGACACATCAACACATAACACTTCGCAAAGTACAACATCAAACGCAAACCCAGCAGATCAATCCACAGTTGCAACAATTATCAATAACCTCGATGAATTTCGTGCTGGCTTTGTTGAGGGGGCAGAGTCTCAAGCGAATGAGCTCATCCAAATAATCTTGCACCCCATTGAGACAGCCAAAGGCATTATAAAGCTTGTTGACTTGCTCATGGAAAACCCACAGCAAGTGCTCGATGCCATGATTGAAGAGCTTGGCCAAAATGCCAAAGACATACTCAGCGGCGACCCTCGTAAGTTAGGTAAAGTGATTGGTGAAAACCTCTCACCGGCAGCCATGCTGAAAGTTGTTGCAAAGGCCTCCAAGGCCGTCGCTTCGCTTTTAAAGAAAGAATACACCCCAAGCTGCTGTTGCTTCGCCAAAGGCACACCTGTCTCAACGCCAGAAGGCTTCAAAGCTATAGACCAGCTGCGCATAGGCGATCTGGTACAGTCTAAAAATGAATTGACAGGTGAAATGCAATCCAAACCTGTAAGCCAACTGTTCCTCACCAAAGGTAAGCAGCTCTACGCATTAACAACACTCAATTCTAATGGCCTGCAAGAAACTGTCGAAGTCACAGATAATCACCCATACTGGGTAGAAGGCGAATGGATTGAATCTGCCAAGCTACAACAAGGCATGGTGCTGACGGATGAAGCAGGGCAGAAGGTTGTAGTTGTAGCGCTGCAAGAGCTTGGTAAGACACAAGACACCTATAATATAGAAGTGGCCGACTTTCATACCTACTTTGTAGGTGAGAGTAAGGTACTGGTGCATAATGAGTGTGCTTGTAAGTTAAGCGAAGGAAATTATATTCCTGCACCTGTAATCCCCCCATTTTTAGGAACAACTATAAATAGAAAAAGTTTATTGGTTTAAAAATTGTATGGGG
>CEUN01032546.1_pt1 | contig 38620 bp, 34 predicted proteins | sample 361501 | NCBI WGS metagenome assembly CEUN01 (sample SAMEA2622801, study PRJEB7988) | marine metagenome | biome: marine biome (ENVO:00000447); feature: marine epipelagic mixed layer (ENVO:xxxxxxxxx); material: "saline water (ENVO:00002010), including plankton (ENVO:xxxxxxxx)" | depth 120 m | reverse complement strand
GTGTTGCGCTCTGGTTCGGAGCAGGGATGAAAAAGTTCACCCTTAGGCGAATCTTAATTATGGGATGACGCACTGCCTTTCGCCGTCCAGGCAATATCGGGAGCTGAGAGTTATCCAATTGTTCTGCTTTCCGCTGTGAGTGCGCTGCGACAGCGTCTTCACGCTATATTCAGTTATCTAAGACGATGTGGCTTTAGGAACAGGGATCGGCGCGCTGACATACCGTTTGTTTCCCCCGTGGTTTGCTCCGTCGCCTGAGTTAGTGAAAAGTGCTATCGCGGACGATTAGTGGAGTCTTCGTCCAAACAGTGTGCGATTGCCAGAGAAGTCTCGATAAAACGTAAACATGGAAAAGCCTACCCAGGTAGTCATTTTCTGAATCCATGCACACTACGATGCCCGGTCATAGGCGTCTAGAACCACTCGTAAAGTTCACTGTCTGGGGGAGATGCGGCTAACGAGTTTCATCAACACAGGCTCCTCTATGGGGACTTGTCTCGGGGGTGTCTGCATACAACAATAGGTTTCAAAACCGCGGGTCTCCCTGTGGGTAAACGTGTGAATGGACACAGGTTCGTTGGTCTGGAAAGACCTCGGGACCTGGATTCTGGTTATACGTTTAAGCGGTTCCACTGACCTTACCGAGGTAGCACAGCTATGACGCTGCGTTCCAAGTTGCTGGCTCTCTTTTTTCTGTCCTCAGTGATATTTTGTGGCGTATACGTTGGCGTATTCATCGTAATGAGCCAGCTCTCCCAAGACCGGCTCTTCGCTGCCGTCTTGACAGGACAAACGTCAACCTGGACAAAGGTTAGAGATGCCGCTTTTGAGCGTATGTCGTTTTTCGCATACGACGCGTCCCCTGGGCAGCCTTCGATTTGGCGACTGCGGGGCCGACGTAGTCCCATAAACGCGGTAAGGAGTGGTAATCGAAAGAAGATGGAGCGGGCTATCGGACCGTTGTATGAACGCCTCAAAGGGAGAAATGTCCTCGATGCGTTGTGGATATTTGACCATGAAGACAGCATTGCTTATGTCGAGCCAAGGCTTAGGGCATCCGGTACTCCTGCTATAGGAACGGCTCCGCCGCGTGACTCGGCGCTCGAAAAACTTAGCAGGAGAACAAGGCAGGATAAAACACGGAAAACTGAAATCACTTATATCAACAACGAGCTTTATGCAACTGTCGCGTTTCCAATCTTTGCAAATGCCCGTGTCATTGGAACCGTTATCTATGCGAAGCGCTTGGAGTCGTTGATCGATGACTTGGCAAAGAACACCAACTCTGAGGTATTTGTGATCCACTCGGTTGGAGGAATGGCGCTAGGAAAAGATTCACAAAGAGCTCAATTGATTGAGCCAAGACCTGGTGAGAGTGCTTATTCTCTGCTGGAATCCGGGCAAAATGTTTATCTCTCGAACCGACTAACGGTGCCGCTTAGTGACTCGTCGATGGATCTTATCTTCTTGCTCGATGTCACTGCAAAGCATCAACAGCAGAGGCGCTACTACCTGTCTGCCCTTGGGTTTATCGTCGGCTTGACGGCCGTATTGATTGTCTTGGCAAATGCCCTGCTAAGTCGCGGATTTCATCCTCTTGAGCGAATGATTGCGGTGTTAAATGCCCTATCGGCTGGGGACACTAGCGTGGATGTACAGACAAGAGGTAACGATGAGGTAGGGAGACTCGCCACAACCGTTAGTAGTTTTCGACAAAGTCTCATCGAAAAAGACCGAGCTTTAGCTCATAACGTTGAGTTACAAAGAGATAACCTGCGAATGGGCGCAGAATTGGAGGTGACTCAACGTCTTCAGGAGATGGTACTGCCCTCGGCTGCAGAACTCGGCAGCGTCGAGGGCTTGGACATTGCCGCTCATATGGAGCCGGCCGAAGAGGTTGGTGGGGATTATTACGATGTCTTGCAAAGTGGCGGAAGAATAAAGATCGGAATAGGCGATGTAACAGGACACGGATTGGAGAGCGGAGTGATGATGTTGATGGCGCAGACTGCCGTCCGCACATTATTTACGCATGAAGAACGGTTGCCCAAAAAGTTCTTTAAGAGTTTGAACCAAACCTTGTTCGACAATATGCAGAGAATGCATTCCGACAAGAATTTGACTCTATCTCTGATTGATTATTGCGATGGAGAGGTTCTTTTATCGGGGCAGCATGAAGAGGTAATAGTGGTGAAGGCAGATTGTTCCTATCAAGTCCTTGATACCATTGACTTGGGCTTTCCAATTGCATTGGAGCCAGACATCGAGGAGTTTGTAAACGAACATCGTTTTACTCTAGCGGAAGGCGATGGCTTCGTCCTGTTCACTGATGGTATCACTGAGGCGGAAAACAAAGAGGGGCAGCAGTTTGGGATGGAGCGCTTGTGCTCTCTGCTGGGAAAACACTGGAGTCAGTCAGCTGAAGTCATTAAAGACTCAGTGCTGGCTGAGCTGAAACTTTTCATAGGTGCACACGTAGTACACGACGACATTACCTTGGTTATTGTGAAAAGAGATACAGCACCGTGTTGAGCAGATTACATGTTCGGTAGCTTCGAGAAATCTTTTATCTTTACGAGGCTCGTAAGGCCTCCACAATATCCCTTCTTCTAATGGGAAGTGTGCGAATCCTAACCCCCACGGCGTCAAAAATGGCGTTGGCAACTGCTGCTCCAACGACACTAGTGGCTGGCTCTCCTGCTCCCGAGGGATGCAAGCCGTTTTCAAGAATATGAATGTCTAACTCTGGTACGTCTGCGATAGTTTGCCACCGGTAGGTGTCAAAATTGCCTTGGGAAAAAGAGCCCTTTTCCAGAGTGAGTTCTTCTTGCAAAGTGTTGCTAAGCCCCCAGAGTAACGAGCCTTCGACTTGGGCTCGAATTCCGTCTGGGTTCACAACGAGACCGACATCAATTGCGACCGTAAGTTTTCTTACATCAATCGTCCCATTATTTACATCAACGCTGACTTCTGCAGTACATGCACAGAATGTGGAGTTATTGCGTTCCTCTGCGGCCGTTACTGCAAGGCCCTGACCAGTATGTTTTCTGAGAAGTTTCGTGCCGTAGCCTGCTAGACCAGTAGAGACTCTCAATGCATTGGCTAAGCGTTTCCCGCCTCCTACATTGGTGCTCGAATGATATATGGGGCGAAACTCCCATTTTTTCCAATTGGCATCTGGTATACCAAATAATGCCGGTAATTTATGTATTGCTTTTTCTGACGCCGAGCTGCCTGCATTCACACCTAAGCCATTTAATAAGCTAAGTCGCAATGTGAGGGGGTCTGTTTGAATCTCATGAGCGATTTCGTCGAGCATACTTTCGACTGCGAATACAGTGTAATTGTTGGAGACACCTCGCACGGGGCCGACCTTAACGACATTTTCTATATGCGCGGCGCGATGTACGTCCACGCTGTGGTTTGGTATGTCATACCAATGGTCTGATCCGTTGGCAGTGTATATGTCGATGCTTCCCTTATTGTCGATGGACGGTGTTTCCATCATGGGAATTCGATTGAAGGCAGTTGCTATATCGTGCTTTAACCCAATTACTTCATCTTTAGCGGAAAGGAAGGCTGTCAATGTTTGAACGGTGGGAGAGCGAGGCGAGGTCAACGCCATGTCGTCTTCTCTAGTGAATATTACTTTGGTCGGCTTGCTAAGCGTTTTAGCTGCGATTGCTGCGAGAATGCTCGTTTGCCGAAAAAAACGTGCCCCAAAACCTCCACCTATATAATGCGGATGAAAGTTTATATTCTCAGGCGAAGTCTGTAGGAATCCCGCAAGGACGAGACGGTCCAGATTGCCACACTGTGAGCCGGCATAGATATTCCACTTTCCATCTATATGCTCTGCCAGGCAACTTTCTGGTTCCATTGGGGCCTGGGCAACCATTCCCGTCTTATAGGTGGCTGACACCTGTCGGGCTGCCTCGTTTTTAGCTATATCCACATCTCCCGTGCGGACAAAGGCGAGGCCTGAGGTTCCGTCTCGCAGTAGGGCTACTGATTCCTTTTCAAGTTCGTCGCTCGAGCGTTGTTGATCGAGGTCAACCGACCACTGGACTTCGACTAATTTTGCCGCTCGCATTGCTGCTGGAAACGTCTCTGCAACCACTAATACCGTCGATACAATGGTGTCACGAGCTTCCGGCGGAAAATCTAATTTTAGCGTCGTAAGATAACCAGGAATTGTTTTAGCGTTTGTATCGTTTACTGCTGTAATACTTGCTCCAAGCCTCGCGGGAGGAGGCACAATCTTCCCGTAGACCATGTTCGGTGTATGTGCATCAATTCCAAATTTGGCTGTGCCGTTGACCTTTTCAGGAATATCCAATGCCGGTTTCGCTTTTCCGATCGTGTGGAATTTACTCCTGTCCTTTAGCTTTATTTCCTGCAAGTCCTCTTCGGTAATCGTGTGGTTTATTGCGACAGAAGATAAGATGTCAGAATAAGTGATTCTTTCATTGGATACAGTGTCAGTCACACTGCCATTAGCCACAATGCAGTCCGACTTTTCGACGCCTAACAAGTTTGCGCCTTCTTCAAGGAGAATGTCTCTTGCTGCGCATGATGACCGGGCCAGGCGGTCGTACATCTCTGTTACGGAGTAGCTGCCACCGGTCATTTGTATGCCGTATGCTGCTTGTGATTCTGCATTCATAACCGGATAGTCTAGCCTTACTTTTGACCATTCCAGTTCTAATTCTTCCGCGACAATTTGTGCAAATGCAGTGCCGATGTGTTGCCCTATTTCTGCCTTCAAGACGTGGACCGTCGTCATCCCGTTTGCCTCCATGGTGAACCAGATGGATGGCTTAAAGTTAGGCGGAATAACCAGCGGTTCCGTCGCGTTGAGTAAATTGACTACTTGCTTCCCAGGGGCATTTGCGTACGCCTCACCAAAGCACATGGTTAGGCTGCCGAATGCTGATGTAATCATGAACCGGCGACGAGAAACGGTGGACTTCGATGGGATGTCTCCCAGGGCCGTTGTGTGGCGTTTAGACATTTTCTTGTCCCATCTGCTTGGAGGCCTGGCGGATCGCTTCCATTATCCGAGGATAAGTCATGCAGCGACACAAGTTGAAACGCATCGCCGTAACGATTTCTTCATCGGTTGGCTTCGGATTATCCGCCAGGAGTGCTGCCGCCTGCATGATCTGTCCGGATTGACAGTAGCCACATTGGGCTACCTGTTCATCGACCCAGGCTTTTTGGAGGGGATGGTTAGAGCTTGGATCGAGCCCTTCGATTGTGGTGATATTTTCCCCTTCGACGTCTGCTAAACGAAGTTGACAAGACCTCATTGCTTCGCCGTTAACATGTACGGTGCAGCAACCGCACAGACCCTGGCCGCAACCGAATTTTGTTCCGGTGAGTCTCAGTTCTTCACGTAGTACCCACATTAAGGGAGTATCAGGTTCGGCGTTGACCGAATAACTGCGTCCGTTTACACGTAGTAAAGCCATGTTTGGTCCCGCGCGCTGGGTGTGTCTGTTGTGAGGCTGCCATAAATGTACGTCGAGAGCTAGGTACCGTCTTGCTCAAAATTTGGGCTCGCAGAACATTGGGTGAGCATTGCAGCGGTGGAATGGTATGTGACGCCGTTGCAGAGATGACCAGCCGCCGTAAGTTATTTCGACAAGGCTTGTGGTGTACGAAAAGCACTGTAAGCTAAGTAGATTTATCAACACCTCTCGCTTAGCATATTCTGTTGTCTTCAACGTGGTTTGCTCGATGCTGCTGATCAATCCTTGCTTGTGCATCCAGCAGTTGAGTAATCCATAACCTTCACTGGCCGCAGTTTTGACATGTGCATGCGAGGGTTGAGGCGGTACTAAACCGCAGAGTTGCGTGAAAAGTAGTAAGAATATTGATTTGCCAGATGGTATTTAGACCTCAACTCCTCTCAAGTTATTTCCTTGTCTTCGCTCTTAGCGCATGGCCGAGCCTTAGCGCTGCCGATATGTCAAGAACTATGCTCGTTTCCCCAGCGCTTGCACTCAAGATTGGAGAACGATTACATCTCTCTCCTAAGGAGGGTTGTGCCAGTTGTCATAGCCGTGATGGGCGAGGTGGAGGCAAAGCGAAGGCGTCGAATTTGCAGAGCCCGTCCACATGGAAATCAGCTGGCGTGGCGAGAGAGCTGAGGGCTCAAGGGATTGACGGTGAAACCACGAGATCGGTTGCCATATCGCTTATTTCGAATGGCGCCGCGAAATGGAATGTCAATTTTTACAAACGACCGGAATACGCTGCGGTCCAAAATAAAGTCTTTTTTGATGAAGGCATGATCGGAATTCATTCGCGTGCTTTGAAGCTCAATACACGGATCGTGCGCAGGCTATTAAAAAAGAACAAAACAGTTGTTTCGGCGAAAGAGTTGCCGCGCGTTATGGCTGAGTCGGTGTATTTCTATTTGTCTGAAAGGATTTTTGTCGAGTAACAGAGGTGATCCAGGTTGACATAGGCAAGGTGCCTTCTTCAGTTGATGCGCTTTAGTACGGTCTCGAGCTCTTCATAAAATGTCATGTAGCCGCCAACCTTTGACTCAAGAGTGCTCCTGCCAACATTAACGTGGTGATGTGACGCCGCTGTTTGCCTGTCGTTTCATTTCTGCGACAAACGCGCGACAGTTCGGTGAATCGTCACACGGTTTTCAGAAGTGGTTGCCCGAGGCGGATGGGGCTGTAGGATTGAACGCCTCGAACGATGTCGTAGCCTCGGCTCGCGAAGACCAAGAATGTTGAACCGTGTTCGAAGTAGCCCATCTCGTCACCGAACGGTCACGGCGGGGTAATGGACCGGTCTGCGCCGAACTTCAGCGCTCACCAGTTTTTTGCGCAATTTCGCGCATCACATCTATCTCCAGGTCACGCTCTGCACCGAGGCGCTTGAGTTGCATATTTTCCTACTCCAACTCGCCGTAGCGCTTGCGCCAGGCATATATCGTCTGCTCGCTTACTGCGTAACGTTTCGCAACATCTGCTGCGAAGCCAGTATCGGCCTCGTACAGAATCTTGACCGTCTGGTCTTCGGTGAATCGGCTCTTTCTCGTGGCTCTCGCTAGTCGCCGTCGAGAACCATCTTTTCAAGAAACTAGTGGTACGAAAAACCTAGGGCAGGCCACATCCATATCTTCCACCACCGTTGCGTCCATGGGGCCTCCGTCATTCCTTGCTTTGCTTCAGTAGCGCTATGCCAAAGAGCCGATAGGCGGGTCATGTGCACCACCATTTGATGGGCATACTCACATTGCCATTGAGGTACTGGTGAGGTTCAAATAGGTCAAACATACATACGTCGAGAATTGATCCCATGGCCGACTCACCCATCAATCTCACCACCGAAAACCTGTTTGATATCATGTACACGATGCGTGCGATGCGCCGGCTCAAGCCAGACCCGGTTCCGGACGAACTGGTGGTGAAGATTCTCAACGCAGCCATCCGGGCGCCCAGTGGTGGAAACAACCAGCCATGGCACTTCGTGGTGGTCAAGGATATCGCGATGAAGAAAGCCGTCCAGGTCTGGTACAAAAAAGCGCTCGACGAGATCATAGGGCCGCGATATGCGACCAGCGCGCCACCGCCTGGATCAGATGCGGCAAAGTATCATCGCCAGCATCTGGCCGTTGAGTACTTAACCGAACACTTCCACGAGGCGCCAGTGTGGATCGTGTGCTGTCTGAAAAGTGGCGATGGGCTGCCGTCGCGCATGGCGGGTGCGTCCATCTATCCCGCGGTACAAAACATCCTGCTCGCCTGCCGCGCGCTGGGTCTGGGCGCAAATATCACCACCCGACATCTCATTTACGCCGACGAGACGGAGCGTGCTCTGGAACTTCCGAAGGACTATCTCTCCTACGCGATTATTCCTGTTGGTTATCCGATGGGTAACTTCGGGCCGGTCACACGTGGAGACCTGAGGGACTTCGTATCTCTGGACCGCATCGGCCAGAGGTGGGATGCGCTGGATTAGCGCTTCGGCTGCAACCGCAGCGAAGCCAACCTTTCTCAACGACGCCTTGCCGGTCTTGGACTCGTAAACTTGCGTCCAGAGCTTTCTGCATCGCACTGTGAAAGCGCGATGCCGTAGCTCTCCCTACTCGCGCGCCGCAATTACGCCGGGGCCGGACACTGTACCTCGCAGGTCGTAGAGGGAGGCGTTTCATTGCTACATCAATGGCGAATCGGTCGTCTTTTTCGTAGTCCATTGATGTGGTTCAAACCATCGCCACGATGCAGATCACACGAACTACCGAAGATCCATGCGTTCTGGCTTCCAAAAGAATTCTGTCATGAGTAAAGCCTTTACAAGGCTCGCACGCGGTTGCGCGGCGTGCGCAAACCGTGCTGTTCTTAGACAGCGCGCCAGCATGTTGCTAGGGTAGCGCCAAGGCAGCGCCTTGCATAAGAGAACAATGGCTTCCAGTTTTGGCTAGCCATCAGGAGTAAACATGGAAAAGAAGCACTGGGTTAATCGAGCATTAGGGGGCTTCGCGGCAATCGCGCTGCTGAGCGGATCTTCACTTGCCATGGCCGCCAAGACCGTGGACGGTCCGCGCGTACATTGGGACTACGCCCTGTGGGGAAAACCACGCGCAATCACAACTTACCTGACCAATCTCGAGAAATGGTTGCCTGAACGCACTGGCGGAAAATTCACGTTACAGATTCATTGGGGTACGTTATCCAAGCCACGTGCCGTGTTGGACAATATTAAAGCCGGATCGTTTCAAGGTGGGGCATTCTGCGCAAGCTATTACCCAGGAAAACTTTCCGCACACACTGGACTGGACTTACCGTTCTTGCCCATCAAAGGCCTGAATATGTTGCGGGCCGTGACTCATGCCTATTACGAACATCCGGTTCTGAAGAAAGAAATGCAACGCTGGAATGCGCGTTTCTACATGTCTTCATTGCTGCCGCTTTATGAAATTGTAGGCAAAGGTGACAGGCCGAAGACGCTCTCTGATTTCAAGGGCATGCGGATTCGTGCATTGGGACAGCAAGGCAAGGCAATGGAAAAACTGGGCGCGGTCCCGACCAGCGTGCCGGCTCCCGAGGTTTATACATCGATGGACCGTGGTCTGTTGGATGCTGTCGGCTTTGCGTATTACGCGCATCAGTCCTATCGCACGTTCGAACTCGGCGATTGGTTTACCAGCGGACTCGCCGTCGGATCGATTGCTTGTGGTTCGATGTTCAACAACGATGACTGGAACGCGCTGCCGAAACAGTATCAGGACCTACTCCTGGAGTTCCGCGATTCTGAGGCAGGTTATCCCGCGCACATTGCCGCGTTGGAAGCTGCGGAGAAATCGACTCCCGCAGAGTTCGTTAAAGCGGGCTTGACCGAGTGGAAGGTCGATAAGGGTGAACGCGCCGAGTTCGAGAAAATGGGCGGTAAGCCTGTGTGGGAGGATTGGGCCAAAGCCATGGACAAAGAAGGCTACGATGGCCAGGACCTGCTGAAATCGATCTTTGCCGCAATAGAGAAACACAAGGCTCTTGCTGACTAGCCCGCGTGTGGTGCCGGCACCAGGCTATGTCCGGTGCCGGACACCTTGCCAATGCGGCGACCTATAGGGGTCCGCGTGGCTTGCGCCACCTGAGCGCAGCAAAGTCACCGATAAGACCCCTTCGCCGTCGTGACGGCATACATGGCTACATACGCGCGGCGCGTTCACTTCGAAAAACCGCGCCCAGCAATACGCTGCACCTTCGGTACTAAGTTTGTCTACGCATGTCCGTCAGACGCCTGGTAATTGCGTCGCCGATAGTGAATGCGGCGACCCCCTAATCTTCGCTTGGATGGCCTATTAACATGGTATTGCCCGTCAGTAACACCTGGTTTGCCCGATTGGATCGCGGCTATCACGCCATTGAAAGTGGGCTCAATTATGTTGCAGCCGCTTTTTTGTTCTCGCTGATGCTTCTGGCTTGCGCCGAAGTCTTCATGCGTAAAGTTTTTAATTCCCCCATACACGGGCAGGCCGACCTGGTTGAAATCATGATTCCGACCATGGGCTTTTTCGGCCTGGCATATTGCCAACGTCTGTCCGGGCACGTCCGGATGGAGTTACTCATCCATCGCTTGCGCGGTCGGGCGCTCTGGATTTTCGAATTTATGGGCAACTGCGCCACCATACTCATCGTGCTCGCAATGATCTGGGGCACCTGGCGCAACTTCTTGAATGCTTATGAGATCGGCGATAGCACGATGGATGCGGAGATTGCCGTATGGCCACCGAAACTTATCATTACCGTCGGTTTCTGTCTGTTACTCATCCGCTGCCTGATCGCTTTTGCGGGTTACCTGAGACTCATCCGTCACCCGGACGCCGAGCCAATTGGCGTACCCATCAGTCCCACTGTTGAAGACGTTGCGGAACAGGAAGCGACGAGCGCGATTGATGCTATCGACGACGCTCAGGTCGACGAAGCGCAAGCCCTCAATGAGGAGTCGAAGCGATGATGATTGAACCTATTACGATTGGGATCGCGGGCCTTTGTATTCTCGCGCTTCTGGTCGTCATTGGAATGCACGTCGCGTACGCGGGTGCGCTGGTGGGACTCATAGGAATTGTTGTCACAATTGGCGCGCGCCGGGCGCGGGACGGCGACCTGTGGGACATGATTCAAGCCGGTTGGCTGCCGGGGCTCTCTAACGCTGGGACAATACCGTTCTCGGAGCTTGCCCACTATTCCTTATCCGTTCTGCCGATGTTCATCTTAATCGGCTATATGGCGTTTCATGCGAGGCTGACGCAGGGAGCGTTTTACTGCATGCGCATGTGGTTCGGACATTTTCCCGGCGGCCTCGCTATCGCAACTGTGTTTGCGACGGCGGCGTTTGCAGCCGTATCCGGGGCGTCTACTGCTACCGCCGCAGTGTTCAGCCGTATCGCTATTCCGGAGATGCTTCGTTATGGCTATCCCAAAGGGTTTTCCGCTGGCGTAGTCGCCGCTGGTGGCACATTGGCTTCGCTGATCCCGCCTAGTGGGATTCTGGTCATTTACGCCATTATCGTTGAAGAGTCAGTGGGCAAATTGCTGTTGGCCGGGTTCATTCCAGGCCTCGTGTCCGCGGTCATTTACGCGAGTTGCATCGTCGTTAGGGTGAAGTTGAATCCAGAGCTTGCGGGTCGCCCTCTAGGCGCGGTCAGTTGGGGTACGCGCTTTCAATCGCTCAAACACATGTGGGGCATCCTGTTTGTCGTCACGGTCATCATGGGTGGTGTGTACTCGGGTGTAATGACGCCAACGGAATCTGGCGCAATTGGTGCTTTCGTCGTGTTTGGCCTCGCGATACGCAATGGCATGAACCGCACACAATTCCTCCAAGGGCTGACGGAGAGCGCCAAGACTGCCGTGATGATTATTACGATCATCTGGGGCATTTTGATCCTGGTGCGCTTCTTAGGTTTCTCCGATCTGCCCAACGTGATCCGAGATTTGATACTTGGACTCGACGTCAACCGTTATTGGATCTTGCTCGCCATTTTGTTGACGTACGCTATCCTTGGCATGTTCATGGATGCCATTGGCATGCTGCTGTTGACACTGCCGTTGGTACAGCCGTTGGTGGTGGCGCTAGGTTTCGACCCGATCTGGTTCGGCATCATTGTCGTGAAAATGGTTGAAATCTGTCTTATCACGCCACCTATTGGACTGAACTGTTTTGTCGTCGCTGGGGTGCGGCCCGACATTCCGCTCGGCTCCATCTTCAAGGGAATCTGGTGGTTCTTCGTATGTGATGTCCTTACCGTCGCTTTATTTGTGGCGTTCCCTGATATCGTGATGTGGTTGCCGAACAACATGCTTGGCCGCTGACGCGTGAAGCGTTGTCTGTTTGCCACGGTGCTGATGTATCTGTCTGCCGTGGCATCAGCTGCGGATAGCGAACATTTGCGTCGTGTGCTGGCGGGCGAAGACTGTATCAAGTGTGACCTTCGCAATGCTGACCTAAAGTCGGCAAAACTCGCCGGACTTGATCTGGCGGGTACGTTTCTGGAGCGCGCTGATTTGTCCGGTGCCGACTTGCGTGGCACCAACCTTTCCGGGGCAAAACTCGTCAAAGCACTGTTGCGTAACATTCAGGCTAAGGGCGCGAGTTTTGTGATCAGCGATCTCGAATCGGCTGACCTTACGGGTTCGAGCCTGCAGGACGCCGAGTTCACAAGTGCCAAGATGGCAGAAACGCTATTTGTACAAGCCAACCTGGCGAGAGGAAAATTTGAACGTGCGCGCCTTCGCGGCGCAGTTTTTGAGCAAGCAAACCTCCATGGAGCAACGTTCGCCGGCGCAAAAGCGCCCGCGGCCAACTTTGAAAAGTCCAATCTCGAGTCCGCAACCCTGAGCCGTGCCAACCTGTCTGGCGCAAACTTTGCTGGCGCGAACTTAACGGGTGCAGACATGACTGGTTCTAACTTGTGGAAAGCCTCTTTGCGTGGCGCGGAATTACGGCGGACGAAGCTTGACGAAGCTAGTCTTCGCATTGCCAAGCTACCGTCGGACCTCAGTGAAGTGAGCCTTTGCAAGGCAACGTTGCCCGATGGTAGTAGAAGCACACAAGGTTGTGACTAGTGTCACTTGAGGCTTCGCGACAGTTGTTGTTGCGCTGCCGCTGACGTCGTCTGTCATCCGTCCTTGACAAACTCGTCCCAGTTATAAAGCGCAGGCTCTTTGGCTATAAAGCGACGCACCGCCTCACGATGAAACTCGGTTTCGTGCATCATTGACTGACCATTAGCTTCAAGCTCGGCCATGGTCGCGTAATCCGACTCAAAACTACGATTAACAAGTTGTTTGGTAAGGCCCATGGCCTGACGTGAGCCTTGTGCCAGGCGCACTGCAAGGTCATTGACTGCGGCGCTCAACTCTGACGATTCATGAACGGACAGCACCAGACCCAAGGCTTCGGCTTCCTGGGCGTCGATAGAGCGTGCCGAGTACATCAGTTCTTTGGCGCGTTGGGCGCCTACGATGCGAGGTAACGAATAGATCAATGCCATGTCGGGAATGAGGCCTATACGACCGAACACGGCACAGAAACGTGCCTTGGGCGATGCCAGCACAAAATCCGCTGCGCAGGCCAGCGCAAAGCCGCCGCCATAAGCAAGTCCATCAACCTCTGCGATAACCGGACACTCCAGGTTGAACAGCGGCTGCATCCACCGATGCATACACCTTACCCGGTCACGAAATTGAGTTGGTGGAGCACCATCAACCGACTGCATGTTCTTAACATTACCGCCAGCAGAAAACGCTCGACCAGCGCCGCGCAGTACCAATACCTTTATGGATTCGTTGCCGCTTACATGATCGACTAGTGCGGCGAAATCAGACTTCATGTCCTCCGTCAGAGCGTTCAACAGATCAGGACGATTCATCGTGAATCGTGCTACGCCATCCTCGAATTCGAACAACGCGTCGGTAAATTGTGGGGACATAGACCAAGCCTCTCGTAGTGGCGGCAGGTGTTCGCCTACCGGTTATATTGCTTGCACGTCATGGTCGTTGGCGCCAGCACGCCAGATGACTCAACGGGCATAGCGCCAGGCAGGGCAAGCTCGCGTCTCCAAACGCTTACTCTGCCGCAACGGCCGCCTCGGAATCCGTCCAAACCGGTGTATCGCCACCCAACACCGGGGTAGGCCGCTTCCAATGACCAGGCGTCTCCGACAGTTGCAACGATGGTCCCAGGTGCCGCAACGACCCGTTTGCCGTCTGGCTCTCGATGCGAAACGCTTTCAACTCGTCCTGCGTCAAGCCAGCATCAAACCCTGGGAACTCAACCTGACCCTGTCGATAGATGAACATGCCTGATTGACACAACGACGCGCGGACGTGATAGCTACCACCCTCGCGCGCGCGACGCGCAAGCGCCAACAAAATGCCGTAAGCCGCGAGATAGCCGGTGGTGTAATCGCAGGCGGCCCCTGGCAACAGAGCGGGACGGTCAGGGTTGTCGCGATTACGACCCTGAAAGGCAATGCCGGTCATGGTCTGTGCTACTTGTTCCCAACCGCCGCGATGGCTAAACGGCCCGTCCGCGCCATAACAGCTGATGGATGAGTAGATGATCCCCGGACGTATAGCTGCCAGCGTCTCCGGGCCAAAGCCCAGTTGTTCGAGCATTGCGGGGCGGTAGCCTTGCGAAAACACATCCGCTTCACGCACCAACGCCCGGAGCTGGTCAGCTTGATCGGCGTGCGTCAGATCCAGGAAACAACTACGTTTGCCGTGGCTGGTGTCCACGACATGTTCGGGGATCTGCGGCAACCGCTCTGCCGTCACCATCAACACGTCAGCGCCGTGCTCCGCCAACGTTCTGGCCGCGATTGGCCCCGCCAGGATACGTGTCAGATCGAGCGCACGGATGCCACTCAACGGACGCGGACCTCCTGGCAGTGGCTCAGGGTCGCTTTCGCCAATTTTGATGACTTCCACCACTGGCTTGTTGGCCAAAACCCTACCGTGAGGCTCAGTCAGCCATTCAGCATTGCTGCGCACCATACCGCCACACACACGCGCCTCGTCGATCGCCGCCTCTAGGGGCAATGCATCCCACTTCGCGACCGCTGCCGCCACGGACTCAGGCGTGGGTTCGCAGCCAAGCAGCTTCAGAATTCGTTCGCGGAGGTTGGGCAAGCCAAAATGTGGCAATACGTGACGCCCATCTTTCGTTGGCCAGGGCTGAGTAATTTCGCGCATCTGCAGATGCCCGGAGTTAACGATCGGTCCAAAAGCACCCTCAGCACCAGGTCGTTGCAGATGGTTGGAACTGTTGAGTCCGGCCGCGGCACGGCGAACATCAATGCTCGCCTGTTGGCGACGTCCCGTCTTCAATTCCCAGAGGTCGTTGACCGCAACCCCAATGCCGCCAAGAACCGCGGCGCAAGTGTCACCAATGCGGAATCGTGTCGACAGTACCGGGTCGGAGCCGACAATCGTCAATTCATTTAAAGCGGGTAATTCGGAACCGCGGACCGCAAAAATTTCATCAAGGGCTGATTTCATTGGGCTCTATCCAGATGACGGTGTGGGACGTGTGACTTCGGCCAATAACGCAATGGTCTCTGATTCTGCCTCATTTCCAAAGTCTGGCGCTGGTCGGTGGTTGTCTAATCGCCCTCTGGAAACGGAGCGGGCACATCCCCAGAACGCCTGCATTTTGACATCAAAGCCCGCATCCTTGGACACAGCATCCATCCACGGCTTGATACCTTTGGAAACACCCGTGCTCTTCTCCGGTACAAAAGTTGCGACCTTGATAGTGACGGTTTCGGCTGCCAACTAGGTGGTAACCGCCATCAAGGCGACTGCGAATCCGCTGCAAATCACTCGGTTCATGAGTCTGTCCTCCTCAAAATGCCTATCATTGGATTGCTCGCGCCTCTCGCAAGCCGTCAATCATGGAACTCTTGATCAGATAATCTCTGGCGAGAGACTGGTCTGCGGCCGTCGCTTGTAGCGAAGCGAGCGCTCTGGCACGCGCTTCAGGATCTTTCTGTGTCATCCGTTTACGGTTGCGATCCGACTGTCCGAGAATTGCGCTCTTCGCGACCGGGAGACGCTGCCGCGTGTATTGGTCCAGCAGTTCCGGGGCAGCCCCACGCCAAACACTCGATAGTTTCTCAACAAGATTGAATGCGTCGTGGATACCCCCGTTCATACCCATACCACCAGACGGGCTATTCACGTGGGCTGCGTCGCCCGCCAGCAGCACACGGCCAGACCGGTAATTACTGACAATTCGTTGGTGCACTCGGTAAGGTCGGGCATCGACTATCGAAAACGGATCCGTCGACGCATGTATTTCCTGCAGCTGTGCCTGGATGCGCTCCGGCGCTGTCGCAGATTCAAAGGTCAGGTCAGGATCGTAGTACAAGCTACAACGCCAGAACTCCTTCAATCGCAAAAGAGCGAAGTTGCCAGATGGACTCCAACAGTAGCTGACATTGGAGATGTCATCGATATGCTCATGAAACGGAAACGGTGTTGATACCAGGACGGTAGTCTCCGGATACGTGCTGCCATAGAATTCCAGTCCGAGCAGGGTACGCACCGTGCTACCAGCGCCATCCGCACCCACCACAAATCGACCAGTAAAGTCGCTGCACTCCTTTGTGTCACCCAGTTTGGCACGGACGTCTACATGGTCCGCGTGCTGCCGAAGCCCGATGACCTTGGCTCCAAAATGCAAAGTTGCGCTTTCATGTTGAGTGAGTTTCTCGACCAGAAGGGTGCAGAGTTTTGCCTGCTCGCATTGCAGCCGATAAGGATGATTGGTCAGGTCAGCAATTAGAGCAAGCCTGAATACTGCTTTCTCCCCGGTTGCGTGCATCCTGATCTGCCATTCAGGGCAAATCAGACCTTGGTCGAGAAGTCTCTCTGTGAGGTTAAGAGAGTCAAGCATATCGAGCGTAGGTGGATGAAACGTAGAGGCACGCAAGTCATCGCTCAGCGTGCTGTCAGATTCCAGCACGGTTACCGGTATACGCTCTTCGGCCAGAAGCAGTGCAGTTACGAGACCTACAGGGCCGGCTCCGACAACGATGACTCGATTATGTGACAAAACCAGAACTCTTACTTGTGCATCATTTGCATCATTATTAGATTTAACGCATACGTCAAAGCGCACCACGGGAAGGGACATGGGACGACGCGGGGCTGTATATTATGCTCCAAGAGGATTGATCGGCGTGCTGACGCCACAGGCGAACACGACGGTAGAACCGGAGTTCTCCATTCTCTGTCCCGCTGGTTTTGCATACCTCAATGCGCGAATGACCAGTGATAAGGAGACCATCGAGGCACGTCTGGTAGATTACGCACTCAGCGTCGGACATCAGCTCCAGCAGTTTGGCAACGCACCGCTGGATGCGATTGCATTTGCAACGACTGGCGCTTCCTACCTCCTCGGGCCGGAGGCAGAAGATGAACTAGTTGCTCGTATGTTTGCCGATAGAAACATCCCTCTCGTAACAACGGCGCTCGCCGTGTGCGATGCTTTAGCCATGCTGAAGGCACGCAGTGTTGCATTGGTTTCACCTTACCCCCCCGACCTAACCACGAAGAGCGTACGGTATTGGGAAGCGAGAGGTTTCGAAGTGGAAAGCGTGAGCAACCAATTCACTGACAGAGGCGAATTCCATCCGATCTATGCAATGGACGCTGACTCCGCAGGGCGTGGGTTACGCCCCCTGGCCTCCAGCAAGGCGGACGCTATCATCATGCTCGGCACCGGAATGCCCACGCTGCCGGTAATCGCGTCACTTGGGCAAGCCTGGCCTGGCCCCCCTGTATTGTCGTGCATGTTGGCGCTGGTCTGGCGTGCGGTGCATGCGGCCACTAGGACAAATGGTTCGCGCGAGGATCTTCACGCTTGGCTTAGCGCGCAACATTGGGATTCTCATCTGAAATGAAAGCAGCTGAAGTCCACCAACACGCACCAGGCTGTGACACATTCGGAGGATGAACTCTTGAACACATTGACGATTCCGGAGCGAACCCGTGCTCTTATTGACGGCCACAACGTACCGGGCCACGGGAGCGAACTACCTGTCCATTATCCCAGAAGCGGTGCACAAGTATCGATCCTTGAAGAAGCCGCACCCGGCGATGTAGATGCGGCCGTCTCCAGCGCGCCGCGCGTTTGACTCCGGCCCAGGGCCGCGCATGGGTGTCGAGGCCAGGCAAGAGTTGTTGCGCACATTTAAAGCCACCATCGTCGCGCATTCGGAGGAACTGTCTTTCCTTCAATGCAAGAACACCGGGCTTACACTCAGAGAGCTCAAGTCTCCGCACATGTTGCGCGCCGCGTATAACTTTGAGTTCTTTGCTGAGTACATCGGGCAAACGCGTAGACAGCGGCTATGGAAAATACGACTTGGGAGACGTAAACAATGAGTAGAGATGCACTGGGCTGGCGTTGTAAATTTGCCGTCGTTGCCCCGTCAACCAATACAATTGTACAGCCGGATATGGATGAGCTTCGGCCAGAAGGCGTCACGAATCATTTTGGACGTATTTATGTCCCCAATATGCCGGTGCATAACGATGACGACTTCATTGCGCTGGTGGAAGCAATAGGCTCGACGCTCAATGATGCCGTGGCGCGTTGCGTAACGGCTCAGCCCGATTACTTGATCATGGGCATGTCAGCCTTAATGTTTTGGGATGGTCGTGACGCATCGGAGAAGCGTATGGCCGAATTGTCGGACTTCGCAGGGGTGAAGGTTTCAGCCGGCTCATTCGCATGCGAAGCGGCACTTAATTTGACAGGCGCAAAGAGGATTGCGGTCATTTCCCCCTACATGCCGATTTCAGACCTGCACGTAACCCGCTTCTTTCAGGATTGTGGGTTCGACGTGGCCAAGTTCCATGGGCTTCGTTGTGTGAGCCCTGTTGCAATCGCTGAGGTGCAACCGCAGACGCTGCGCGACATCGCACTCGAGATGGACAGCGAGGACATCGATGCGTTCGTTCAGGTCGGTACTAACCTTTCAATGGTGCGCTTGTGTCTCGATCTACAGGAAGAGTTGGGGAAACCTTTTGTTGCAATTAACGCAGCAACATATTGGCACGCCTTGCGCGCGATGGGCATCAACGATCAGTTTTCGGGACACGGCCCACTGTTTCAGAACCACTAAGCGCGAATGTTGGATTACGAGCGTGGCTGCAATTTACGCGCGCTCCATCCGCCACCAATCGTCAGCACCTCGCCCGTGATAAATGACGCGTCTTTCGAACACAGAAAAACGACACCCGCTGCAATCTCCTCCGGCTGACCTACTCGGCCAAGCGGCGTCGCATTTAACGTCGTCTCCCGTGTCCACTGATCGGAGTCTATGCGCTCCGCTGTCATACCCGTCCGAATCAGGCTTGGCGCGATCGCATTCACCCGGAATCCGTGCGGCCCATAGTCAGCGGCCATGTTTTGTGTGAGCCCGATCAGGGCAGCCTTCGCGGCTCCATAGATTGAGCTGGATTGGAACCCGCGCAAAGCGAAGGTTGAGCTTATGTTAACAATGGCCCCTTCACGCTGGTCGCCCATTAGATCGAGAACGAATTCCCGCGAAATTCGAAAAACACTGCGAAGGTTGATGTTTGTGAAGCGGTCAAGCGCATCATCGTCAGTCTGATGTACGGGTTTCGCACCACCAATCCCTGCATTATTGATAAGCATCGTCGGCCCTCCAGATATCTCTTGCAGGTCTGTACCAACGTTTGTGGCGCTTCACAAGCAGCGCGGGGTTATGCCCGCGACCTGATTGATTGCGGAACCTGGTTCGTAGGCACTCCGGACCAAGTAGCGGACAGGATTGTGGAGCAGTACAACATGACCGGAGGGTTCGGTACATTGCTGCAACTCGGCTATGACTACTCGGACGACTCCGACCGGGCGTTGTGGTTCCGCTCGATGGAGCTCTTGAGCACTGTCGTCATACCCAAGGTCAATGCACGACTAGGCTTCACACCAAGAACATGAACGACCGTTTTAGGCCACTGAGGCCTGACAACAATCTGGCATACGGCTCACGGGGGACAATTGCAGCCTTAACACCTCAAGCAAACACTGTGGTTGAACCGGAGTTGTGGGCACTGCTTCCAAGTGGTGTCAGTCTACTGAACGCAAGAATGATCTCTTCACTTCCGTCGATGAACGCTCGCCTCAGGGACTATTCGCAAGGTTTGGAAGGCACGTTAAGTCAGTTCGCGAATGCACCCATCGACACTTTCGCCTTCGCATGCACTGGAGCATCGTATCTCTCCGGACACAAGCGGGAACAGCAAAGGATTAGCGAACTCGTGGACAAGTTTGAGAGCCCAATCATCACGTCCGCGAACGCTACGGCAACCGCACTGCAACTGATAGGGGCTTCAAACATTGCGCTCTTGTCTCCATATCCGCAAGAGCTACACCACCTATCCACGAAGTACTGGCAATCACGGGGCTTTCACGTCGTGGCAGTTGCCAGTCCAACCGTCACCGCCGAGTCCTTCCATCCAATTTATGGTTTGTCGACTCAAGATGTCACACAAACGTATGAGCGTTTGTCAGACACCGCGGCCGATATCGTCCTGATGCTGGGAACCGGCATGCCCACGTTGGGTGCGCATTTATTCGGAATTCGTCGTTCACTCATGCCCGCGGTTTCCTGCAATCTTTCGCTCGCCTGGTTATCAGTCTGCGCAACCAGCGGCGAGAAAGCAGACCTCGATTCGCTCACGTTCTGGCTCAGCGCCACTGAATGGGAATCGCGATTTGGTATGTTGCACTCGTCGCCCCCCGGCAGACATGCGAGCGGCGCTGTTCAGCAATAGCGACCTCGATTGTGTGGCGTCGGGGACTCTGCGACCACCAAAGACATCCATGCGCGTACAGGCGCTTGATAGGACTTCACACCGCACAGGGACTTGTGGCCACAATGCAGCCATAGCGCATGCAATCGACGCTGAGCACAGAGAAGGAATGGTCCCATGAGGAAGCCGACCCAAAAGAAAATAATGGGACAGTCAATGCCTGATACAGACTGGCTGGCGCAAGTGACTGAAGAGGCACTTGAACCTGAACTGGAAATTGTTGATCCCCACCATCATCTCTGGATGCGCTCGGGAGAACCCTATCTATTGCCGGAGTTTGCAATCGATCTTGCTACCGGACACAACGTGGTCTCCACCGTATACGCCGAGTGCCGCTCCATGTATCGGCAGACTGGTCCAGACGAACTCAGATCTCTGGGCGAGACCGAATTTGTCACAGGCACTGCCGCCATGTCTGCCAGTGGTGCATTTGGAACCACACGCGTATGCGAAGCGATGTTCGGGCGTGTCGACTTGACCCTGGGTGACAGGACGCGTCCACTCTTTGAGCGTCACCTGGAACGCTCTGATAGACGGTTCCGAGGCGTCCGCTTTTCAACCGCCTGGGATCCAAGCGACGAGATCAATAATGTGGCGCCGCGACCCCATCTGCTGATTGACGAAGACGTGCGCAAAGCCGCAGGTATCATGTCAGAAATGGGACTCAGCCTGGATTGCTGGGTATACCACCCACAGTTGAATGAAGTCGCCCAATTGGCCGCCGAGTTTCCGGAACTCGTGATCATTCTGAACCATGCAGGCGTGCCGGTATTGGGTGGACCTTACCGGGGGTGTCGTGAAGAGGTCTATAAAGACTGGCAAGCAGGTATGGTGAGCGTCGCCGAACATCCCAATGTGTACATCAAACTAGGCGCCCTGCCAATTCTCCGGGCGCCGAATGCCGACAAATCCCTACCTCCCACGTCAGATGAGGTTGTAACTGCGTGGAGTCCCTGGCTTGAGTTCTGCATTGAGTTGTTTGGGCACAAACGTGCAATGTTTGAATCGAACTTCCCAGTACAGAAGCTGTGGGCGAGCTACACCGTGGTGTGGAACGCCTTCAAGCGCCTGGCTCAAGGCGCGAGTGCCGAACAAAAACGCTGGCTATTTGCGGATGCGGCCCGCGCGGCCTACAGACTTCAGGATGGACCGCTCTAACCAAGCGGGCATCCCTCGATGGTCACCCGGTGCATGTAGCGACGCTCGTCCGGATAATCGTTCAGCGCGTAGTGCCAGGTTGTTCTGTTATCCCACAAAGCAAGCGAACCTATGCCCCACTTGAAACTGTAGATGAACCTCGGTTGTACCGCGAAGTTGTAGAGATACTCGAGCAGAGGGGCGGATTCCTCGTCGGTCCAACCTTCGAAGCCGAGCGTAAAGCTCCGGTTGACGTATAGAATCTCCCGACCTGAATCTGGATGGCGGATCACTACCGGGTGAATCGCGTCCTGCGTGGCGAGTTCGGCGTTAAGCATTCGACCTGCCCAGTCCTTGCGCTGTTCCTCGTCGTTGTAGCGGCCGGCCGCGCCAAACACATGCCGGCTCGAATGCCGCGCACGCAAACCACGAAGTGTTTCCTTGAGCCCATCAGATAACGCATCGAAGACCGCAGCCATGCTGAGGAACTGCGTATCGCCGCCAGAACTCGGCACCTCTTTGGCGTATAACGCGGAACCAAGCGCCGGAGCGGCGTCATAAGTGTGATCGGTGTGCCAGCGCCCACCTACATTCCGGTTGTGGTGCGGCTCTTTCAGTACTTCAGCGATCTGCGGAAAACCGTCAACTGCTTTGAAGAACCGGTTGACGTTAATTGGCCCCCATAGCTCAGCGAACGCGATGTGTTGCTCAGGTGTCAGTGCCTGGTCGCGGAAGAAGAGCACCCCATGAGCAGCAAACGCCCGCCGCAACTCAGCCAGCGTCTCGGAATTCGGCGCTTCGCTGAGATCAAAATCACTCACTTCCGCACCGACAAATTCAGAAACGGGCGTGACCGTAATGTGCTGATAAGCATTGTCCACGACTTAGGCCTCCAGGTTTTTGCAATTGGAGTATACCGCGCACACCCACGTGGTGTATCGCTAACCCGGTCAAACGCTCGAGAAAACCCAAGGCGAACGGCGCGGCTCAGCCAGCCGCCGACCTTGCAGGCGAGCACCGGTGAATTCAGAATTTCGTGTGCACCGCTAAAGGAGTCCCAGCCCAATGACGCGTTTCGATCAGGGTCTTCCCGCATACGACGAACTACCTGTACTCGACGGATTGAACATGCCGCATGCTTGGGATTTTTTTGGCCGGGAAGATAACCTTGGCTCGATTAACTTTTTGACGCCATCCCGGGTGAAGTCGGCGGCATCGCTGGTCCACTCGGGAGAAATGGTGAACCTCTCACTCCCGTTTGATGAGCCGGCACCACCGCTATTCGGTCGCGAAGCTTACACGCACGACGTGTTCTCACTTGACCGCAATACCTTGGACGACCGTGTCGACTCGTTATATATGCAAGCATCAAGTCAATGGGACGGGCTGCGACACATCCGCGCGCGGGAATTTGGATACTTCACGGGCATTACTGAGGATTTCCGCCCGGGCCGGGGTCGACTAGGCATCGAACATTGGGTCGAGCATGGTATTGCCGGGTGCGGTGTACTACTGGACGTGGCCGCCTATTTCGCGGCAAGCAACCGCATCTATGAGCCTCTTAAAACCACTACGATCATGGCAGATGACCTGGAAGCGACGGCCGAGTATCAAGGCGTATCGGTCGAACCTGGCGACCTTCTCTGTATTCATTTTGGTTGGATTGACGCCTATCGCTCGCTCAGTGCAGAACAACGCGCGACCTATGTGACCAACGTTTCTCACGCAGGCCTTGAGGGCTCGGCTGCTATGACCAAACGATTATGGGATTGGCATGTAGCCGCGGTGCTTTGCGACAACACGGCCGTCGAAGTAGTGCCTGGCGATCCGGCAATCGGTTCTCTTCACCGACGCATGATCCCGCTACTGGGAATGGCGTTTGGTGAGATGTTCGATTTTTCGGTACTGCGAGAAAAGCTACGCACGCGTGGGAGTTGGCGCTTCATGTTCACTGCGGCGCCGCTCCATGTTCCGGGTGCAATAGGCTCTCCGGCCAACGCGATGGCGATACTCTGATTGCGCGCACCCCTGCTTGTGCACTCATGAAAGGACAAAAGGAATGACCGAGACTGTAGACATCCAGATCACGGCGCATCATTGAAGTCGTCTGGAACGCGGCCGGTCAGGCAGCCGGTCTGCCGGTTCGCCTGTTTACAAAATCAACGCCCGCATTAGCGATGCGTCTTTCCGCTGGGCGGGCAGCTCCAGCTGAAGGGCAGTTCTTGTTGCAGCTGCGGCCACACGTGGATATTGAAGCACCGCGCTGCCTCTTCAGCGAACGCGATGCGAATAGCGGGCGCTCGATGCACTTGATGCATGATTTAACGCAGACCCGGGGCGCGGAATTTTGCCGCACACACTCCGTTATCGATCTCGAGCAGGCTCAGCAAGTTATCGATACCATCGCGACGCTTCACGGCACATACCTCGACGGCGTCACGGGCCACGATACATCTTTCCTCCGCACCTACGAATCGTTTTTTCACGCAACAGTGCGAAATGGACTGGAAGCCATGCATGACGCAGCGATGGAACGTGCAAGAGACGTTATCCCACCGGGAGTGAGCGCAAAGCGCGCACACATCTGGCGGATGGCTGAGGCATCACTTGCGCTACATTCACAATCTGCAAGGACGGTCATTCATTCGGACGTGCATCTGGGCAACTGGTATATCACGCGCGATGGCGTAATGGGGCTCTCCGATTGGGCCCGTGTTTGTCGGGGCCACTGGGGACGGGATCTGGCATACGCGCTGATGACCGTTCTGGATATCGCGGGTCGGCGTGCATGGGAGCATGACCTGATCGCACGTTACTGTGCCAAGTTCTCTGAAGTGTCCGGCCAGTCTGTCACCTTGGCTGATGCATGGAGAGCGTATAAACAACTGGCGCCACTGGCATTGCTGATGTGGACGCCAACGCTTTGCCCACCACCAACGCTGCCAGACATGCAACCGGAGAGTACTTCAATGGAAATGATCAGACGGATTACCGCTGCGATGGACGATCACGATGTCCTGTCAATGGCTTTTTAGGGTGCAACTTGCATGAACTAAGAAGCGTATACGCGGCTTGGAGAAGTCTTGATTGACGAACTCTTGCTAAGAGCGGGCCTGGCTCAGAAGAGCTCGGAGCCGACCACTGTCTCTCTCAACTTTACCGTCGAAGCGGATGCGGAGAGTGAACAGGTGCTGCTTAGGTGTGAGCGCATCAACAATACCCCACTCGAATTGCGTTTCCCGGTAAGGTCCGATTGAGAGCGGGCTCACAGTCACGTCAGTGAGTGCAGCGTACCCTCTGTGATTGCCTGGCGTAACTTGAACTTCTGAATTTTTCCGCTGGGTGTTCTTGGAAACTCTTCAATGATCTCCAGACTCTCCGGCAAGTAGTTCTTCGCCATGCTTGCATCAGTCAGGTACTGCACCAGCGCGGGCAGGTCCAACGATGCCTCGGGCTGTAGCGTTACGATGGCACACCCACGTTCTCCGAGTCGCTCGTCCGGGATTCCTACGACGGCTGCATCGATAATGTCGGAGTGTTGGTACAGCAGGTTCTCCACCTCAACAACCGGTACGTTTTCTCCGCCTCGAATGATGATGTCCTTGGAGCGTCCGGTAATTCGGATGTAGCCATCTGCATCCATACGGGCGTTGTCCCCCGTTTCAAACCAAAATGCTTCGTCTATCTCGTAAGCCTCCGGTCGATTCAGATAGCCAACAAAACAGGTTGGGCCACGCGCCTGCAAGCGGCCTTCTGTACCTGTTGTCACCGGCTCTCCATCCGGGCCCACCACGCGGACTTGCTGATGCGGTAACGCACGGCCGTCGGTTTCAAACACCTTGTCTTCTGCGTCGCCAGGATAGGTTGCGGTCACGATACCGTTCTCCGTCATACCCCATGCGCTCATGACATAGAGTCCCGGGTAACGTTTGGCCGCATCACGTAGCAGCACGCGCGGGATTGGGGCGCCGGCGCACAAGAAAAGACGCAAACTCGCCAGATCATATTCTTGCGCAGCTGGCACGTGCACCAGGTCATTCAAGAAGGGTGTTGCTCCAACTGTAACCGTGCAACCGTGCTCCTCGATCAAGCGGGCGGCAACCCCAGCGTTCCATACGTCCTGAAGCACCGACTTGATTCCGAGCGAAAGCGTCATGATGCAGGCGTACATGAACCCGGTCTGGTGTGCGACGGGTGAACCCATGTACACGACGTCTTCGTTCGTCAGCTCGAACAACTCCTGCGCCAGTCGGACCTTACACAACAAGGTGTTGGCGGTATGCATAGCCCCCTTGGGTTCGCCCGTTGTGCCCGATGTATACATGAGCTCCGTTACGGCATTAGCACTCGGACGTCCCGTTTCAAACACATCCGACGCAGCAAAGTCAGCGGGCAACGGCTTGTGCAGCAAAACGGCTTCAAAGCTATTTGCCGGGTCGGCACCATCCACCGTAAAGACGTGTTTGAGGTCTGGCAGATTGCCCCGCATACTGGCGACCATTTCCGGATAGGCAAACCCACGAAATGTCCGCGGAATAATCAACACCTTCGATCGCGCGTGCTTCAACATGAAGCTCAACTCACGCTCACGAAAGATAGGCATCAGTGGATTGATGGCTGCGCCGAGTCGCACACACGCGATGTAGATCACAAGATAATGCCACCAGCTCGGCAACTGCACCGCGACTACATCGCCTGGCTCGACGCCCGCTTCAGACAAGCCCACCGCAACGCGGTCGGACATGCTCTTCAGTTCTCCAAAACTGACGCTGGTTTCTTCGTTTGACTCCGCCGCGTGACTCACTACAGCCGTGCGCTCAGGCGACAAGCTCGCAATTGCATCGAATCTGTCCACAACGAGCTCCGTGCCCCAGAGCCCGGCCAGTTCCATTTGACGAATACGCTCGGGCGCGATGATTGGATCTAGTGCCATGATGATTGTTTCTTCTCAAACGGTGCGTGGGGTCAATCGCGCAACCTTACGGGCAGCTCGGCCACGGCGCCTACATGCAAGTCAGTCAAACGCCGCATCGCTCCTGCGCGTTTAATGCGGCCCAATAGACGCCGCTCACCAAGCGACTGGAACAACGCTCTCAGCTCAAAGCGGGCCAGGTTTGCGCCGAGGCAGAAATGCACTCCACGACCAAAGCCGAGGTGCGGGTTGGGGTCGCGACGGATATTGAAAGTATCGGGAGACTCGAACACCCGCGGGTCGCGGTTTGCGGATGGATACCATATGCCAACCGTGTCGCCGGCTCTGAGCGATTGCCCGTGTAGCGTAATGTCGCGTGTAACGGTACGGGCGAACTGTATAACTGGCGAGGTGTAGCGAATCACTTCCTCCACGAGACCTGCGACGCGTTTCGCCGGCGCTTCCTCAAGACATGTTTGCTCCCCAGGATGGTCCATTAGCAACAATGCGCCCCGTGTGACGGCGTTGCGGGTTGTCTCGTTTCCGGCGGCGATCAACAGCCGCAGATAACCGTGCAACTGTTGTTGTGTCAGCCGGCGGCCGTCAATCTCCGCATTGACCAGAATTGACGACAGGTCGTCTCCGGGTCTGGCACGCTTCCTGGCGATGATGTCTTCCAAGTACTCGTAGAACTCCGCGTGCAACCGCTTGCGCATGTCGTAACGTCGCTCATCCGGACGCGCCCAACGCATGTTATCGAGGTCCAACAAAGCGTCGGTCCAACGATGGATGTCCTGCCAGTCATCTTCTGGTAACCCCATCATGCGGCAAATGGTTGCAAGTGGCAGCTTGACGGAGAGCGCTTCCACCAGGTCAACGTCCTTGCCTTGTTTCAGCTCTCTCTCAAAGTCGCTAACGATATCTTCCGCCAGCGACTGCAAATCAATGGCAAGTGAGCGGCAGTAGGCGCTGGTAAATCGTCGTGCGCAAATGAGCCTGAAGTCACGATGAACCGGGTTGTCCATGAACACAAAATCTTCAGGCTCTTCGGGATCCCATCCGCGCTCTTCGATGCGTTTCTGGCGGGCGTACAGCCGACGCGCTTCGAAGTCGTCGCCAGCAAGGCGCAGACGCGGGCCGCCATTGATGAAAGTCCTGTCATCTAACGAGATTCGCTTGACGTCCTCGTAACGCGTAATGGCCCAAAACGGCTGAATGCCTTCTCGCTCGTACCAGTAGACCGGCGCGCACTCACGCAACAGCGCCCACTCGTCCCAGGGGTAACCACGTTCGTGATAACGCCCGATTGAATGAATATCGACTTCATCCAGTTGTCTGCCTGCAGCTTTGTACATCACATTGAACCCCGGGCACGCCGGACATTCTCATCCTCCACCATGAGTCACTCGAGCGTGGTCACATACCCACTTTAGCAAGACATTACAGACTCCTCCTCCATGCTCGTCCGCACGCTTCCTGCTGAACACAGTTTTCCAGGCAGCTATCGGGACAGCGACGAGCTGGAATGAGGCGTTATCGAGAAGCACATCAGAACATACGGGAATTGGACGATAAGCTGGGCGTGCTCTCTACATGGGGAGTACTCTCTTTATGGCTCGAGCGGTGCCTGACGCCATGACCGTATCAGCCCAGACACACCCATACTGAGCAAGAGCAATCATGGCGAACCGACCCCTCGTATCAAACTCTCGCAGCCTGCTTCTGGTAGGTGTAGTCAGAGGGGAACATACGATCGTGCACACCGATAGCATCGAACACCGTCACAAGCTCGACTTCGAAAAACAGATCAGCCTGGTAAACGAAAGTGAGGTCGGTCGGGCATCGGGAGGGGCCCATCAGGCACTTCAAGCAGACAGCTCAACCGGTGCATGCACGCACGCGCGACGACGGGTATCTCGTCCAGACCTCCCCATCGTCGACGCGGTGTTGAGCTACTGGCGTTCAGCGTCACAGTTCTATAGCGTTACGCATCTATGCAATAGCTGTACGTCTGCCCCGGACCGGCCGGTCCGGTGTGCACCGACACCTGGAAGGCACATGAAGAGGCTTGATCAATGACTTCGACCAACGACAAGATCCACCCGCAATTCAAACGCACTGGTAAACAGGCCTACAGAGGTTTCGAGCAGACAGCCGTGCTGCCAGAGGATCCTGAACTCACTCATACGGATCCAGGCACGCCGATGGGTATTCTGATGCGCCGCTTCTGGCAACCAGTTTGTCTGTCCGAGGAATTGACCGACGTGCCTCGCGCCATCCGCATCTTGGGCGAAGATCTCGTCGCGTTCCGGGATAAGTCAGGTCAAGTCGGAGTTCTGCACCGCCATTGCGCGCATCGAGGCGCATCGCTGGAGTTCGGGATCATTCAGGAGACGGGGATCCGTTGCTGTTACCACGGATTCCATTGGAATGTTGACGGCACGCTGCTGGATGTCCCCGGCGAACCGGACCGAGGCAAACGCATGTCGACAAAGGTGGGGCAAGGCGCTTATCCGGCTTTCGAACGGTTTGGGATGGTATTTGCCTACATGGGCAGCTACGACGAAATGCCTGAATTTCCGGAGTGGGAGTTCTTTCACACCTACGATGATCTGGAGTTTGCCTCGTACTCCAACATATATCCATGTAATTGGTTACAGGTGTTCGACAATATCCCTGACCAGATGCACACGTCCCAACTCCACAGCCCAAGCATGCGTGTGATCAGTAACGATGATGATGGCAGTTATCCAAGCACCGCCTTCAATCCGGTATTTGCGCAGATCCCGGTCATGGAATACGCCACCGTCCGCGACGAGACAGCGATGATCTTTAGCGCGGGCCGCCGCGTGGGTAATGAGAGAATCTGGGTACGACTGCAGGACGTGATTGTGCCTAATCTCACTCTTCATCCGCATCCTGATGAGGACGGTCGAGAGACGCGTCATTTTCATCGTGTCTACATGGCCCGTTGGTATGTACCCGTTGATAACGAGAACAGCATCGTCTTTGGCATCCGCATGTTCGGCGAATCGATAGACCCCTTCCACACGGGTGACAAGTCCAAGTGCGGCTACAACAAGACTGACTTCCTTGACGGCCAGACAGAGCGCCCGAAAGAGATCTCGCAACGTCTGCCTGGCGATTGGGACGCCGTCACCAGTCAGCGGACCATTGCGCGACACGGCATGGAGCACCCTACCAAAGAGGATGCCGGGGTATTCATGAACAGGAAAAACCTTCGGCGGGCTGTGCGCGGCAACAATCCCGCGATGGCGCAGGAAGTCGTGCATGCCCGCGCCAACGCAGGCAAGCAGAACATCGTCTACACGAACAATACGATTCTGGACATTCCGGTACAGGAGCGGCGAGACGACGAGGAGCTCGTCCGTGAAGCATGCAACAAGATGCTCGAGATTGTCGTCGCGGGTGACGCGTATGAGGGCGAGGAGCGGGATTCTTTCATATGTGATGCCATCAAGGACTACGAACTGTCCTATGCAAACGCGGACGCTGCGGAATAACGGCGGAGTAATAGTCAGAATTGTCGGGTCTGCGACGAGGTCAGGGCCGGTTTGAATCGAACAGGACGAAAAAATGAAACACGCACTACAAATCGAGATCCTGAAGGAGCTTATCGATCAGATTGATAGTGGCAAGAACGTGGACGCCGGTGTTCAGTACCGCATGCCGGTGACGTCTTATGTTTGCCGTGCAACCGCAGAAGAGGAATGGCAAGCCTTCTTCCAGAATCACCCGCAGCTGATCGGACTGTCAGGCGATCTACCTGTACCTGGCTCCTTCTTCACTCTCGATGACTTCAGCACACCGGTGCTGGCGACGCGCGACAAGCACGGGAAATTTCACGCTTTCCTGAACGCGTGTCGACACCGTTCGGTCAAGGTCGCCATGGAGGAGCGAGGCAATAAGTCGCGCTTCACTTGCCCGTTCCACGCGTGGACCTACGCCAATACCGGCGACCTGATTGCCATTCCCGACGAGGACCACTTTGGTGAAGTGGACAAGTCGTGCAACGGGCTTATCGAGTTGCCAGCCATCGAACGCGGCGGTCTGTTGTGGGTACATCCACAGCCCGACGGCAGACTCGATGTTGACACGTTACTAGGTGATCTTGCGGCGGAGATCGACTCTCATGGTATCGATGAGTTGGTATACGCCGGCGGTAAGACCATTACCGCCGACTTGAACTGGAAGCTTGCGAACGACACTTTTGGCGAGACTTATCACTTCAAGAAGCTGCACAAGAACACGCTCGGGCGTCTATTCATCGGGAACAACCTTCATTTCAAGGAGTTTGGGCGACAACACCGGTTCGTCACGGCGAACAACGGCATCCAGCGGATGCGAGAATTGCCAGAGTCGGAGTGGCAACTAACACGCGCCACCTTCGTACTGTATTACCTCTTCCCAAACATCCAGTTAATTGTCAACGATCAACGAGTCACGCTGGTCCGTATCTATCCGGACCGGAACAGTCCTGGCCGTTCAACGACGCAAATTTCGTTCTACTACACACAGGAAGCGCTCGATTACGCGAACACCCCACATGCGGACGTTGCGACACCAGAGAATGTGTACAACCCGGAGGACGCGTCGGACCGTAGACCAAGCCTGGCGGCATCGTTGGAAGTCTTCACCAGCACAATTGAACACGAAGACTATGTGATGGGAGCGTTACAGCAACGCGCGGCGGAAAACGGACTCATTGGCGAGATTCAGTTTGGACGTAACGAACCCGCCTTACATCACTTTCATAACTCCTATCGCAAGGCATTGGGGCGTCCGCTGCTCATGGCCGAACAGGCGCACTCGGCGGAGCAAGCAGCATCCAGTGACAACCTGGACGTGGTGGTTGCCGCATCGAGATGAAAAGCTGACTCCGTTGCTCCATGAGTAGCCGACTCAACGGTTGCCCGGAGCAGCCCATCGTTGAAGGCTCGTCAAGGAAGTCACAACATCAGAGGATGGGGATTGGGCATAACTCGAAAACGTCGGTCGTTAACTGACGTCCATTCTTAACCTTGCCGACGCGCAACAGAAAAACAGAATGAACAAAACTACCTCCCAAGTAACCTGTTTGATCACAGGCGCATCCAGCGGTATTGGCCGGGCAATCGCTCTTCGTCTGATCGAACGCGGTGAACGTGTCATCTGCACGGCGCGCGACCTGGAGCGTCTGCGAGCAACGTTTGCGCAACATGCTGAAAGGGCTTACTGCGTAGCACTCGATGTCACCGATGGGCGGGCTGTTGCAGGATTTCTGGATAACTTGCCAGACCCATGGCGGCACGTTGATGTAGTCATCGCCAACGCCGGCTCGGATATCGGCGGCAGGCGCGAGTTCCTCGCTGGTGATGCGGACGACTGGGCGACGACCATTGATACCAACGTCAATGGTGTGATGCGTGTCTGTCACGCCGTGCTCCCTGGAATGGTGGAACGTGGGCGGGGCCACGTGGTTACGCTCGGCTCTACCGCGGGTCTCAAGACTTATATAGGCGGCGTCGCGTATGCTGCCAGCAAGTTTGCGGTGCGCGCGTTTACTGATGCGTTACGCCTCGAATTTAAACACTCACCGATCAGAATCACGGAAATACTGCCGGGTACTGCGCGTACCGGGTTTGCTGAGGCCCGCCATCGCGGTGACAGCGCCCGAGCCGACGCTTTTTATGACGGATTACCGGACGCGATGACCGCAGAGGATGTTGCAAGCGCGGTGATGTTTGCCCTCGACCAACCACCTGGTGTGAACATCGCGCAGATACTACTCACCCCGACGTTGGACAAATAGCGGACCCAGGCGAAACGAATGAAGTTCGGTTTTTTTCTGCTCTCACCACAGATGGAGAGGACAAGGTCAGCCGCGGATGTCATGGCGGACACGATCGAGCTTGCGCAAGAGGCGGAATCGCTTGGATTTGACCACTTGTGGGTTTCAGAGCACCACTTCGGCAGCCTGAGTTTGTCCCCTTCACCGCTGATGACGTTGTCGCATCTTGCGGGACGAACGGAGCGGATTCGGCTCGGGACGGGCGTCCTGGTTTTGCCACTCCACCATCCGATGCGGCTGGCTGAGGAGGTCGCGTACGTGGATGGGCTAAGTGGCGGACGCCTGGACTTGGGCCTGGGCGCCGGCTCTCATTACCACGAAGGGCGTGGACTGGGCGTCGATCTCAAGGCCGACCACGACCGCTTCCTGGAAGCGCTTGATGTGTTGGATATGGCATTGAGTACCGGACGTGTCGCGTTCGAGGGAGAGTACTTTCAGGTGCCCGATTGCCCGTTGTCCATACCAAGCACACAGCTGCCGACACCGCCTATCTACGTGGCGGGTATGTCCGGAGATGCTCGCGTAACCAGGCGCATTGCGAAAAGAGGGTACTGCGTATTCACATCCTTGTTTGGCCCAGCCGCTGGTGCGCCACTCGAAAAGCGTGAGGCGGTATTACGGGGCTTTGATGCGGCTGGCGTCGCGCGCGAGCAGGCGCGATTTGCCGGACAACGTCTCATCTATGTCGCGGCCGACGAAGACGACGCGCGGGATGCCGCGGTACACGCACGAGACACGTTGCGTCTGGTGGCTGCACTTAAAGCGGGTACGGCGGAATTCACCGATCACTTTGCGACGCCGCCGTCTGATGTAACAGCCCCAACGGTCGAAGATGTGTTGCGCGACACTCTGATCGGCTCACCTGCGCGCGTCGCGGAGTTGCTTCTTGAAGACGTGCGCCTGCTTGAGTTGGAGCAACTCTCGTGTTTCATGCAGTTTGGAACCTTAAGCCGTGACCGTGTCATCGGGTCGATGCATCGGTTCATGACGGAGGTTGTTCCACGACTGAATCTGAACAGCCAGCGTTAACAAACAACATCCACGCATTGCACGAATCGAGCACTTGCACATCTGAGATCAGACCACATGCAACTCTTCGAGAATGACGCCGCCATCGTGACCGGCGCTGGCAACGGTATTGGAGGCGCGATCGCGCAAGCACTGGTCCGCGAAGGGGTGAACACGCTGTTCGCGGACATCAATGCCGACACGGTCGCCCAGGCCGCAGAGGCTGCCATAACTGCCGACCAGGAGAGCGTTGGCGCCGTCGCGACGCCTGGTGAAGTCCACACCTGGGTTGGCGACCTTAGTGAAGATGGCGCATGCGCGTCCCTGTTGCGGGAAGCACAATCCAAACTTCACGAGCCAACCATGCTGGTGCATAGCGCGTCTCCGCCGCGCCATGAGAAAGACAACATATTTTCGGTAGACACAGAGACCTGGACAAGGATGCGGGCGGTTAACGTGGACGCAGCATTTGAGTTGAGTCGATCCCTGGCCAAGACATGGGTCGCCAAGAACATACCCGGGCGCGTGTTGTTACTGACGTCGCTGCATACGGAAACGCCGCGCAATCTGCCACACTACAGCTCATCGAAAGCCGGCATGAGCATGCTGGTCAAGGAGTTTGCCAAGTCTCTGGGGCAACACAACATCCGGGTTAATGCCATGATTCCTGGTGCAGTGGCAGCCGGTGGTTTCAAGGCAGATCCGGCGCTGGCAAAACACATTCCAATGGGCCGTATTGGTTTGGCTGACGATCTGGCGCCCATGGCACTCGCCGTCTTGTCAAACAAGATGGCCGGTTATGTCACTGGCACCAGTCTGGTTGTAGACGGCGGCTTGTCGCTTTGTAACTGGTTTGAGCCGCCAGAGCTTTAATCACGAAGCCGGAAAAACTGGCGAAAGCAAAAACGCTGGAGCCCACGGCGTGAATACCGGTTTTTTTGTGCTTCGGTATTCTCGAGGATCAGCTTATTGCATGCCGCGGCGCTACTATCCCAGTAGAACTGCCTGTCCACGAAGGCAATAAACTCAGGTTTTGTTGGCACCTTGTTACTCTTGCCGGCGCCAGCTACGCGCCATCCGCCCCATGCGGCGCTTATTTCGTGGAGATGCCGCGTGAGACATTTGGAGGCGACCTTGGCGTGAGTACGCACTTCCGCTGACCTCCGGAGCCCTGGAGATGGCAGGACCTGCCAAATAGGGAGCGTGTCAAGTTGCAGACTTGGGTAGCGGTCAAAACTGTTGCACGAGCCACACAAGCATTATGCGTTACGACGACCACGGAGTGCCGATACGATGATCGAGTTCTACTACAATGCAGGCCCGAACCCACAAAAGGTCGCCCTCTTTCTCGAAGAGGCGGAACTCGAGTACAAACCTGTTCCACTGGAGACACGCAGCGGCGATCAGCACGCGAGCGCATATCTGGCCATCAATCCCAACGCGAAAGCACCGTCAATCGTGGATGACGGGATACCGGTGTTCGACAGTAACGCGATCCTGTTATATCTAGGCCGAAAAACCGGGAAGTTCATGCCAGCCACGTCGGCTCGTAATGACGCCGATCTGTTGTCCTGGATGATGTTTGTCGCGACGGGCGTCGGCCCCTATTCAGGACAGTCCGTTCACTTCCAGTTGCACGCTCGTGACACCTATGAATACGCGATCGAGCGCTACAAGTATGAGGCCGCCCGTCATTACGGAATTCTCGATGATCGCCTGGCAACGCGCCCGTGGCTGGTGGGCGATGATTACTCGATAGTCGACATGGCACTATGGGGTTGGGCCCGGTTTGCGCCTCGCGTATTTGGCAGCGATGAGCCGTTTGCGGAGTTTGCTCACGTCGCACGTTGGTTCGACGCGATAAACGATCGCCCCGCCGTAGGACGGGTGAATGATCTGATGCAACGCTTCAAGTTCAGGGCCGATATTGATGAAGACGCCCGCAAGCACATGTTCCCGGGCGCTTATCACCATCAATAGACCCGTATTACAGGTGGCACACCTGGAGTCGAGTTCAGTCGCTTGGCGTGGTCTGCAGAAGGCGCTCACTCACCACTTGAAAGTGCCGCATCCAGCGCCGCCACTTCATCAGCCTTCATCGCATAAGCGTGTTCCGCGTCCGGGAAAACGCCGCCACGGACATCCGCAACAAATTCTTCCAGTGCTTTGATCGCCACTTCGTTGATGTTGCCGTAGCGCTTCGCAAACTTCGGCTTGAACGTATCAAACGCGCCTATCAGGTCGTAGGCGTTCAACAACTGACAGTTCACTGAGGGACCGGCACCAATAGAGAATGTGAAGATGCTCACAGCGTCATCAACGGCTTTGCAAACTTCAGCAGGCACGGCTTCAATTTCCATCCCAATCGCGCCTGCTTCCTCGATCGCCCGGGCGTGGTCGATGATGGCGAGCGCGTCGCTGGCTGATCGTCCCTGAGTCTTGAAGCCACCCAGACGATGCACCTGGTGTGGGACCAGTCCAACATGTCCCATGATGGGGACACCCGCATCGGCACATGCGCGGATGATGTCGAACTTGTCGCGCCCACCCTGCAGCTTTACGGCATCGCAGCCTGACTCTTTCATGATGCGCAACGAGTTGACGACGGCGATATCAATTGTCGCGTAGGAGCCGTAAGGCATCGCGGTGATGCAAAACGTATCGGGCGCCCCGCGACGGACTGCCTTGGTGTGCTCGATCATCTGGTCCACGGACAACTCGAGCGTGTTTTCGTGACCGTAGACCGTCATGCCCAGACTGTCGCCGACGCCCACGATGTCGATGCCGGCCCGGTAAGCCCACGTCGCAGTCATAAAATCCGCAACAGCAACCATGGATAGCCGCTCGCCAGCCGCCTTCTTCTTGGCCAGGTCAGGAACAGTCAGTTTTGGTCGGCGATCGTTGCTCATGGGCCCTCCGTATCATTGGAACTGAAGCGCTCACTCCTCTCACGATATGCACTATCGATGGAGTTTCCGAGTGCAGGGTTTCGATGAGCTTACCATCGTTAAAGCTACCCCCACCGTGGGCTCGATACCCAAACCTCACCTGGAGACCAAAATCCACGCCGGGTGCGATTTCTGGGAGCTAATGTCAGCGACGACCGGACGATGAACGACGGACACGCACGTCCGATGAAGCGACGCACTATTCCCGCACCTTACTTTGCGGGGTACTGACAACAGGTACGCGGCCAGTGACGGCCTGTATATCGGATACCGGTGTCAACGACGGCCGGTTCCGCAACCAACGCGTACTCCGCGACCTGGGTGGCGATGTGCGGTTATCTGACCGCATCGAGAACGGCGGGGCGCTGCTCTTTAATGGCCAGACTTATCGCCTGAAGCTTGGGCCTTGACGGTCGCGCATGACACACGCCGCCGCGGCAACTCACTGTGGCGGATCACATGCGACGGTCCCCATGTCGGAAGGCACAGACAGTTCGAGTATCTCGACATCTTCACCCATGGCGGTTTCGTTGTGCCGCATGCCACCTGGAATGAATAGAGACTCGCCATCTTGCAGGCGAATTTTCTCGCCTGTCTCAAATTCAAGGTCCACCCAGCCCTTCAGCACATACACAAACTGGCCATCGCAGACGTGATAGTGCCAGCCGGTTGGTTCCGTCATGCCCGTGATTGTCTGCATGACTTGTGCGCGTAGCTTGCCGTCACTCGCCTCGGTGACGCCAAGGTCGCGGTATTTCAGAAATGATCGGCGACCTGGTACCAAAGGCGCGTTTTCTTTGGTTGCGTGGCGCAAGGATCCTTTGACTTCGGGCACTTGAACCTCAGGTGCAGTGGAAGTGGACATATCGGTAGTTCTCCTCAAAGACCGTCGACGGTCACTGGTGTAGGGTCTCTCTAGCAGAGACAGCGTACCCCTGTAAATGCCTGTTGCAGTTGGTCAAGCCGGCGCCTGGCCACTCGCTTCGATCTGCAACCAGTCATGAAAGCGCGACAGCGCGAGGCTCTCGACCTGCGTCCCGGGACAGGTGCCGTACTCGGCACACAAGGTGGCGATGCCCGCCGGCTAATCGTGAGCGCGATGGTGCTGAAGCACCATTTGCGTGCGCAGGATCCGCTCGCCGTTGAAACGAGCGACGACGAGTCCATCGCGACGTTGCTGAGCACTGACCCGGTAAGCCTGGAAGAGCCACCGCGTTACTGTCGGGCTGACGTCGCTCGAGGGCGCCCCCAACGCTTAGCGCGCGCCCTCAAAGTAGATTTGTTCGCGCATGTTGCGTGCATGGCCAAACCGCGCAACCGTAGCGTCATCCATATCGGGAGATGGCGGGTCGAGCAAATCAAAATGTCCGTATTGATCGGTGCCACTGACGAGCACGGCACAATCATCCTCGATCAATGTCTGGCGCGCGCTGGTGCGGATATATCGGATCGCCACACCAATCCTGCGCTTGTCTGTCCGATTTGGACCTGACGCGTGGAATACGTGGCCGTGATGCAGCGAGGCTTGCCCGGCGCTGAGCGTAACGTTGGTCGCGTCCGCTTCATCGATGGCAGCCTCAACCACCTGACCGCGTGTCAGCACATTATCAGCCGCGTAGGTATCTCGATGACCAACATCTCCCTGTAGATGAGAGCCGTGCATCATGCGCATGCAGCCATTCGCGACCGTGACGTCCGTCAGCGCTATCCAGGCATTCACCTGGTCGTCTGCGCCTAGGCCCAGGTAGTGCAAGTCCTGATGCCAGCTGACGAAGGACTCACTATGCGGCTCCTTAAGGAAAATGTTGCACTCCCACACGAGCAGGTCAGGGCCGAGGATCTGCTTGACAGCCGCCAGCACCGGTGGCGACCTGACGAGTGCGTCGAACTCGGGAAGCAACAGGTGCAGCTCGAACAGCCGCGCACGCCATGCGCTTTCGATGCGGGCATCATTCGTGCGTTCAAATTGTTCCAGCGCTGCAAGACACGCCTGCGCTTCCGCCTCCGGGACACCTTCGACGGGAAACACAAAGCCGGCGTCAGCGTAAGTTTGCGCCAATATGGCGTTGTCTTGCATCAGTCACTCTCCTCACAACCACGCTGAATTTATGCCCAACGCTTCCGTTACGGCAACGCTTTCATCAGCAACACATCCGTGCCAGGTAACGGGTGAATTGCCAAACATTCTTCTCGATCGGATGTAAGCATCCGGCCGGTAGGTGCTCGGATGCGGTGCCACGCTGTAACGCCTCAACCAGCGGCTTGTCCTCGTTATTGGCGATGCCCATGTACTGTTTGTACTCGGTCAGCCACGCATCTAGCCCGTATCCCCGATGGTCATTGATGACTTCAGGCGGCACTGCAATGCCCCAGGTCGCTGCGA